>OKRZ01003154.1_pt1 | contig 11372 bp, 9 predicted proteins | sample 1601141 | NCBI WGS metagenome assembly OKRZ01 (sample SAMEA3541524, study PRJEB24748) | human gut metagenome | biome: human gut; feature: human-associated habitat; material: faeces | place: China | collected 2012
GCGGCTTGATGTCGCGGTGAACCCTTTTCCAGAAATACTTCGATTGTTCCCTGAACAGCCGCATAATCCTGCCGCAGCACAAATTCCGGTGCGCCGACCACATAAGCTTTTCCTGCCAGAACCACTCCGCTGTATTTTGTGGCAGACGAAAACGGGACGATTTTTTCTGCACTGTTTTCCATCGGCTCCGTAAAATACTGCTGCAATGCCTCCATCGTTGCATTGTCGCACGGCAGGGCACGCACACAGTCAGAGATCGTTTTTGCAACTTTATTTTTCTCCTCTTCGGCTGCAAGGTTCTGGTCTTTAGCAAGGATAAACTGTGCCACTTCCATTTCCGGCACGGTAATGGTTCCGGTCTTATCCACGCACAACACATTTACCCGCGCCAGTGTCTCGATACATTTCATGTCATGGATCAGTACCTTTTGTTTTCCAAGCCTCATCACCGACACCACCATCGCCACACTTGCAAGAAGGTACAGGCCTTCCGGGATCATTCCGAGAATAGCCGCCACCATGCCCGTCACACTATCTTTCATCGTTGCCCCGGAAAAAAAGTATTGCTGTAAAAACAGGATCGCCCCGATCGGCAAAATGATCACGCCCACGGTCTGCACAAGGCGGTTCAACGCCCGGATCATCTCCGACTGCTCGCCCTCTTTTGTCTGCGTTGCCTGTAACATCAGTCCTGAAATATAAGAATCTTTTCCCACTTTTTCGAGTTTTGCCAGGCACTCTCCCGATATCACAAAACTTCCCGAAAAAATGGAATCTCCCTCTTTTTTTACAATCTCATCGGCCTCCCCTGTGATCAAAGCCTCGTTGACTGTGATATTGCCGGATAACACCAGTGCGTCCGCCGGAATCTGTCCACCTGCTGAAAGCGTTATCACATCATCCTGCACCAGTTCATCCGCCAAAACCTCCTGATCACTTCCGTTGCGCCGGACCGTGATTTTCGGTGTGTTTAATATCGTAAGATCATCCAGAATCTTTTTGGAACGCAGCTCCTGAATGATTCCGATCAACATATTTGCAATAATTATAGGTAAAAAAGTAAGATCCCGAAAGGACCCCACCACGATCAGAAGAATCGTAATGATCAAAAAAATAAGATTATAATAAGTTACAACATTTGAGCGGATGATCTGTGCCACTGTCTTTGTGGAAGAATCTACGCTTTCATTCGACAACCCTGCCTTTTTCCGAAATTCCACTTCAGCAGTGGACAGTCCACTCATATTCTGGCACATTCTGCATCTCTCCATCTCACTTTATGATGCTTTAGTATGCCCTGTTTTTTATTAAACTATTTGAACAATCGCTAATTGTTCTTTATTTTGCTTTTAATGCCCAGACAGCTTTGATCTGGCTTCTGATTTTTCCATAGTCCCATTTCTGACCACTGCGGTATAAAGAAAACGGATCGTTAATGGAAAATCCTTCATCATCATAATCATAGAGCAGGATAAAATGTCCCCCTGTAGTGAAATCTCCCTGCCGCACGGAGCAGATCACGATGTCTCCCTGATCTAAGTGCTGTTTGATCTCAATCTGGCTGATATTGATCTGCTCGGAGCGGACACCATAAGCTGCCGCCCCTTCTGTCATAAGCGACCACATCGTTCCTGTGCCGGACATATAGTAACCTTCCTGCATGGCAAATTTTGCGATTGCAGCCGGAGTTGCCTCATCGTTTCCAGTCAGCGCAACTACTGCCATCGCCAGTGTTGTCGGACCGCATCCGCTGATCGCGACATTGCTGTCATCCCCATATGCAAGGCAGCCCCAGCGTTTATCCCACTGTAAAAAGAGCGGATATTCTTCCTGTAACTCTTTCTCTGTCAGTTCTGCTTTATCATAATCCCTTGTATTCCCTTTGTAATCAGCTACAAATGCGATCATTTCCGGATTATTTGCCAGATTGATCAGTAATTTTTCCGGATATTTCTCTGCATTTTCCACGATCTGTGCGTAGCGTTCATCTGACGCTTCCATCTGTTCTAACTGTCTGATTGCCTGATTTAAGGAATAATCTACCGGTTTTGATAACACAACCTGTGGAATCTCCGCAAACGGATCATTCGTTTCTTCGCTGTCTGCCGGTTCTTCGACAGTTTCTGTAGCAGACTGTTCCTCTTTTTCCGTTCCATCTGCTGTTGTTCCATTATCTACGTTATTTGTAATTTGATTTTCTTTTTTCTCTTACCGGAGTTATCCTGCGCTGATGCCAGCACTTCTTCTGTTTTTCCAAGTTTGATCTCAGGAAAATATCTTCCACAGACACATCCCAGTAAAAAAGATGTCAAAAGCATTACACTCAAAACGATTTTTCTTTTCCGTACAAGCTTTTTCTGTCTCAGTCTTCTTTCGTCTAATTCTGTCTGATTCTGTATCTGGCGCTGATTCTGCTCCTTCATCTATCGGTAACCTCTCTCGTATTTCTTTCTTGCGTAGCGTGTTCTATTATATACATAAACCCTGCAATTTTGCTACCCTCTTCATAAAATATTAATAAAACTTTGGGTTTTCTTTGGAATACTTACAGAAAAAAACAGGTGCCAAATGTATGATCCATTCAGCACCTGCCCTGTCCTGTCTGTTTTTATTTGTTGCTGAGATATTCGTGAATACCCTTAGCTGCTGCTTTACCGGCACCCATCGCAAGGATAACAGTTGCTGCACCTGTCACAGCGTCACCACCGGCATAAACACCTTCTTTGGAAGTTGCACCGGTCTCTTCTTCCGCAATAATGCATTTTCTGCGGTTGATATCAAGACCTTTTGTAGTGGATGAGATCAGAGGATTTGGAGAAGTACCAAGTGACATGATCACAGTATCTGCCTCGATCTCATATTCAGAGCCCGGAATTTCAACCGGACTTCTTCTTCCGGAAGCATCCGGTTCGCCAAGTTCCATTTTGATCACTTTTGCACCCTTTACACAACCGTTTTCATCCACTAATAATTCGGTTGGATTCTGGAGCAGATCAAAGATGATACCTTCTTCTTTTGCGTGGTGTACTTCCTCTTTACGTGCCGGAAGTTCTTCCTCACCACGACGATATACGATATGTACCTCTGCGCCAAGTCTTCTTGCTGTTCTTGCAGCGTCCATTGCCACGTTACCACCACCTACTACGATGACTTTCTTACCTGCTTTGATCGGTGTGTCGTAATTGTCTAAGAACGCTTTCATAAGGTTATTTCTTGTTAAGAACTCATTGGCTGAGAATACACCCATTGCCTGCTCACCAGGAATACCCATAAATCTTGGAAGTCCTGCACCGGAACCAATGAAAACTGCCTCAAAGCCCTCGTTGTCCATCAACTCATCGATTGTAACGGATTTACCGATGACAACGTTGGTCTCAATCTTAACCCCTAATGCTTTCACGTTTTCCACTTCAGCGGCAACAACCTTCTGCTTTGGAAGACGGAATTCAGGGATACCATAAACTAACACACCACCTGCCTGATGTAATGCTTCGAAAATCGTCACATCATAACCAAGCTTTGCAAGATCTCCTGCACAGGTAAGACCTGCCGGGCCTGAGCCGATCACTGCTACTTTATGTCCATTTAACTTTTCTGCCTTTTTCGGTTTAATGCCATGTTCTCTTGCCCAGTCCGCAACAAAACGCTCTAATTTACCGATCGCTACAGGCTCTCCTTTGATTCCACGGATACATTTTCCCTCGCACTGTGTCTCCTGCGGACATACACGGCCACAGACTGCCGGAAGTGCGGAAGACTCGCTGATCACATGGTAAGCAGCCTCAAAATTACCTTCTTTGACTTCTGCGATAAATCCCGGAATATTGATGGATACCGGACATCCTTTCATACACTGTGCATTTTTACAGTTTAAGCAGCGGGCAGCTTCTGCCATTGCCTCTTCTTCGTTATATCCCAAACATACCTCTTCAAAGTTCGCTGCACGAACGGCTGGCTCCTGCTCACGAACCGGAACTCTAGTTAATACGTCCATTTTTTCCTCCTGATTCTATGTAACTGACCAGACAGTTTTCTCTCTGATCTGCAAAATTTCTGATTTTTAACTGTTACAATTGCCGCATCCACCGTGATGTGTTGCACCTTCCTGTAATTTCAGCATGGCTCTTCCCTCTTCGGTCTTATACTGGGCCTGTCTTCTCATCGCCTGATCAAAATCAACCAGATGTCCGTCGAACTCCGGTCCGTCTACACATGCAAATTTCACTTCATCGCCGACAACCAGACGACATGCACCACACATTCCGGTTCCGTCTACCATGATCGGATTCATGGAAACAACCGTTGGAATTCCTAATTCTTTTGTCAGTTTGCAGACAAATTTCATCATGATCATTGGTCCGATTGCCACACAGTGGTCATAACGGTTACCATTATCCCAGAGTTCCTGCAGCTGTGCAGTACCGGTTCCCTTGAAACCGTACGAGCCATCATCCGTTGTCACATAAAGATTTGTGGCAACTTTTTTCATCTCATCCTCTAAGATCAGTAAATCTTTGTTACGGGAACCCATGATAACATCACAGTCAACGCCGTGCTCATGCAGCCATTTTACCTGCGGATATACCGGTGCTGTACCAACACCTCCGGCAACGAAAAGGATCTTCTTTTTCTTTAATTCTTCAATATCTTCGTCAATCAGGTCAGATGCACATCCAAGCGGGCCTACAAAATCCTGGAATGCATCTCCTTCCTGTAAATATGCCATACGCTCTGTAGATGCTCCGACAGTCTGGAATACGATCGTGATCGTACCTGCTTCCCTGTCATAATCACAAATGGTAAGCGGAATACGCTCGCCCTCCTCATCAATCTTTACAATTACAAACTGCCCCGGCTCACAGTACTGTGCCACACGAGGTGCTTTGACATCCATAAGATAAATCTTATCTGCCAGTTTTTCTCTTCTTACGATTGGATACATGGTCTCCTCCTAACATTTTTATATACATCAACATGCCCGTCAAAGTATTTATTTTCATACTTTAACATAATAAAGGAAAACACGTTAAATTTCAACGGCTTTCCTCTATTTTTTCTCAATTAGTTCTGTTTTTTCTCAAATTATTACTGCCAGATCCTGCAAAAAATCCTATTTTTCCCTTATTCTGCCTGTGAAAACAGGATCCTGTCGTTTACTAACCATCATTCCGCCTGCGAAAACAGGATCCTGTCATTGTCCAAACGCTTTCCGGCACAGACCGCAAACTGCTCTAACAGATCCTCCACCGTCATGCCCGCACGTTTTTCTCCGCTCACATCTAAGATGATATTTCCGGAATCCATCATCAGGGTACGGTTTCCAAGTTCTAATGCCTGGTGCATATTGTGGGTTACCATAAGGCAGGTGATCTTTCTCTCTGCAACGATCTGTCTGGTCAGGTCGAGCACTTTTTTTGCGGTTGCCGGATCCAATGCCGCCGTATGCTCATCTAACAGCAGGATCTTTGGTGTGACCATCGTCGCCATAAGAAGCGTCAGTGCCTGGCGCTGTCCTCCGGAAAGGAGTCCTACCGGCTGCTTCATGCGATCCTCTAACCCCATATCAAGCAGTGCAAGGTGCTCCCTGAATTTTGCTTTATCCGCCGCATTGATACGGCTGAAATATGCATTTTTTGAGGTTTTGGCGCGAAGATAGGCAAGTGCCATATTTTCCTCGATCGTCATATGCGGCGCGGTTCCCTTTAAAGGATCCTGAAACAAATGACCAATCACCTTGCTCCGCACATGTTCTTTCTGGTAAGTGATATCCTCCCCATCTAACACAATAAGTCCCCGGTCGATAAAAAATGCTCCGGTGATTGCATTAAATAATGTAGATTTACCTGCTCCATTGCTTCCGATAATTGTTGCAAAGTCGCCATCCTTCAATTCCAGATTCAGATTTTTTAATGCGCATTTTTCATTGACAGTTCCCGGATTGAAGGTCTTGCTGACATTTTTCATAATTAACATCACGGTTCCTCCTTCTTCTGGTTCTGTTTCTGGATCTGTTCCATATATAACTGGTTTTCTGCCTTTGCAAGGCGGCGCTGTTTCATAAACGCTGCCTGCTTTTTCAGATAAGGCAGTGCGATCGCAAATGCAACGATAAGTGATGATACCAGTTTTAAACATTCTGCCGGAACATTTAATCTTAAAGCAATCGCTACGATAAAGCGGTACAGGCAGCTTCCTAATACCACGCCGATCACACGCTTTAACACACCGCCTTTTCCGATGATCGACTCCCCGATGATCAGACTCGCAAGTGCGATCGTTACCATTCCCGTTCCAAGATTGATATCACAGGATTTCTGATACTGTGCGAGCAGTCCGCCGGAAAGCCCGGTCATGGCATTTGCAACACAAAGTCCGATCGTGATCATAAGTCCGGTATTGATACTTGATGCCCTTACCATATCCGGGTTATCGCCGGTCGCACGGATGGAAAGTCCCAGTCTCGTATTTAAAAACCATGCCAGTATCACACCGACAATCACAACAAATACAGCTGCAACGATCAGTTTATACCAGGTTCCCCCGATATGATCTTTCGCCCATGAAAAAACCGTGTCACAGGAAAAAAGATTGATATTGGATGCAAAACCCATCACCGCAATGTTGATCGTGTATAATCCTGTATTTACGATGATTCCAGCTAAGATGGACTGAATACCCATTCTGGTCTGTAAAAATGCAGTAACGAATCCCGATACAACTCCTGCTGCCGCCGCCGCAAACAGTCCTAACACCGGATGTCCGGCAAGCGTCACCGTCGCACAGACTGCACAGCCTAATGTAAAGCAGCCGTCTGTTGACAGATCCGCGATATCTAATATGGAAAATGATACAAATAATGCAAGCGCAACCAGTGCATAGATAAATCCAAGTTCTAATGCGCTCTGTACAATGGAAAGTGTAATGATCGAACCCATAATTCCCTCCGGTTCCGTTTTTCTTCTATTCCGCTTTTATTCAAATTCTTCTGCGGTTGTAACTTCTTTTAATTCCTCACACATATCTTTAAATACACTGTCATCAATGCCAACAGCTGCAGCTGTCTCCGTGTTGACAGTCACGATACCACTGTCTAATGTGCGGACTGCTGTTGCTGCAGGATCAGCTCCATTTACAAGGATGTCTGCTGCCATATCTGCCGTTGCAGTTCCAAGCTCTGTATAATTGACGCCATATCCTAAGAATGCTCCGTTTAACGCGAAGGAATCAGCTCCTGTATAGTGCGGGATCTTTGCATCTGCAAACTTTTCAAAGATTGCAAGCTCGGCTGTCATGATTGTGTTATCGGTCGGTGTGAATACTGCATCTACCCCTTCTGCTACAAGCGCATCTGCTGCTGCAGATACCTCTGCATTGGTGGTTCCTGTCTTTTCAATATATTCAATACCGTTTTCCTCACAGTAAGCGATTGCATCTGCAACCGGCACTTTTGAGGAATCCTGGCTCTTATCATATAACAGTCCGATTTTCTTTACATCCGGGTTGGCTGCCGTGATCAGTTTCATAACAGCCGTGGTGTCAAGTGCATCGGATGTACCTGTGATATTTGCACCAGGTGCATTTAAATCTGCGACAAGTCCTGCGCTGACCGGATCTGATACTGCGGAGAATACAACCGGGATCTGATTGTCCTCTGTCGCATTCTGCATGATCATGGCTGCCGGTGTTGCGATCGGGATGATTACATCCACTTTTTCTGCAACCAGATCCGTTGCGATCTGATTTAAGGTAGAGGAATCTGCCTGACCATTATAGGTATAATCTGCATAATCGAATGTCACACCAAGTTCTGCACCTTTTGCATCAAGCTCTGCCTCGATCGCCTTCTCGATCTGGTTTAAGGAAGCATCATCTACATACTGGACGATACCAACTTTATATACCGTGCCATCTGCATTGGCGATCTCTGTCACATCCGCATTGGCATTCTCTTTTATTTCTGCGGTATTTGCATTATTCTGTGCATTTGTGTCTGTTTTCGCATTATTTCCCGTGCTGTTTCCACATCCACCAAGCACACCTGCTGTCATTGCCATTATTAATACTGCTGCCATCATTTTTCTTTTCATTTCTTTCCCCTTTCTGCGCCGTTCTCTGCGCATTACAGGTTTGTGCATAAGCACAAATCCTGTGTGCGAAAAATTCTATTTTTCGCACTTGTTCCCTCCAGATTTTAAATTTGGAAAAAGCCGTTTCGAGAGGTGGAATTCGTCATCATGCAAACTTTCGTTTACAATGTAAATGAATTTTACATTAAAAAACCGCCTCAGGTTCTTGCCTGAGACGGTAATAGTATCTATTATCGCGGTACCACTCATATTGACTGAAAAGTCCACTCACTTCATGTACAACCATACATGCCGGATGGGTAACGGGTCCGGTTCCCGGCGGCGCCTACTAAATCCTGTTCAGGCCGCCCTCAAAAGTCCATTCAGCAAATCCATCCATACTGCAATCCCACCACCTGCAGCTCTCTGTAATATCAAAAAATGCTTACTACTCTTTCTCAACGGTTTTTCTTTATGGGTATACTTTAATATATTAAAGTGATTTTGTCAACACGTTTTTTATTTTCTTTTTTATTTACTTTTTTCTCGCACGGATTCATGTTATAATGTTGATGTATTATCCCATATAACTCCATAAATATAATTATGGGCTGGGAAATCCATATTTTTATTCAAAAGAAAAGTGGTATTTACCACGGAATGGAGGATTTTATAATGTATAAATTTACAGACGACTATTTAATTGGAATTGACGAGATTGATAATGAGCATCGTCGGTTATTTCAGATGATAAATGAAGCGATTGACCTTTCAAAAGAAAGTTCAGATATCTCTGTTATCTCCAAGAATCTGGTTTCCGGATTGAAAAATTACGCCGCAACACATTTCGCCCATGAGGAAGCTTACATGGAGCATATTCATGATCCTGAGCTTCCGATCCAAAAAAAAGAACATGAAGCATTTACAAAAAAAATCAACACTTTTGCTCTGGATACTTCTTCCCCGGAAGCAGCAAGGCAATCCCTAAACGACCTGCTGGCTTATCTGGCTCGCTGGTTATACCGGCATATCTTAAGCAGTGATACGATGATCGGAAAAATGTCTTCTATTTCTGCTGATGAAGAAGATCCATTTGCATTTTGCGAAAAATACAAAACCGGCGTTGAGTTAATTGATACTGAGCACCGACGGCTGTTTGAGATCATTCACGATACCAACGATCTGATTCACGCAGAACTTCTGCATGACAAATATGATGAGATCATGCACCTGCTTGTAGAATTAAAAGACTATACAGAATTTCATTTCCGTGATGAAGAAAATCTCATGGAACGCATCCATTATCCGGAAATCAGTGCTCAGAAACGTGCACATACTGCCTTCGTGGAACGTCTTGTTGAGGTTGATTTAACAGATTTGGACGAAATGGATGACAATCAGCAGGAATATCTGATTGACCTGATCAATTTTTTGTCCGGCTGGCTGATCAATCATATCTTAGGTTCCGATAAAAAGATTGGTGAGTATATGCGTGAACATGGAATCAAGGAAGAATAGGTTCAAAGAAAAACAAGAACACAAAAAATAATATCTGATTACTAAAAATTTTAAAAGGACAGAAACTGGAATCTTCGGATTCCAACTTCTGTCCTTTTCCTATGCATCTATTTGTTACTGTTCACATCTCCAAATGTGACCAGCAGCGATTATTCTTCCCAGCTTACACATGCAGAACATATCCGGTTTACGAGAAATATACCAGCTCATCTTCCGGTTTTTCTGCCGGTTCGATGGATACCGGATAAAGTACCGGTCCTTTTCCCTTATACTCTCTCGCAAATTCCACATGCACTTCCGCAGTGATATTGATCCAGGATTTGTGCGGGATCTTGTCCTCATCCGCATATTTACACTTAAATCCGATAAATGTCACATCCTCGATGCAGCATGTCATCGCAAAACGTCCCGGCACAAACACTCCTTTTTTAAGTTTTTCCGGATTGTATACCAATGCCAGGAAAGATACTTTTTTGCCCTCATATTTTTTCGGATTATCCATACAGTCCATGTACCAGATTGCATAGTCTGCATCGGTAATCTCGATCACATCCGCAGAAAGATCAAACGGAAGTTCCTCCGGACGTTCATCCAAGCTGCCGTCCTCACGCTCGAAGACGAGCTGTGCCTTGCGGTTCTGTGCCTTGACATTACGGCGGCATTTGCCTTTGTCTGTGCTGTCATCACAGCGGTTAAAGATCACGACATCTGCCTGAAATAACTGCTCCATTACCATGGTACGCATATTTGCAAGATACATGTCAAACGTTGTCGCATCCACAGTCGCTAACTGCTGTACGATCACCCAGTGTTTCGGGAGTTCCATATCCATCAGTGTTCCCATTCCCCAGGTACCATTGTATTCGATAAACACCTGCTCCGGCAGATATTCCGCCTGCACTTTGTTTAAAAACTCTTCGGTAAAATCCTCTTCATTTTCTACCATGACAAGTCTGGCGTTGATTTTTTTTAACTCCTCCTCGTCATATTCGACATCTCCGTCCTCACAGCAGATCACAACACTTCTTCCACCCTCAGTGAAACCATCATCAAATAACGTCTCCTTCACCAGAGTCGTCTTGCCGCTGTCCATAAAACCGGTAAATAAATATACTGGTATTTCGTTCATATAAATCTCCATTCCTGAGTAACTTTTTCCCGCTTTTACGCGATTCCAAACAGTTCCTCTAATCTGTGTTCGTCAATATGTGTACCAATCACACAGAGTCTTCCGGTATAATCTGGCTCTCCCTCACGGATCTCGTACTCACCCGGAACCATGTCAAAGTAGATCCAGGAACCATTCACATCGGCTACCATACCTTTTGCACGAAGGATCTCGCCGTAGTCGTCTGTCTCGCAGAGTGTCTTTAACACTTCCTCAATCTGCTCTTTTGTAAACTTATGAGGCGTCTCCTTGCCCCAGCTTGTAAATACCTCATCTGCATGATGATGGTGATGATGATCGTGATCATGACAGCCGCAGGTGCAGTTTTCGTCATGCTCCTCATGATCGTGGTCGTGATCATGGTCATGGTGATGTTCATGTTCTTCGTGATCATGGTCATGATCATGGCAGCCACAGGTGCAGTTCTCGTCATGCTCCTCATGGTCGTGGTGATGATGCTCATGCTCATGTTCATGTTCATGCTCGTGGTCATCATGATCGTGATGATGGTGGTGGTCATGCTCTGCAGCCTCAGCCAGCAGTTCCTGGAGTTCGTCATCCAGGGTGTTCTTCTGGGTCATTGCCTCTACCAGTTGCTTGCCGGTGAGCTGATCCCAGTC
>OKRZ01003165.1_pt1 | contig 11350 bp, 9 predicted proteins | sample 1601141 | NCBI WGS metagenome assembly OKRZ01 (sample SAMEA3541524, study PRJEB24748) | human gut metagenome | biome: human gut; feature: human-associated habitat; material: faeces | place: China | collected 2012
GTAGCGGATGTGATGATGCCCAAAATGGATGGTTTCGAGTGCCAAACGAGTGAGACGATGCCGCACCCGCTGCACAGGTCGAGCGCGCGCTCGTTTCTGCGGGGCTGCGCGAAGCGGGCCAGCAGCAGCGCGTCGGTGCCGAACGTCGCGCCCGGCGCAGTCAGCACGCGGGTGCCGTTGTCCAGAATTTCAACGCCCATTCAGACTTTTGCGCGCAGCTGCGCGTATTTCAGCAGTGCGACCTGGGTCTTGCTGTCCTTGATCGTGCCGTCCATCACAAGGCCGAGGGCCTCGTCGAACGGCATTTTGACGACATCAAGGAACTCGCCCGCGTCGAGATGCTGCGCTGTGCTGTGCAGGCCGGTGGCGGCCCACAGATAGATTTTCTCGCTGTCGTAGCCGACGGTGGCATAGACGACGCCGAGGTCGATAAAATTGTCGGCGGTCAGGCCGCACTCCTCGCTCAGCTCGCGCTTGGCGGCCTCAAACGGGTCCTCGTCCGCCTCGAGCTTACCGGCGGGCAGCTCCCAGATCTCCTCGCCGAAAGCGTAGCGGAACTGACGTACCATCGTCACGCTGCCGTCGGCGTCCACAGGCAGGATGCAGGCGCCGCCGTGGTGGTGGACGATCTCCCGCGTCGAGGTCGTGCCGTCCTCAAGCTGTACCTTGTCCACGGTCACGCGGATGACGCGGCCATTGAAGATTTCCCTGCTTTCCAGCATGGTCTCGGTATGTGCCATTGTTTTTCTCCTTTGCAGAAAGGCCCCGCCGTACAGGCAGGGCCGATACTGCTTCTATTTTACAGCAGACGCAGACAATAATCAATAAAGTCGAGCGTATATTTTTGGCTGCGCAGCCAATCAGTGGCGTGGCCGTCATCGAGGTAGGTCAGCAGGGCTTCGGTCAGGATGGGGTCCTGCATCAGATACTCGCGGCAGTACTGCCCGTCCGGCTCCAGGATAGCCTGGCAGAACACAACGCCGCGGCCCTGAAAAACATTGACGCACATCGACGGAGTCAGCGCCAGCTGGGCAGGGTCCACGATGCGCAGGGTGCGGCGGTCAGACTCCGCAGCGCGGCGCAGCCGCAGGAGCAGCTCCCGGCGGGTGGGAATGTCCGGCGCATCGCACAGATCCGGCGGAATGTCGAACATTTTCCCGGTGCGTACAAACTGCAAAAGACCTTCCTCACAGAAATAGAGGTCCGGGGCTTGGGCGCTCCACATCTGCAGGTGTTCGAGCAGGGCGGGCAGGGACTGCAGCACGGCGCCGGGCCGGACAAACTGCAGGGCCATTTTCTCGTCGGCAAACAGGGCGAACGGCGGCTGGTAGCGGATCATGGAGCAGCGGCGCTTTTCCGAAAAGAGGTCGTTGTACAGCGCAATGGATTCCGAAAAGTCGTGGGCATCGGTGGCGAGCTTCAGCACCGATGCGGCGTTGAGATATTTGCGGCTGAACGCAAGGCGCAGATTTTCGACGGCCTGGCGGTCCATGATGATGTAGGCCTTCTGGCCCTGGATGTCCATCATGACGGCGGCCTTGGGCAGCAGCAGATAGACAGGCATCAGCGTGCCGGGGCTGGGCTCGGTCATGACGTGGCGCACGACGCGGGCCTCGTAATTCAGCTTGGGCAGGAAAAGGAACGGCAGTGTGCGGGTCAGGACGGACACGCCGGACACCCATTCCCGGGGAATGTCGCGGTTCTCGGCATAAATCAGCAGCTGGGACAGTGTGACGGGTGCGCCGTCCGCTGCCGAAAAGCGTTCCACCAGCACATGGTCCAGCGTGGGGTTTGTGAACGGCGAGAGGAGCAGCGGGCGGGTATCGCCGGACAGAATGTGGTTGGCCACCAGCGATGCCACGGCGGCGGCGACTGCGCGGCTGCCCTCTATGTACTGCTCGCTGCAGCGCAGCTGGCTGGCGGCTTCGTTGGAGATAAGGCCCTCGCGGTGGGTGAAATCCTCCACCCGGAAAGAGACCTCCAGCAGGTGGTGCAGCTCGGCGCGCAGCCTGGGATCGGGGCCGCGGCCACGCTGCTTGTATTGCAGCAGCAGGGCGGATTTCTGTTCCTCGCTCAATTCCAGCGCGTCGGCCAGGTGCTCCAGCTGGAACTCCCGCGGGGTGCGCTGACCGCTTACAATTTTGTACAGCGTGGAGCGGTCGATCGACGCTTTGCGGGCCAGCTCGGCCATTGTGCCGGGGTAGCGGGTGACGAGTATCTTCAGGGTCTGGGTCAGTTCGCTCATGGGGGCGGCCTCCATTTATGGAATGCTATTACTATACCGCGAAAGTGCCGCGCTGGCAAGTGTAAACTTTTTTGGTACATCGTTGCGATATGCCGGGAAATTTGTTATAATCTGGGAAAGTGAAAACGAGGTGACCGTTATGAAAAAGCATCCTCTTTTGGCGGCAGGGGCCGCGGCGGGCACGGCGGTGCTGGGCGCGGCGTATGCCGTCTACCGCGTTGCCTTTTACCAGAAGCCGACGACGAAGGTGCCCTCCCCGGCGGATATGCCCACGCGGGAGTGCTACCGCAAGGCCATGGGCCCCGACGCCGATGCGCTGGCGCGGGATATGTTCAAGGCCGTGCACATCACGGCGCAGGACGGTACGCCGCTGGCCGCACGCTACTACCACCACGCCGACGGCGCGCCGCTGGCAATCATCTTCCACGGCTACCGCGGCTATGCGGAGCGGGACGGCCTGGGCGGCTATACGCTGTGTACGGCGCTGGGCTACAATGTGCTGCTGCCCGACCAGCGCGCCCACGGCTACAGCGGCGGCCATACGATTACGATGGGCGTGAAGGAGCGCTACGACGCCCGCGACTGGACGGTCTGGGCGCGGAGCCGCTTCGGCCCCGAGGTGCCGATCTTTTTGATGGGCGTCTCGATGGGTGCGGCCACCGTGCTGCTGGCCGCCGGGCTGAACCTGCCGGACAACGTCTGCGGCATTGTGGCGGACTGCGGCTACACCAGCCCGCGGGAGATCACCCGCAAGTGCCTGCCGGAGTATCTGCCCGGCATGCCGCTGGAGCTGACCTATGCGGTTGGACGGCTGGGCGCGATCCTGTTCGGCCACTTTGACCCCGAGGACGCCGACTGCGAGGCCGCCGCAGCGCAGAGCAAGGTGCCGATTTTGTTTGTCCACGGCGACGCGGACGGCTTTGTACCCTATGATATGGGGAAGCGCAACTATGAAGCCTGCCGCGCGAAGGGCAAGAAATTTTTGACGGTACACGGCGCAGAGCACGCCGTGAGCTACTACCACGACAACGACGCCTACACGAAGCAGGCAACGGAGTTTTTGCAGGATTGTCTGGCCCGGCGCGGCTTTGTATGGCCGCCCGAGACCGACGAGCCTGAAAAATAATAATAATATAGAGGAGTGTTTAGTATTATGAAGCGTATTGCTACCACAAACGCACCCGCCGCACTGGGCCCCTATGCCCAGGCCGTTGACACCGGTGACACCGTCTATTGCAGCGGCCAGCTCGGCCTGGACCCCGCCACCGGCGCATTGGCCGAGGGCGTGCAGGCCCAGACGCACCAGGCGCTCAAGAATCTGCAGGCTGTGCTGCAGGAGGCCGGTCTGACGCTGGACAATGTCGTCAAGACGACAGTATTTGTGCAGGATCTGGGGGATTTCGGCACCGTGAATGAAATTTACGGCACCTACTTCCACGGCGGCTTCCCCGCGCGCAGCTGCGTGCAGATCGCCGCGCTGCCGAAGGGAGCGCTTGTCGAGATCGAGTGCATTGCGGTGCGGTAATAGCGCATTGACGCGAAAAAGTGCTTTGCAGGGGCGGATTCCCTGTCCGCCCGGGGATGCTTCCGCCGCCGCGGACGGCGCGGGCGCATATAGAATGCGCCCCTACGGAGGCTCCGTGAGGGAAAATCGCAAATGGGAAACGCGGATTTGTAGGGAACGGTCTTGACCGTTCCGGGCCGTGAGTGCAGATCGCAAAGCGCCGCGGAGGGGTCAAGACCCCTCCCTACAGAAAAAGATAACCGGCAGGCCGTTGAATCGAACGGTCTGCCGGTTTCGGTTATTTCCCGTAGCTTGCCAAAAACTGCCGGGTGCGTTCCTCTTTGGGGTGGTCGATGAGCTCCTTGGCGTCGCCCTGCTCGACGACGACACCGCCGTCCATGAAGAGGATGCGGTCCGCAGCGTCGCGGGCAAACTTCATCTCGTGCGTGACGATGATCATCGTCGTCTTGTGCTCGGCCAGCTCGCGCAGGACGCGCAGCACCTCGCCGGTCAGCTCGGGGTCAAGGGCCGAGGTCGGCTCATCAAAGCAGAGGATGTCCGGGTGCAGCGCCAGTGCGCGGGCAATCGCCACGCGCTGCTGCTGCCCGCCGGAAAGCTGGTGCGGGTAGTGGTTCTCCCGGTCAGAAAGCCCCATCTGCGCCAGCAGGGCCTTTGCCTGCGTTTCAATGTCGGCCAGAATCTGCCGCCGGTTCTGCTTGTAGTCGGGGCGCTCCTTCGCCAGGAGCTGGCCCGCCAGCATGACGTTCTGCAGTGCCGTGTACTGAGGAAACAGGTTGAAGCTCTGGAACACAAGGCCGAAGTGCAGCCGCTTTTTGCGGATGGCTTCTTCGCTCTGCGTTTTGGTGTCGGCGGCGCTCCACAGCGTTTCACCCGCTACCGTAATGCTGCCGGTGTCGGCGGTCTCCAAAAAGTTCAGACAGCGCAGCAGCGTTGTTTTGCCGGAGCCGGACGAGCCGATGATGGCGAGAGCCTCGCCTTCGGCCAGATCAAACGAGATGTCGCGCAGCACCTTTGTGGCACCAAAGCTCTTGCCGATGCCGTTTACTTCCAACAATGCCATAGCCGCGCCCCCTTACTTGAAATAGTCCAGCCGCTTTTCCAGCCAGCCGAACAGCAGCGTCAGCGCACCGACGAACACAAGGAAGAACAGCGCCGTGGAGAACAGCGGCCAGATCAGGCCCTTGGCGCTGTACTCTTTCGCCATCATGATGATGTCCTTGTTGGCGATGACGTTCGCCAGCGAGGTATCCTTGACCAGCGTGATGATCTCATTGCCCATGGGCGGCAGGATGCGCTTGATGACCTGCAGGAGCGTGACGCGGAAGAAAATCTGGGTCTTTGTCATGCCCAGCACCTGCCCGGCCTCGGTCTGGCCCCTGGGCACAGCCTCGATGCCGCCGCGGTAAATTTCCGAGAAATAGCAGGCGTAGTTGATGGCGAACGCTACGACGGCGGCGACCAGACGCCCGCTGCCGCCGGACGGCCACGGGCTGGTGAAGCCCAGCAGGCCGGGCCCTAAGTAGATGACCAGGATCTGCAGCATCAGCGGCGTGCCGCGGATGACCCAGACAAACGTTTTGACGACGCCGCGCAGCGGGGCAAGCCTGCTCATGGAGCCGAACGACACCACCAGCCCCAGCGGCAGTGCGAACAATAGAGTCAGACCGAACAGCTGGCAGTTGAGCCAGAACGCCTCGGTCAGGCGGCCCCAGATGACTGCTGCCTCGCCCATCAGTCGGCCAGCACCAGGCTGTACTTGTCGGCCAGGGCCTGCATCGTGCCGTCGGTCTTCAGCTCGTCAAAGGCGGCGTTCACGGCGTCGGCGGCATCGCTGCCCTTGCGGAAGGCGACGCCGTACTCCTCGGCGTTCAGTTCGTCCTTGATGGCGAGGTTTGCGTAGTCGGTGCCCTCGCCGATCATGGCGGTGGCCAGCGTCAGATCCAGCACGGCGGCGTCAGCCGTACCGGCGGCGACCTCCATCAGGCAGTCAGTCTGGACGGACTTGCTGACGTAGTCGGCCTGGGAGAGGCTCTCGTCCTCGCTGATGGCGCTTTCACCGGCGGAACCGGCCTCGGCCACGATGGTCTTGCCGACAAGGTCGGCGGTGGAGCTGTAATCGGCATCGGCCTTCATGACGACGACCTGCGCGTTCTTGGCATAGGCCTTCGTGCAGGCGGTGTTGGCCATGATGTCATCGGTCAGGGTCATGCCGTTCCAGATGCAGTCGATGCTCTTGGCGTCCAGCTCGACAATTTTGGTGTCCCAGTTGATCTCAACAAAGTCGGGCTCCACGCCCAGCTTTTCGCAGACGGCAGTGGCAAGCTCGGTGTCAAAGCCGGTAAAATTGCCGTCGGCGTCAGTGTAGTTCATCGGCTCATAGACGGTGTAGCCGATGGTCATTTTGCCCTTGTTTTTGATGTAGGCAAGGTCGCTGTCGGCAGTGGCTTCAGCGGCGGAAGCTGCGGTGCTTTCCGTAGAAGCTGCCGTGGATGCGCTGCCGCCGCAGGCGGCCAGGCTCACGGCCATGCCGAGTGCCAGAACGATGCTGATGAATTTTTTCATGATACTTCCTCCTATACTTTGCACAGATCCCTCACACTGCCGGTTTAAAGCGGCGGTATGCTTTAATAGTAATGCAAAACCGCGGGTTATGCAAGAGGTTTGGGAAATTTTTGCAGAAAAAAGAATATTTATGCAGGGGAGAGGCGGCAGGCTGCGGCTTGACAAAGGGACAGCACAGCGTTATAATAAGTATAGAAAAAGGCACTGCGACAAGCGGTTGGTCTCTTTCCAATGAAAGTTCTTATTTATCACCTAAGAACCGTCACTTGGCCGAGTGGCGGTTCTTGCTTTTTACAACGATGCTCAATGTAATAGTCTTGCGACCAACATAAAACGTGAATGTAAAACGCATGATCTCACCTCCTTTCGGAGGGTAGAGACCAACCGCCTGCCGTATGTGCAGTGCCCGCCGCATAAAGCGGCATAAAAAGAATACCATGTTTCGACGGTTTTTGCAACCGGGAAACATAGTATTTTTTATTGCGTTTTTTACTTGATGACCCGTACCATATCGCGGGTGATGGCGTCCAGCGTGGGCGCACCGCACAGGCGCATCGTGTCGGCCAGCTCATTGCCAAGCTGGGCTGTGTAGGCGGCGACGCCGTCGGCACCGGCACCGTAGACGGCGGTGACGAAGGGCCGCGCGATCAGCACGGCGTCTGCGCCGAGGGCCAGCGCCTTGAACACGTCGCTGCCGGTGCGGATGCCGCCGTCCACCAGAATTTTGGCGCGGCCATCCACGGCGGCGACGATGTCGGCCAGCACCTCCTGCGTGGCGGGGCAGTCGTCCAGCACGCGCCCGCCGTGGTTCGAGACAACAATGCCCGCGGCACCGGCCTCGATGGCCTTTTCCGCGCCTTTGACGGTCATGATGCCCTTTAAGATAAACGGCACGCCCGCGGCCAGGGCAATTTCTTTTAACTGCTCCACGGTCTTGCTGCCCGCGGGCGGGTCAAGGTGCTGTAAAAACGGCAGGCCCGCCGCGTCGATGTCCATGGCCATGGCAAAGCAGCCGGAGCTGCGTGCCAGCGCTATTTTCCGGGCCACCGTGGCGTTGTCCCACGGCTTGACGGTGGGGATGCCCGCGCCGCCGCAGGCCGTGATGGCAGCAGCCGCGCCCTCCATGACCTTGTGGTTCGTGCCGTCGCCGGTGAAGGCAGCAATGCCGGCCGCCGCGCAGGCGGGGACAAGGATATTGTTGTAGTCCAGATCGTTGTACTTATCGCCGTAGTGCAGCGTCATGGCGCCGACAGGCCCGGCAAAGAACGGATATTTGAAGCTACGGCCAAACAGCGTCAGGGATGTGTCCGGATCAAAATTTTCATGGATGGTATCCATGTTCAGCCGTACATTGCGCCAGGCGTCAAAGTTGCGGACGGCCACCGTGCCGCTGCCCTTGGCACCGGGGCCGGGGATCGTGCCGCCGCAGGCGCGGCCGTTGCAGACCGGGCAGGCGCGGCAGGGACCCATCTGACCCTGGGCAGCCTGTAAAACTTCTTTATATGTCATCTGGATTTTGCCTCCTGTGCTGCGAGCCGATGCGGGCATCGGCCCCTACAAAAATCGGGTAATTATGCTCCGCGCCCATTATAGCGCGTTTTGCCCGCTGCCGCAAGGCCGCTGACGACGACAAGTGCGCACAGTACACAGAGCCCTGCGCCCGCCTGGCCGGTCAGGTCGCCCACAAGGCCCACAAGCGGGCTGGCGGGGATCATCAGCAGACTGTAGGCCATGCTGTCCACGCTGATGAGCGTTGTGCGGCGGTCACTGGGGATCGCGTCGTTGAGCCGCTGCATACTGTGCAGGAACCAGACGGAGAGTGCCCCCTGCACGAGTACCGGCCCAGCGGCGCAGAGCAGCGCCGGGGCCGCGCCCGCCAGAAGCGTGCCTGTGCCGACGAGCAGCGCACAGCCGAAATAGAGCGCGTGCAGCCGTTTGGGGTGCAGGCGGCGGCCCAGCGATGCGCCCGCCATGCCCGCGGCCCCAGCCAGCAGACCCGGCAGGAACAGCCATTCCATGGCCCAGCCCTGCTGGGTCAGCCGCTGCTGGACGAACATCGAGGTCAGGTAGGACGGCAGCGAGATGACCGCGTCGGCCATAATAATGCGCCGCGCCGGTGTGCTGCTGCACAGGCAGTCGAGACTGTCCAAAATGTGCACACGCAGCCGGGCGGGCAATTCTTGTAAGATGTGCTTCTCGCGGGCGGCCTGTTCGTCGGTGACGACAGGTTCGGTCAGGTTGGCCGCGGCCAGGGCGGAGACGGCGCTGACCGCGGCGTCCGCAAGGTAGTAGCCCGCCGAGGTCAGCACCCCGGCCAGCAGGCTGGCCAGTGCGCCGAGGGCGGAGGCTAGCTTCATGAAGATTGACGCTTTGGCGTCAACTTTAATGTAGTCGCGCTCCCGTCCGGCGGTTTTCAGGCTGTCGTAGGTCAGGGCTTCCGTGGTGCCGGAGAGCAGGTTGTAGCCCAGCGCTTTCAGCCCCATGCCCGCGCAGATGAACGCGAGACTGGGCGCAAACGCCATGGTGGCGGCGGAGACAACGCCAAGCGCACCGCCGAAGATCAGCGTGCGCCGCCGCCCCAGCAAATCGGCGGCCATGCCGCTGGGAACCTCACACAGCAGGCTGACGCCGTGGAAAACGCCCTCGGCCAAGCCGATCTGCGCCAGCGTAAAGCCGCGGGCCGCCAGCAGCGCGACCCAGACGGCGTCGGTGAAGCGCAGGGTAGAGGTAAATGCGTGCAGATACACGCAGCGAAGCTGTTTTTGTAAATTCATGGGGGAACACCCTTTCGTGATAGTATACGAAAACGTGCCCTTAAATTTTGTAAAAAGGCAGCAAAAAGCGCCCCGCGGCAAAGCCACAGGGCGCAAAAACTGCACACTTACAGCGTTACCGAGGTAAAAAAGGGCACACTTACAGCGTCAGTAGGTCAGGGGTTTCCTTTTTTCTGGAACACAACACCAAACTGCCAACGCATAAGAGGGTGCTCTCCTTCCTCGGTGGATTTGGGATAAGTATAGCACAGCGTTTGCCAAATGACAAGAAAAATTGTACAATAGGGGCATGATTTTTGAAAGCTAAGGGGAACGGGTATGAAACGTCTGGTCGTCGGGCTGCTGGCACATGTGGACAGCGGCAAAACTACATTGGCCGAAGGGCTGCTTTACCGCGCGGGGGTGCTGCGCAAGCTGGGGCGCGTGGACCACAGGGACGCCTTTCTTGATACCGACAGCCAGGAGCGGGCGCGGGGCATCACGATCTTTGCCAAGCAGGCCGTGCTGACGCTGCCCGCCGCGGACGGCGCCGACGAGACCGAGCTGACGCTGCTGGATACGCCCGGCCACGTGGACTTTTCCGCCGAGGCCGAGCGCGCCTTGCAGGTGTTGGATTACGCGGTGCTGGTCGTCTCCGGCACCGACGGCGTGCAGGCCCACACCGAGACATTGTGGAAGCTGCTGGCACGTTACCGCGTACCTACGTTTGTATTTGTCAACAAGATGGACCTGCCCGGCGCGGACGCCGCCGTGCGCCTGCGGGAGCTGCGCGGGCGGTTCGGGGACGGGTGCGTGGATTTTTCCGCCGCGCCCGACCCGGAGGCGCTGGCTCTGTGCAGCGAGCCGCTGATGAACGAGGTGCTTGAGACCGGCGCAGCAGCGGCGGAAACCGTGCAGACCGCTATTGCGCGGCGGCAGGTGTTCCCGGTGTTTTTCGGCGCGGCGCTGCGGCTGGACGGGCTGGACGGGCTGCTGCGCGGCCTGCAGACGCTGACCCGCACCCCGCCCCGGTGGCCGGAATTCGGCGCGCGTGTGTTCAAAATCAGTGAGGATGCGGGCACGCGGCTGACCTGGCTGAAGGTCACGGGCGGCGTGCTGCATGTAAAAGATGTGCTGCCCGGCGGCGAGAAGGCCGACGCGCTGCGGCTGTACAACGGCGGCAAATTCCGGCTGGTCAGCGAGGCGCTGCCCGGTATGGTCGTGGCCGCAGCGGGGCCGGTCAGTACGCGGCCCGGGCAGGGGCTTGGCGCGGAATCCGACGCCGAGACGCCGCTTTTGGAGCCGGTGCTCAACTACCGCGTGGACTGTGACGCCGACCCCCATACCTTATTAAAGGCGCTGCAAACGCTGGAGGGCGAGGACCCGCAGCTGCACGTCAACTGGCGGGATGACCTGGGCGAGGTACACGTCCAGCTGATGGGCGAGGTGCAGCTGGAAATTTTACAGACGATCTTGCAGGAGCGGTTCGGGCTGACTGTGGCGTTCAGCGAGGGCGGCATTTTGTATAAAGAGACGCTGACAAGGGCGGTGGAGGGCATCGGCCACTATGAGCCGCTGCGCCACTATGCCGAGGTACATCTGCTGCTGGAGCCGGGGGCGCGGGGCAGCGGTGTGCAGCTGGCGGCGGACTGCCCGCCCGACACGCTGGCCGAAAACTGGCAGCGGCTGATCTTAACGCATCTGGCCGAGCGCACCCACCCGGGCGTGCTGATCGGTGCGCCGCTGACCGATGTGAAGATCACGCTGGCGGCAGGCCGTGCCCACCAGAAGCATACCGAAGGCGGGGATTTCCGCCAGGCGACCTACCGCGCCGTGCGGCAGGGCCTGCGGATGGCCGAGGCGAAGGACGGCGTGCAGCTGTTGGAGCCGTGGTATGATTTTACGTTGGAGCTGCCCGCCGACGCGCTGGGCCGCGCCATGGCCGATGTGCAGAGGATGTGCGGCAGCTTTGAGGCACCGGAGACGTCAGGCGGCACGGTGCGGCTGACGGGCCGTCTGCCTGTGGCGACGGCGCGGGGCTATGCGCGGGAGGTCGCGGCCTACACCCACGGGCTGGGCCGCTGGGCTGTGCTGCCTGCCGGGTACGACGCCTGCCATAACGCCGACGAGATCGTCTCCGCCGCGGGGTATGACCCCGACGCGGATGTGGAAAACCCGGCGGATTCGGTGTTCTGCGCCCACGGGGCCGGGTATCTGGTCAAATGGGACGAGGTGCCCGCCCGGGCACATCTGTCCACCGGGCTG
>OKRZ01003166.1_pt1 | contig 11345 bp, 7 predicted proteins | sample 1601141 | NCBI WGS metagenome assembly OKRZ01 (sample SAMEA3541524, study PRJEB24748) | human gut metagenome | biome: human gut; feature: human-associated habitat; material: faeces | place: China | collected 2012
GCAGTATATGGAGAGCTCACTTCCATTGTCTCTGATTGAGGCAGCGAGAATTGACGGCTCCGGAGAGTTTAGGACGTTTAATCATATCGTGCTTCCACTGATGAAGCCGGCAATAGCAGTACAGGCAATTTTCTCCTTTGTAAGCAGCTGGAACAATTACTTCACTCCGGCACTTATATTACACGAAAATAACAAGAAGACACTTCCAATCCTGTTAGCACAGCTTAGAAGTGCAGACTTCTTAAAGTTTGATATGGGAAAGGTATATATGATGATTACATTCTCTATCCTTCCTGTAATAGTTGTTTACCTTATTCTTTCAAAGCACATCGTAGGTGGTGTTGCCATGGGAAGTGTGAAGGGCTGATACAGACCATTAACTAAAACTATTTTCTTTTATATTTTTCCCTTCATCTTAAAAGGACCGCTCATCCGGGCGGTCCTTTTTTGCGAGCAAAATGGCAGACGTTTTGTTTATCCCCTCTTGACAGAATACGTTATACTATAAGTATGAACGATAAGAAACAAGGAATAATATATATCATAATGGCAGGATTCTTTTTTGCCCTGATGACATTTTTTGTGAGAATGTCGGGAGATTTGCCGACCATGCAGAAGGCCTTTTTCAGGAATGCGGTAGCAGCAGTAGCGGCTGTTATCTTACTTGCAAAAAGTGATGAAGGCTTCAAAATAAAAAAGGATAGCTGGAAGGGGCTTTTTCTGCGAAGCTTCTTTGGAACAACAGGGCTTATATGCAATTTCTATGCAGTTGACCATCTGGCCATCGCAGATGCCAATATTCTAAACAAATTGTCACCGTTTTTTGCCATAATCATGTCATATTTTGTGCTTAAGGAGAAAGCAAACAAGACAGAGTGGCTGTGCGTGGTAACGGCGTTTATAGGTGCTGTTTTTGTGGTGAAGCCATCTATGAATGTGCAGTTTTTTAATGCCATGATTGGTGTAATAGGAGGTTTTGGCGCAGGTGTAGCGTATACATTTGTGCGAAAGCTCGGTAAGCAGGGAGAGAGAGGACCTGTGATAGTCATGTGCTTTTCGGTATTTTCATGTATAGTGACGGCTCCGTTTCTGTTTGTCGGAGCAAAGCCTATGAGTGCATATCAGATTGTCATGCTGCTTTTTGCAGGAGCTGCAGCTACAGGAGGACAGCTTTCTATCACAAAGGCTTACACCAAGGCACCTGCAAAGGAGATATCGGTGTTCGACTATTCGCAGGTTATCTTTGCCGCCCTGCTTGGATTTGTCTTTTTACAACAGATACCGGACTATCTAAGTGTGATAGGATATGTTATAATAATAGGCAGTGCGATTTTTAAATGGAACTATAATCTCAGACACGAGGAAAATATATGAACTATGCAGGAATAAAATATTGTGACATCGCAAACGGACTGGGCTGCCGTACTGTGCTTTTTGTGTCAGGCTGCAGGAACCATTGTAAGGGCTGCTTTCAGCCGCAGACATGGGAATTTGACTATGGAGAGCCGTTTGATGAGCAGATACAAAACGAGATACTCGACTCGCTTGCGCCTGCCTATGTGCAGGGAATTACCCTTCTAGGCGGTGATCCGTTTGAGGAGGAGAATCAGGAGGCACTTGTGCCGTTTATGAGAAGAGTCAAGGAGCGCTATCCCAATAAGGATGTGTGGGCTTACACAGGCTATCTGTACGAGGAGCTGCTTGCAAACGGACGCAAGCACACAGAGTATACGGATGAGCTTTTATCTATGATAGATGTCCTGGTAGATGGTCCGTTTATAGAGGAGCAGAAGGATATCACGCTCAAATTCAAGGGCTCTGCAAACCAGCGTGTGATAGACATGGAAAAGACAAGAGCGACAGGAGAGGTGTCCATACTGGAATTTACGAAAATATGATTAGAGGATTTGAAATGAAGAAAAAATGCGACAAATTATTAGGAATACTGTGCTATGCGCTTGGAATTTTAGCGGCGCTTTATGTGGGAGGTTATCTTATGCTGATTAAGCCTATTCATGTGATTATCATAGCATTTGGCAATGATATGCTGACACTTCCACTCTTGCTTAAGAGTATCATAAAGATAGCATTTTCTACGACATTTGCAGGGCTTGTGTGGTGCATCGGATACATAGGCTACAACTTTTTTAAGGGAGATGAGGACCCTGACTGGGCGGCTATAGAAGCGCGCTTCAGAAATAAGCACAGTGATACAACAAACGAAGATTTACTGAAGGAGAGAGAAGTATGATAGTCCGTGTACCTGATTATTTTTCAGAGTTTAGCTGTATAGCCGGAGACTGCAAGGATAGCTGCTGTCTGGGCTGGGAAATTGATATTGATGAGGATTCATATGAGTATTATCAGACACTGCCCGGAGAGGTCGGAGAGCGTCTGAGAAAGGGCATGTATGAGACGGAGGATGGCGGGCACGGCATCCGTACAAACAATTGCGGGCGCTGCATTATGCTAAATGACAAGAATCTGTGTGATTTGTACATAGCAGCTGGTGAGGCATCGCTTAGTGAGGTGTGCACCGATTTTCCAAGGTTTGGCATAGAGTACAGAAACGTGGAGCAGAAGTGTCTGAGCCTTGCGTGCGAGGAGGTCTGCCGTATATTTTTCAGCAAAACAAAGCCTGTTAAGTTTATAGAGCAGGAGCTTTTTGGCGACAGCGATGATGACCAGGGAGTCACAGAGGAAGAGGCAGCATTTTTTGAGGAGGTGCAGCGCGAGCTGATTGCCATACTCCAGGACAGGACAAAGCCAATCGGAGTGCGCGTGGATGAGTACCTTGACAGGGCAAACGAGTACCAGAAGAAGCTGAGCCAAAACGATGTTGAAAAGCATATAGACTGGCTTTCGTTTAATGATTTCTCATTTGAGCATTATGATATCCGCTTCGGTATCATCAATGAGATGGAACTATTGCGCCAGGTATGGCAGGATTTCAAGGATGATATGCAGACAGTCCTTACAGAGGCTGACTATGAAAAACGCATGAAGGAGTACATGGCTAGCGGCGATTACCGTGAAAACGATATTGAGCAGCTTCTTGTATACTTTACCTTCAGATATATCATGAATGCCATCTATGACTCAAATATCATGGTTTATGCATATTTAAGCGTCATGTTTACCATGATAGTCAGGGATATGAATGCCACTCGCTTCTACAAAAACGGTGGCAGCTTCACCATAGAGGACCAGATGGAGGTGGCAAGGATCTTCTCAAAGGAAGTGGAGCATTCCGAGGAAAATGTGGAGGCTGCCAAGGAGGAAATCATCTGGGGATAGTTGATTTAAAGATTAAATATATAATAAAATAACAATATAATTTTTTAGTTTTTGATTTTAGATTTTTAGTTTTTGGTTTTTAGATTTTAGTTTTCAAAAGAAGCTTGCACAGAAATGTGCAGGCTCTTTTTTGTGAAATAACTAGAGGCTTCCACCATTATGCCATAAGCCTCATATTTTCCGGCTTATGGGCTGAATTTTGGGAGCTGTTTTGGGTATTATAGTGATTTCAGCTACTTTTTCTCGGCTTTTATCTGGCTTATGGGCTGAGTTTTGGGAGCTGTTTTGTGGATTTCAGCAGTTACAGCTACTTTTTCTCGTAATTTATCCGGCTTATGGGCTGGTTTTGGGGAGCTGTTTTGGAAATTTCAGCAGTTACAGCTACTTTTCTCGGATTTTATCCAGTTTTTGGGCTGAATTTTGGGAGCTGTTTTAAAAGGTTTAGGGATTACAGCTCCCCAAGGTCTGCCTACGATGCTATCAAACATTTGTAAACTATAAATTGGTACCTTGAAAACTTCACACTTTCAAGGTACCAACCATTTTTTATAAGGTGGTTTTGACCCTTAAATCATGTCATATAGACTAAAAAAATAATTCACAAAATTTCAAATGAAAAATTATCTATTATATCTAGGACCTTTAGTACTAAAAAAATTTCGCATATGTTACATAAAAATGAATAAATAGTAAAATTTACCAAAATTTTGTAAAGTAATTCTCTGTTTATCCCAATAGTCGAAAACCAACGAAAATATTATAATATAAGTACGAAAACGTGCGAAAGGGGATTTTCGTACAAACAAAATAAGAAAAGGAGAAGAAATATGAGAAAGTTAAAAGAACGCTTTCACAGGAAACATGGCATATTCCGCTCGGTATTCAGTTTGATACTGGTATTGGCGATGATTATGACTATGATTCCGTCAATCGGAGGAAACTTGGTAAAAGCAGCTTCAACTCCGATGAATGTAACTATTCACTTTATGGAACCAAGTACTTGGGGCTGGACACAGCCAGCGGTACAGTTCTGGGATCACAAAACCATTGAAGTGAGCGATGACGCGAACGGTGGAAAATCAACAGAAATTCCAAATTGGGGAGGAGTAGAAGGTTATTTCTTCAGTAAAGGAACAGCAACAAATACAAATGGCGACAAAGATTATTATCTTACTGTCAAAACAGATGCAAAAGGATTTCAGTTTTTAGATTTTCAGAATACTGGAAATACAAAGAATCCTGCAAATGATGCAAAGTTAACACAGTATACTGGTGATACACCAACTGATGTATATTATATTACCAAGGATGGAAGCAATTTTGCATACTACCTTGACGCAGAAGGAAAAACTCTGGTTCCTGATCTGCCAAAGACTGAGACAACCTTCCTTCTTGTAGGTACACTTCCGGGAACAGGTTGGGATGCAAGTGCAACACCAAACTTTGTAAAATCTGAAACAAACGAGAATGAATACAGCATTTCTCTTAAGAATGTTCCAGCAAAAACATATGAGTATAAAATCCTTGAGGATGCGGCATTAAATGGTTGGACTAAGGCATGGGCACAAGGTGCAGGTGGCGGAAATGTCCAGTTGGAGGTTAAGGCACCAGCAGACATTACCATGAAGTTGGACAAGACAGATGCTGATAAAAAGACAGATGTAACCATTAGTTATATTAAAACATTGGATGTGAAAACACCGACACAGGTAGAAAAAGGAGTAGACATTGCACTTCCGGCAACAGGAACCTATTATGCGGGTGATATCAAGGGAAGCAAGACTGAAGGTGTAGATGTAACTTATACTGCTGTTTCAAAAGGTATTACAGTAAGTGGCACAACACTTAAGGTTCCAACCTCATATAAAGGAACAGATGTAACTATCCGTGCAGCTTATAACGGAGTGAAAAAAGATATTACCATTCCGGTAGTAGATAAAGTTTATACTTATACTATTTACTATCATGATTTCAATGCAAGTCATATGGCAGCAGATGCAAGTTCCCTGTGGATTTGGCAGGATGGCGGAGCTGATGGAGTTCTTTATAATTTTTCTGGAACAGAGCAGTTATCCGATGAAAATACATGGCTTAAAGCTACAGTAAAGCTTCCATATTATAAAAATATTCGTATTATTCCAAAGAACTATGGTGATACATGGTCTTGGCAGAATGATGAAATTTCATATGACAACACAGCAAAAGATGAAAATGTAACTCTTTACATTACATCAAACAGCAAAGAAGCATACACAACCATTCCAGAGCTTGTAAAACCAAGAGAGCGTTATGTAATGGTCGAATATGACAGACCAGCTGGTGACTATGATGGTTGGAATATCTTTACATGGAACAGTGGATTTGGAGATAAGGTTACTGTTAACTTCCAGAAAATGAATGGCAAGATGGTAGCCAAGATTCCGGTAAAAGATACTACAGCAGATATGATGTTATCTTTCTGTATGAGAAGAAGTACAGCAGATGATGAGTGGGCTGATAAAGATGGCGGAGACCATTATGTAAGTGTACCGGCAAATCAGAATCTTGTAAAAGCAAAATTTGTACAGGGTGAGGGAATCACAGAGGTTATTCCATCAAATGTTGGATGTGTATTGGATGGTGAGAATGGAAAGATTCATTTCTATTATAGAGATGATGAGATGATTGCTGCTGATAATACACAGAAATCTATTGCAGATAAAGTAAGTATTACAATAAATGGTGAAAAGCATGCGATGACTTATGATGCTGCAAATGAGAGATTCAGCTATGACTTAACTGACATCACAACAGGAGATTACTGTTACTACTATACAGTAGATGGTGAAGAGAAACTTGATGCATTTAACGAGAATACAAAAGATTATGCTGGAAAGACATGCAGTGTCTGCCACTACAAGAAATTCAATATGAGCATCAGTGCAGAATTATCCCAGCCTACTATGGATTACAATGATAACAATGTATTAACTGTTAAGTATAATCCAGCTGATGGCGAAGATATGACTGAATTTGAAGTAGCAGCCGCAACAGCAGATTTAAGTGCATTAGGATTAAGCAGAGAATATGCAATTGACCCAGAATTAATGGAAGCAACCATTTCCTGTCTGAATACAATAACCACAGGAGTTAAGACAATTCCTGTAACTGTAAAGGATGTATATGGAAATGTATACACAACAGAAGTAAATGTTACTGTAACAGATCGTGTTAAAACAGATGGAGATTTTGATTGGGATGAGGCAGTGATTTACTTTGCTGTAACTGATCGTTTCTTTGATGGAGATGCAAGCAACAATGATGCTTATGGAGTAGGAGACTACGATACAAGTGCTAAAAAGGGTGGTTCAAGCTATCATGGTGGAGATTTTGCAGGATTAACTGAGAAGCTTGACTATCTCGAGGATTTAGGTGTAAATACTATCTGGATTACACCAATAGTAGAGAATATCACAGATGATCAGCATGACGCAAAGACAGATACAGCTACCTATGGTTATCATGGTTACTGGGCTAGTGACTTCACAGAGCTTAATAAGCACCTTGGAACAAAGGAAGAGTTTGCCGCACTTCTTGATGCAGCACACAGCCGTGAAATGAAGCTTATGGTTGATGTGGTATTAAATCATGCAGGCTATGGTACAGAGAATTATTTCAATAATATTCTCAAAGATAAGGATGGAAATGCAATCAAGATGCTTCGTGACAGCAGCAATACTGTTTCCGGAGATGACAAGTTAGCACCACTTTCAGACCTCCCTGACTTCGTAACAGAAGATTCGGAAGTAAGAAATCAGTTGATTGAATGGCAGACAGAATGGATGGATGAATTTGACATTGACTATTATCGTGTAGACACGGTAAAGCATGTTGATTCTACTACATGGTCAGCTTTAAAGAACTCTCTTACGAAAGTAAACCCAGACTTTAAGATGATTGGAGAGTACTCTGGAGCCGGATATGCTAATACCGCCGGAGAACTTGGAACAGGAAGCATGGATGCACTCCTTGACTTCGATTTCAATGATTTTGCAAAGGATTTTGTAGGCGGAAAGATTTCTACAGTTGAAAACTCATTGTTAAAGCGTAATGGAGTACTAAACAATACAGCAACAATGGGTAATTTCTTAAACAGCCATGATGAGGATACTCTTCAGTACAAGCTTGTAAATGAGAGTAAATTCTCGGAGGAAGAGGCTTATAACCTGATGAAGGTAGCAGCTACTCTTCAGATTACAGCCAAGGGCCAGCCGGTTATTTACTATGGAGATGAGCTTGGTCAGGCAGGAGCTAATGACTGGCCAAACCAGACAAATCGTCGTGACTTTGATTGGAAAGAGTTAGAAGCACAGAAGGCAGACAACAATAGTATTTACAAACATTACAAGACCATGCTTTCAATCCGTAATGCATACACAGATGTATTCGCAAGAGGAAGCAGAAATGTTGTGGCAAGTTCTGATGAGGAAGGCTATGATATAATTGCAAGAAGCTATGGTGATACTACATTATATGTTGGTATGAATATCAATGATACCGCAAAAGAAGTAAAAGTTCCGGTTAATGCAAATGCAGGAGATACAGTTAAAAATCTTTATGATGGTAAAACATATACTGTTTCTTCTGATAAGACAGTAACAGTAAGCATTCCGGCAGCAAAGGATGGTGGAACAGTCATTCTTACCGAGGTGAAGAAAACAGTAGATCCAACACCGGCAGACCCGGGCAAGAAAGATCCAACACCAACACCAGCAAAGAAAGATGGAGTTATTTCCGTAACAGATAAGGCTGCTATTGAAACCAAAAAAGCAGCTCCAAAGAGTGGCGATGACAATGAAGCAGCTACATATGTATGCTTACTTGGACTCGCAATGGTAGCAATCACAGCAGCTACATATCGCAAGAAAAGAGCTTGCAAATAAAACAGCTTTTAAACTAAACATTTTATAAACCTCTTAGATGCCGCACCTTCGGGTGCGGCATTTTGCTATAAATTGGGAAAGAAGTCATATTGCTATCATCGCTTTAAATACATTATAATAAGAAGAAAACAGCAAAGGCTGTCAAGGAGAACAATATGAAAAGTACAGCGTTTGATATGGCTATGATGGCATACAGACAAAATGATATGGAGGGAGCATTCCGTCAATTTCTGCCACTGGCAGAGACTGGCGATGCAGATGCCATGAATATGGCTGCAAATATGTTTGAAAGAGGTCAGGGCACATACCGGGATCCCGGGCGCGCAGTGTTTTGGTGGAAGAAAGCAGTGGAGCTTGGAAATGTGGATGCACTTGCCGATTATGGTCAGTATCTGGTCACTACCTTTTTTGATGGCAAGGAGCAGAAGCTTGGTGCAGGGTATCTGGTTACTGCGACGGAGCGTGGCAACAACAGGGCAGGAGAGAGCCTTGTGGAGTTTGCCCTTAAAAATAACGATGCCGGAGTCAAAGTATACAGGACAGCAGCCGAGTACTGCGACAGGGCTATTGCCTCTGCGACAGATTCTTATCTGCGTACACAGTATGTGCAGAAAAAGGGTATGCTTAAATATAAGCTCAGACAGCACAGGATTGGAAACAATTATGTATATCTGGCAGCGGTATTTTCGACAATAGGAGCAGTATTGCTCATGATAGCATCAGTGGATTTGTTTCTTGAGCTGCATATGGAGTATCGTGATATGTTTAAGCTGTTTTCGTATAGTAAAATGATACCGTGGGAGGCAGATATAGCGATGTTCTTTGGTGCGATGCTTTTATTTACGCTTGGCAAGGTAACAAATAAGCTTCATGTGGCAAGCTTTTTGCAGCTTCTTGCATCTGTATTTGCGGTGGCAGTTGTTGCCATGCACTTTATCTGTGTGATAAATGATGGCAGGGTGTGGTATGATAAGCTGCTGTGGTATGTGGTGCTTGTTGTCATTCCGCTTATGCTCGGAAAGCTGTTGGGTGAGATTCTGAGAAAGATTATCGGTATACAGTAATAGTTTCGAGATGACTTAAGCGATGTAAGACATTTAATATGTAAAATAATATTTCGATATGTAACCGGAGGAGAATGAACATGACTCTGCAACAATTAAAATACGTGGTGACAGTGGCAGAATGCGGCAATATAACAGAGGCTGCCAAGCAGCTTTTTGTCTCGCAGCCCACTGTGACCAGCGCTATACATGACCTGGAAAAAGAGATGCAGATAGTTATTTTCATCAGGACAAACAAGGGCGTGATTCTATCAGAAGATGGTGAGAGATTTCTCGGTCATGCCAGACAGGTGCTCGAGCAGGTAGATCTCATAGAGGGGATCTACAAGGATGATGTGGTGAGTAAGCCGCACTTTGCGGTATCGTGTCAGCATTATTCCTTTGCGGTGAATGCATTTGTGGATGTAATCAGAGTGTTTGATGCATATCAGTATGATTTTACCATCAGGGAGGAGCAGACTCACGAAATTATTGAGGATGTCACGAATTTAAAGAGTGAGCTGGGAGTCATATATCTAAGCTCCAAGAATACGGAGGTGCTTTCAAAGATGCTAAAGCGTAATGAACTCGAGTTCACAGAGCTTTTTACAGCCACACCGCATGTATTCATATGTGACAGTCACCCGCTTGCTTCAAAAAAGAGCATCACGATGGATGATCTGCAGGACTATCCGTACCTGACGTATGAGCAGGGAGAGTACAATTCACAGTATTTTTCGGAGGAGTTTGTCAGCACTCTTGACAGCAGAAAGAATATCAGGGTAAGAGACAGAGCTACACTTTTTAATCTGATAATTGGCTTAAATGGCTACACAGTGTGCTCAGGAGTGATTTCCGCTGAGCTGAATGGAAGGAATATTATATCAAAGCCACTTGATGTGGAGGAGTATATGAGGATAGGCATTATCAGCAGAAAGGGTGTGGTACTCTCGCGATATGCAAGGGAGTATATCGAAGCATTGAAGGCGCACTGTATGTGATGTTACAATAATATAATTATGATTAAAGGGTCGTATCATCGATGCATACTTGCATGCAATTCGATGTATACCTTAGTGCCCCACACTATATATAAGGTCTAAATATATACAAACATTTGGTACAAGGAGCATAGCATGTACGATAGTATAATAATAGGAACAGGTCCTGCCGGACTGTCGGCAGCCCTGAATTTAAAAACATATAAAAAGGATTTTATCTGGTTTGGTTCGAAGAACCTAAGCGAAAAGGTACAAAAGGCAGAGAAAATCACAAACTATCCCGGATTTCCACAGATAAGCGGACAGGAGCTGTTTGAACGCTTTGACGCTCACAGGAGAGCTGCGGGAATTGAGATAACAGAAAAGACTGTGACCAATATCATGCCTGCAGGAAACGGCTTTATGGTGCTTGCAGACAATGAGATGTATGAGGCAAGGACTCTCATACTTTGCATGGGTGTGATGTCTGCAAAGCAGCTGGACAGGGAGGATGAGCTGCTTGGAAAAAGGCTCAGCTACTGTGCCACCTGTGATGGCATGTTTTACAAGGATAAGAGGATAGCTGTCATATGTAATGACAAAAAGTATGAGCATGAGGTAAAATATCTTGCGGATCTTGCGGCAGAGGTATTGTATTTCCCAGCCTATAATGACAGCGAAATAGAGCTTCCAAATGTAAAGATATCAAAGGATGTACCTATAGCATTAATCGGAGATTCATTTGTGGAGGGAATTACGCTTCGAAGCGGAAAGACTGAGAGCGTGGACGGAGTATTCTGCCTCAGAAATGCCATTGCACCATCAAAGCTTATGCCGCAGCTTGAAATAGAAAACGGACATATATTGGTGGATAGAGCCCAGCAGACAAATGTGGCAGGCTGTTTTGCAGCAGGAGACTGCACAGGCAGGCCATACCAGTACACGAAGGCTGTCGGAGAAGGAAATGTGGCAGCACATTCGTGTATACAATATCTTAGTAAATCAGAAAAATAATATGGCAATGGCATAGAGGTCGGTTAAAGCATGTTAAAGGCAATTACAGCTAATTACAGCCACTTACCATTGAGAAGATATTGATTTCT
>OKRZ01003170.1_pt1 | contig 11334 bp, 2 predicted proteins | sample 1601141 | NCBI WGS metagenome assembly OKRZ01 (sample SAMEA3541524, study PRJEB24748) | human gut metagenome | biome: human gut; feature: human-associated habitat; material: faeces | place: China | collected 2012
GAAGCATATGAACCTTTAGATGATGTAGTTGAAGCTATCGGTTCACCATTCTTTCTTGTAAAAGATGGAAAAGCTTTAGAAGAATTAGCAGCGGATCCTTATGCAATGCCAAGATGTGCAGTAGGTATTAAGGCAGACGGTTCAGTTATCATATATGAAGCGGATGGTAGACAGGCACCAAAGTCATGTGGTCAGTCACTTTATGAAACTGCAAAACAAATGGAAGCTATGGGGTGTGTTGAAGCATTATATTTAGATGGTGGTGGTTCAGCTACATTTGCAACAAAAACAGAAGGAACAGATTCATTAGAAGTAAAGAATAGCCCATCTGATGGAACAGAAAGAAAGGTTTCTTCATCATTATTCATTTATTCAGATGCAAAAGCAGATGGTGAATTTGATCATGCAACAATCTCACCTTTAGAGGAAGTATATACACCAGGTTCAACTGTACAGTTTGAAGCAACAGGTGTTGACAGTGCAGGTGGAAAGGCAGATTTACCTAAAGAAGCAACTTTTGTATTAAAAGATGATAGCTTTGGTAAAATTGATGGAACAACAGGTCAATTTGTTTCTAATGGAACAGAAGGAACTGTAGAAGTACAGTTAAAGTCAGGAGATAATGTTGTTGGTAGCACAACAATTGAAGTAAGAAAACCGGACAGCATTACATTCGTAAATGATGAAGTAAACCTTGGTTTTGAAGAAGAAACAGATTTAGGTTTAACTGTTAAGTGGAACAACAGACAGGTTAATTATGCAGATGGTGATTTTATTTGGACAACTGAAAATGTAACAGATGCTAACAAACAGCCTAGTGATTCATCAATTGGTACATTTAAGGATAATAAATTTACATCATCAGACGGAAATACTTTATATGGAACTATCAGATGTAAGTACAAAGATAGCGACATCCAGGCAACAATTAATGTTGTTGTAGGATTACAGCCAACAGTTGTATATGACTTTGAAGACCATACAATGGAAGATGGAACAGTAATTCCTGCAGCAGACTGGTATTCAACAGCAGCAGACAAGAAAGAACCAAACGCCGGATTTAAGACAATGAATTACGGCAGAGGTGGTAACGAGTCTACAGAAGTTGTTGATATTGCAAGTGGTGAGCCTGTAAGATTTGGTAATCATTCGCTTAAATTAAACTATGACTTCTCACAGTGTGGAGCTGTTACAGAAGGTGCATGCGTAGGTCTTGAAAATCCATCAGGAGACATACCTGGAACACCAACAGGAATTGGTATGTATGTATATGCACCGGAAGGAATACCAAACTTCTGGTTGAGAATTCAGCTATATGATGCTAACGGAACAGTTCTTAACTTGAACTTTACAGAAGAAGCAAAATTGGATGAACATAAACTTGGTGGTTTCGATTGGACAGGTTGGAAATATGTGGAAGCCAGTTTAAAGGATTATCAGGCACCATACAAATTCCTTGGAAACAATATGATTAGACTTATGTTCGTAAACGGAACAGGTATGGGTAAATACGACAAGGATGGAAATGAAATTCAGCCAAGCGACCGTAAGGGAGCAATCTATATTGACAACATCCAGTTCGTATATGGAGCGAATACTGATGATATAGACAACCCAAGTATTGATACAATTTCAGCCAACGGAACTGAATTAAATGATGATGCAGTGCTTGACACAAACAATGTAACATTCACAGCAAGAGCATCAGACTTACAAAACAAATACACATCAGGTGTAGATTTTACAACAGCAAACGTATGGTTAGATGGTGTTAATCTTACAAATGGCGGTAGTATGCATACTGACGTAAGTAAGGATGAAATCTCATTAAATAACCAGAAACTTGCAAACGGAAAGCATACTATCAAATTCTCTGTCAGAGATAAGTTTGGTAACGAAGCGTCAAAGACAAAGACTTTTGAAGTGAAAAATAAAGATGACAATACAGTTACAATTAATGCTACTTCACAGGGAGAAGCAAATATTGGTGACGAGGCGAACATCGACTTTACAGCAAGTGATGCAAGTAAAGTTAATGAATTAACAGCAACAGTTAAATTAGCAAAAGGTTATTCTGATTATTCAGTAAGTTATGCTGAAGGCTTTGAACAGGCAAAAGAACCTGAATATAACAAAGCAGACAATCAGGTAACAATCTATGCTAAGAAAAAAGCAAGTGAAACAAGTAATCAGATTGCAACTTATGCAGATACAGCAAACGAAGACTCAAATAAGATTGCAACATTATCTGTAAAGATTCCATTAGATGTAAGCGACGGAAGCAAATTCTCATATTCAATTCCTAGCGCAACATATAAGATTGCAGCAGGTGACGGTGAAGAAACATATACATTCGTTCAGGATACAGAATATACAGATATTGGAGATTACTACACAATTTCTTTCAGTGACTTAATTGAAGGAATGGACATTACAATGTCAGTTAAAGACAGCAAGACAGGCAAGAGAGTGAAAGGTGTATCTGTTTATAAGGAGGATGGTGAACTTCTTGGTAAGACAGATTTAAGAGGAAATATTACAACATCTAAGTTTCAGGAAGCACAGGCAATTTCAGTTTATGCTCAGGATGACAATGGACATCGTTCATTTATTACAAAGGCACAGACATACGCTACAGCCGGCAATGAAGATGGTACACCAACATTTGTTAAGGTTAATGCTGTCAAAGATTCAACATCTATGAAGAATATCACTTGGGTTTCAAAACCGGGCGTAAGTGAAGACACACCTGTTGTTTTATACGCAAAGAAGAGTGATTATGAAAAAGATGGAGACGCTGCATTCAAGAAGGTTGAAGGCAAGTGCAAACTTACATCTCTTTCAGGATATTCAGATGTAAAATCAAATAAAATTATCTATGCTAATTCAGCAGAAATTAATGATTTAGATGCTGATACAACTTACGTATACAAAGTTGGAGACGGAGATTTATGGTCTAAGGAATATGAATTTACAACTGCTTACAAGAATGAAGATACTAAGTTCTTCTTAGTTGGTGATACACAGGCAGACGATACAACAATTATTTCTAAGATTACAGATATGATTTCAAAAGAACACTATGATTTTGGTGTTCAGACAGGTGACTTTGTAGATGATCCTACAAAGTACGATTACTGGGATAATATTTTAACAGCCTTTGATGGGGATATGTTCAAGGGTGTTGATATGATTCACGTAACAGGTAACCATGAATTAGCAGGTGATCCTGAATCAACAATTGCAAAGAATATGTTCAATATTGAAAGTGAACATCACTATTCAGTAACTTATGGAAATGTATACGTTGCAGTTATCGGATACACAGCTTCAAAGAATCAGACAATTGAAGATGCAAAATGGTTAGTAGAAGATGCAGCAAAGAGCAATGCAAAATGGAAAGTTGTTGTGTCACATCAACCACCTTATGGAACAAATGAAACAACACATGACTGCGAAAACGTACATAAGTATATTTCAGAAGCATGTGACGAAGCTGGTATTGATTTTATGTTCTCAGGACATGATCATGCTTATGCAAGAACAAATCCATTAAAGGCAGGCACAAGAGACACAGAAAACGGAACAGTATATTATGTATGTGGTTCAACAGGTGAAAAATCATACCCTGCAACAAATGTAAGAGGTTATGATTTCGCTAAATTTGGAAACACAGACTACGACGGAATTTATTTCTCAGTTGATGCAAATGCATCAGGATTTACAGTTGATGTATATGATCAGGATGGAGATTTATTAGACACATATACAAAGTCAAAAGGTGAATGTGTAAATGGAATCCATGATTATGTATATCAGGGAGATGGACATTTAATATGTAAGAAGTGTGATGGCTCAAGAAAAGTTGACGGTTATACAGGTATTGCAACTAATAAAGACAATGGTCTTCCAATGTTCTTTGCAAATGGAAATCTTGATAAGAACAGATGGAAAACAAATGACAATGACAACTACTATGTAGGAGAAGACGGAGTAGCAGTTACAGGCAAGAATACAATTGACGGAAAAGAATATACTTTTGATGAAAATGGTAAGTTTGTAAGAGGCTCATTTGTTGAAGAAGTTGTTAAGGATAAGAAAGGCAAAGATGTTACAATTACAAGATACTACACAGCAGGCGGTAGCTATGCATTAATGTGGCAGGAAATTGACGGAAATCTCTATTACTTCCAGAACAGCGGTAAAGAAATGGGTCGTATGTTATCAGGCGGTCAGTGGATTATCACAACAAGAGGTAAGAATACAAAGAGAACTTACACATTTGCTAAAGACGGTAAGCTTACAGTAGGTGCTTTTGAAGATGAACTTGATTCAGATGGAAATGTTAAGGGTACAAGATATTACTGGGGTGATAATTATGTAACAGGTGAAGTAGAAATTAAGGGCAAGAAGTACAAGTTTGATGAAAACGGCTACATGGTAAAAGAGCCTGAAACTACAACTGATACAACAACAGAACCAGCAACAACAGAACCTACTACAACAACAGAAAAGCCGACTACACCGGCAACTACAACACAGAAACCAACAACACAGAAGCCAACAACTAAGAAGCCAACAACTGTAGTTACAACACAGAAACTTGGTAAGGCAAGTGTTGCTAAGAAATCAGCTAAGAGAGTTTCTAAGAAGAAAATCTCATTAATGGTTAAGAAGGTTAATAAGGCTAATGGATATCAGGTAAGAGTTTACACAACAAAGAAAAATGCTAATAACAACAAGAAAGCGTTAGTAACTTGTACAAAGAAAGTTGTAAAAGCTAATAAGAACGCAGTAACAATTAAAGTAACTTCTAAGAAGTTTAAGAATAAGAAAACTTTATATGCAAGAGTAAGAGCATTTAGAAAAGTTGGTAAGAATACATCTTATGGAAAATGGTCAAAACCTGTTAAGATTAAAAACAAATAAGAATAGGAGCAGATAATGTACAGAAAAATAGTTAAGAAAATTATTTCTTGTACAACAGTTTGCACTTTAATTTTAGGTATGAGCAGTGTCAATTTCGACACTGCTTATGCTGAAAATGGGAGTGGATCCGATGTTAGTACAGTAGCTGAAAAAAATACTGAAGACACAAAAGAAAATTTGGCAGGAAACACATCAACAGACGATTACGATGTGACAAAAAGTGGTTTGCCTGTTGTATACATTAACACAGAAGGCAATGCAGAAATTGCATCTAAGGAAGACTACATTGATGCTAATTTAAAAATTCAGGATGCAGGAACAGATGGAACAGACGGAAAAGTAGAATATGATGGGGTTACAGAAGTAAAAGGTCATGGAAATTCTACATGGAGATGGTTTCCAAAAAAAGCATATAAATTAAAATTAGATAAGAAAACAAGCCTATTTGGAATGGGCAAAAATAAACATTGGTTATTACTTTCCAATTATATAGATGAAACTCAGATGAGAAATGCGCTTTCATCAAAGATAGGTAAAACATTTGGTGTAACAGCCATGGATACTGTTTGGGTTGAGGTGGTTCTTAATGGAAAAAAACTTGGAACTTACCAATTATGTGAACAGGTAAAAATATCAAAAGACAGAGCAGATACTTATGACTGGGAAGACACTGCAGGAACAATTGCAGAAAAAATCGCCAAGAAAAATGATTTGTCTAAAAAGGAAGAAAAGGCACTTTCAACACAAATGGAAGAAGACCTTAACTGGATGACAACTAAAACAGTTACATACAATGACGTTACATACAATATCGATAACTATTATGAAATTCCAAACGCTAACGGTGGATTCTTAATGGAAATTGACAACAATGCTGATGAGGCATCCTTGTTTTATACAGACAAGAAACAGTGTGTTATGTTTAAAAATCCGGAATTTATTAAAACAAACGAAACTGTCTTTAATGGCATTAAGACATATATGCAGAATTTTGAAAATGCCACATATAGCACAGACGGTTGTATTGACATAGACGGTGTAAAAACATCTTATACACAGTTATGTAATTTCGATTCTCTTGTAGCTTTTTGGTTTGCTTCTGAAATTCAGGTAAATGAATTTGGCGGAAGAAGTACATACGTTACAAAGGAAATAGATGGCGGTTTAACTTTTGGTCCTATTTGGGATTATGATTTCAGTTCAGGCTCTGTTGCACCTTTCGGAGCACAGGGAATTGAACGTTGGACTGCAAAGGACAGAACATGGTTCTCACAGTATGTAAAAGATCCTTACTTTGTTATAAAAGCAAGAGAACTTTATATGAAAAATAGAGATTTCTTAAATAATATTTATGCTGATGGAGGCTTACTTGACGGCTGGCATGACACATTAAAAACATCAGCGACACATAATGAAAGTATGTGGTTCTATTCAAAAGGTTTTGAAGGAGATTTTGCAACTTTAAAACAGTGGATGAAGAAGAGACTTACATGGATTAATGAACAGTTTGGAACAGACGCCTCAGCAATGAAATCATTTGGTGCACCTGTAAGCAAGGATATAACTGTTTCAATGACAGAAAATAATGGCACAAACAGCGACAACGCATTTCATGTAAGCACCAATACAGATAAGGTTACATTGAAGTTTAAGTCAGATAACAAGGCTGATACTTCATTTAACTACTACATTAACGGAAAATACATTGATAATGTTAAATCTGAGAACAATGAAGTAGTAATAACAATTCCTGCAGAATTATTAACTAATAAAGATTCAAAGAACGTCGTTACAGTATGGGCAAAGGATGCAAATGGTAACCTTACAAGAATGAACTATGCTACTGTAAACTTTACAGATAAGCAAAGTCATACAGTAACATTCAAGGATGAAAAAGGAATTGAAACAACAGAAGTTTTAGATGGCGACACTGTTTACATGGACTATCCAAAATCAGATTCAGCTAATAGAATTTTTGTAGGCTGGACTGATGGGACAACAACTTATGACAAAGAATCACGCGTAGTTGTAAAAGAAGACATTGAACTGGCACCTGTCTGGGAACAGTGTGCAGATGGAGGTTTGGAACATACATGGAAAGAAGAAGTACCTGAAGGTGATGACTTTGAATGTAGTACATGTGGAAAAACTAAATTAGACAAAAACACATACAAGGACATAACAAAGATTTACTGTAATTTAAGCTTAAGATACTCTAATAGCTATACAGGTGGAGAAACAATACCAACAATTGATGTATACTATGATAATAAGAAATTAACAAAAGATGTTGATTATACAATCTCATTTAGAAATGACGTCAATGTAGGTTACGCTACATACACAATTAAGGGTATTAAGAAAAATGGCTTCAAAGGAACAGCGGAAATGTCATATAGAATAATACCAAGAGCCATTTATGCGTGTGTTTCTTATAATATTTTAGGGACTTATGAATATACAGGAAAGCCAATAGAGGCTAAGAATTATTCTGTAAGATTAATTAACAATGAACTAAACTATAATTGCCTATTAACTGAAGGAGTAGACTACACAGTAACATATCAAAATAATGTTGAAGTAGGTGAAGGAACAGCTATCCTTACAGGATTTGGTAACTTTAATAATACAAAGAATGTAAAAATGACTATAATCCCGGCAAAGGTAAAAGCTTTTGCAGGCAAAGCAAACGGCAAAAATGTAACATTGTCATGGAATAAGTCAAAAGAAGTAAGTGGTTACAATGTTTACAGAAGAACAACTTCTACAGAAGAATGGACAAAAATCGCTAATGTGAAAGATACATCTTATGTAGATTCAGATATAAAAGAAGGCAAAACATATAGTTATGCAATTGAAGGCTACACTGCAAAAGACGACAAAACTTATGTAGGTAAGAAGGTTGAAATTGAAGTTAAGAATACTCAGGAAACAACAACTAAACCTACAACAACAACTAAACCATCAACAACATGTAAAAAGACTACAACAACAGCTAAGCCAACAACATCAAAGAACACAGGCAAACTTGCTAAGACAAAGCTTATAACTACAAGTAAAAAGAATAATTCTAAAAAGATTAGTATAAGTTTCAAAAAGGTTAAGGGAGCAAAGAAATATACAGTACAGATTTCTGCAACAAAGAATTTTAAAAAAGTTCTTGTTAAGAAAACAGTGAAGAAAACAAAAGTTTCAATAACAAGCTCAAAAGTTAAAAAGAAAAAGGTATTGTATGTAAGAGTAAAAGCTGTAGGCGCAGCTAAATGGTCCAAGCCAAAGAAAGTTAGAATTAAAAAATAAATACTTATTTTACTAAAATAAAAAATCAAACTGCAATATATTTGTCCGAGGAAGAAAACTCGATGTATTGTCAGTTTGATTTTTTTGTACTATTTGCAATATAGTGAGTGACTTTTAGCTTTGTTATGTAATAAAAATTAATAAAAAAAACATTTTTTATACAAAGAATATAAAAAATATACAGTGAATAGTGCAATTTGCGTGAAAATAATAACAAAAAATATACATAATACACAAAAATTTGCCTGGAACCGTTACAAGGGGAAAAATTGTTTTATATAAAATTGACACTTTAAAAAAAAATGGTATACTTAAAAGGTGTCAAAAATTGGCAACAGAAGGTTGAATGAAAATATTATAGGAAGATTCAATCGGGTATGTTTTTTTTACAATGAAAGGAGAAATAGAGATGAAAAAACAGCTTAAAAAAGCGCTCGCCGTTGTTTGTGCAGTTGCAATGGTAGTAGCAGGAATTACAGTAGTTCCAAACAGTGTAAAAGCTGACACAACAGGAGTAGAAGCACCAGCAGAACAGTTAAAAGAAATTGGTGGAGATGCAGCAGCAACTTGGTTCTATGATGAAGCAAAGACAACAGGAATTGAAAAAGTTGTAAATATTCAGAAACCAGGTTTCGCTAAAGAAAGCGGTGTTTATGTATCAGTACCAGCAGGAATTTCAAAGGTTACTGTAAATGGTAATGATGATGCAGCTTTAACAGCAATCCAGGGAGCTGGAGTTGTAGTATATTTAACATCATTAACAAAAGAATACAACACAGTTGTAATTACATACGCTAATGGAGAAGGAACAGTTGTAATTAAGAATGTTAATGGAACAAAAGATACAGTAACTACAAAAGCAGACGTAACATCAGCAGACGTAACTTCACCAGATGCATCATCAGCAGACGTAACATCAGCAGATGTAACTTCACCAGATGCATCATCAGCAGACGTAACATCAGCAGACGCAACATCAGCAGATGTAACAACAACACCAAAGACTACAACAGCTAAGCCAACAGTTAAGCCAACAACAGCTAAGCCAAAGGCAACAACAAAGAAAGTTTCACTTAAGCAGACAAAGGTTACTAAGAAAGTAACAAAGAAACTTAGCTCAAAGAAAGTTAAATTAACATTCAAGAAAGTTAAGGGTGCTAAGAAGTACACAGTACAGGTATCAACAAGCAAGAAGTTTAAGAAAGTTCTTTACAAGAAGACAGTTAAGAAGACAAAAGTTACTCTTTCAAGCAAGAAATTAAAGAACAAGAAGAAATTATATGTAAGAGTAAAAGCTGTAGGCGCTAAGAAATGGTCAAAGCCAGTAGCTATTAAGATTAAGAAATAATTAAAATTACATATTTTAATCTAACATAAGATCCTTATGAATTGTGATGGTTCGTAAGGGTCTTTTTGTGTGCCAAAAGGTTAATTTGTTATGTGTGTGTTTGGTAAATATAAAAAATAGTAACCCTTTGCAAAGTATATGAGTTCGTTAATTTCAGAACTAATAAAAATGATTTTTATATAAAAAGACACCTTAATAAAAAATAGGCTACTAATTTTGAAAAATGAATCTGCTAGAATGAAAGCAGAATGTGATGAAAGACGCATCGAATCTAATACAATTTTTTGAAAGGAGTAGGATATGAGAAAACAATTTAAGAAAGGTGTCGCTATTTTAAGTGCAGTTTCTATGGTGGCAGCAGGTATATCATATGTACCACAGAATGTAAAAGCTGACGCACCAGTGATAGCAGTTCAGGATAGCGAAGAAGGAGTGAATTATTCAAGCCTTACATATACAAAGGCAGAACCAAATGGTGGTGGAGAGTTCCCAGAACTTTATTATTCAGTTATAACAAATGAACTTCATGCAAAGGTAGATTATCTTGATGCAGGAGCAACATTCCAGTTTGCTTATTCAGCAGACAATAAGCAGGAGGATACAAAGATTACAGTAAATGGCGTTAAAACTGAACCAGGTGCTGGGGTTGTATCAATGTATAATAGTGGCTTAACAAAGTTGAATCCGAAAGCAATGGAAGATAATGCTTATACACATGTTGTTATTACAAGCACAACAGGTAAGCTTGAAATTGTGTTTAAGAAAGGTACCCCAGCAAGTTCTGGCACAACAACAACTACAACAACAGAATCAACAACTACAACAACAGAACCAACAACTACAACAGCAACTACTACAACAACAACTACTACAACAACAACTACAACAACAGAACCAGCTTCAAGTGAATCAACAGATGAATCAAAGGATCCACAGCCAAGCTCAACAGATGAATCAAAAGACGATAATACAGAAGTTACAATGCCAAGTGATTATACAGCATTTGAGAATAACGCAGATTTCGGATATAAGTTTGTAAGTGCACCTGAAGCTGCAAAAGCAGAGGTTAAAACAGACCAGGGAGAAAACTTATTTATTGCCTTTAACGCAGTAGAAGGATTTTTACCTGATTACACAGGATTAAAAGTTAATGGAACAGACAGGGATGTTCCTAAGGGAACAGGAATTACACTTCCAAAATCTTTATTAACAAAAAAAGTAAATGAAGTAGTAATCTTAGACAAAGATGGAAAAGAGATTGTAATTAATATATTCAATGTAAAAGGCAAAGAAGAAAATCCGGTAACTAAACCTGATGAATCAAACACAAGTGGAACAGATGAATCAAAGACAACTTCAACAAAGAATGAAGAGACAGATTCAACAAAAAATGAAGAGTCAAATTCATCATCATCAACAGAAGAAGATGTAAAAGTACCTGTTGCAGTTACAGGATTAGCATATACAGGAACAGAAGAAGCATCATTCAAGTTCTCATGGGAGGCATCAGAAGGTGCTGAATCATATAATGTATACTTAAATGATACATTTGTTGAATCAACTATAGCACCTGAATATAGCTTTAACAGTGCATTATTTGAAAAAGCAGGCACATACACAATTTCAGTTGAAGCTGTAAACAAAGCAGGTAAGAGTGATAAGACATCAATTGAATATGTTGTAAAAGAACCAGCTTCAAGTGAATCAACAGATGAATCAAAGGATCCACAGCCAAGCTCAACAGATGAATCAAAAGA
>OKRZ01003172.1_pt1 | contig 11334 bp, 9 predicted proteins | sample 1601141 | NCBI WGS metagenome assembly OKRZ01 (sample SAMEA3541524, study PRJEB24748) | human gut metagenome | biome: human gut; feature: human-associated habitat; material: faeces | place: China | collected 2012
GCTTTCGCTGTCAGGCGAATTGCCCTGAGGGTTGTTGATGTACTTGTATCGGTGAGACCCGCTCGGAGCCTTTATTCAACTCTTTCTCTCCGGCGCTGATCGCTTTGCCAAACCATACGATCGGATGGGGCCAACCTTCCGGGTCTCCCAGCAACCGGTCGGATAACCAACCGCCCAAAAAGGGCATGATCTTGAGTAAATTGATAGAATGATGTAACCAATACATATTGAATGTCATTGAAGGAACAAACTTAGACAAAAAAAAGAACATAAGGAAGTGGTAAGCGATTCTTCATCACACATTAGGCGAAAGAAACCTACATTTAAAGGATTTCGAGCGTAGACTTTCATATTCTATCAGCTGTTGTATGATCATCCACCATCCGTTGCATGATCTTCTAACAGTTGGTGGATGATCATACAACGGATGGTAGAAGATGAATAGGTACGGAGAAAACGGCTAAAGGATGCCTTTAGAAGCCTTAAATCTTCGGGAAGGGAGGGCTTGATATACGGGGGATTTCTTTCAATTTTGTATTTATTAACAAGAAAAGCGTTCTTACGGCCGGTTATTATTACTTTATTTGCTCCCACCGTATCGTGAAAGGAGTTAATCGAGATGACAGATGAAAAATCCATTTTAGAACAATTTGCCGCTGGAAATCATACCGCTTTCCGGGAATTGTTCATGCGTTACCATCTGAAAGTCTATTATTTCGTGCTGGGACTCGTGAAGTCCGAGAGCGATGCCGAGGACTTGACCCAAGAGATTTTCCTAAAGCTTTGGACGCATCGGAGTCGTTTCACGGAAGTGAGGACGTTCGGTTCCTACCTCTATGTGCTGGCGAAGCATACGGCGTTCAATTATATCGAATCCCGCCGGGTGAATCTCGTGAGCTTGGAGAGTGCTTCGGAGGAAGACGAGGAGCGAAGTACGCCTTATGAGGATTTAGTCGCTAAGGATTTGCGATTGTTGGTGGATATGATTGTAGAGACCATGCCGCCACAGCGGAGGATGATCTACCGGATGAGCCGTAATGAGGGATTGTCGAACACAGAGATTGCCGAGAATTTACAACTCTCAAAAAAGACCGTGGAAAAACATTTGAATCTAGCGTTAAGGGAATTGCGGAACGTAGTATTGACTTTCCTTCTTGTTATGATATGTTAATGAATTGAGGGTAAAGTGAGAAAAGTAGGTCCTATAAACAAGATAAAATAGAAAAGCAGGAATGAGTCCTATAAAAAAGATATTAAAATACTTTTTCCATCATTCGTTCTCCGGGGAGATGGTGGATCGGGTACATCAACGATTGGCGGAGCCGGGAGACGAACGGGAAAAGGAAGAGGTTTTACGGGAGATCTGGAATGAGATCGGTTTTCCGGAGGCGGATAAACGAAGCGAGATGGCTTTCACCCGGTTGGAGAATACATTGGACGTGAGGCCCCGTCCCTGTCTGCGTATCCCGGCATGGGTGCGTATCGCCGCTATCTGGCTGATCCCTTTGTTGTCGTTGGGTGTTTCTTATTATCTATATAGAGACGCACGGGATGTCAGGCAGCTCGCTTTTATGGAGCGGTTTGTACCTTCCGGCAAGCGGGAGCGGATCACCTTGCCCGATGGTAGCGAGGTCTGGTTGAATTCCGGTACCTTGCTGCTTTATCCATCCGACTTTATCGGGGATAAGCGAGAGATCTATCTGGTGGGAGAGGGATATTTCAAGGTGCGAAAACGTCCTGAGCAACCTTTCATTGTGCGGACGAAAGCGATGCGGGTACAAGTGTTGGGTACCGAGTTTAATTTATCCGCTTACTCGGACCAAGAGAAGATAACGACAACCTTGGAGGAAGGTTCCTTGAAGATCCTTCCTGATGATCCCTCGGTGGCTCCATGTATATTGAGTCCTAACGAGCAGCTTGTCTACATCCCTTCCCGGGGAAAGGTGAACGTGCGGCAGGTGGTGGGCTCGGATTACTCGGCATGGAAAGAGGGAGGCTTGTTGTTTAACAACGATTCTTTCGAGGATATTTTAAAAACCTTGGAACGTGTCTATAATGTGAAGGTGCATTTGCGTACCTCCGCTTATCATTCCAACCGGCTTACGATCCATTTCAATAAGAATGAGTCATTGGTGAACATCATGATGCTGCTCAAGGAGATAGTACCTGGTTTAGAGTATCAGATCAAAGAGGATGGAGTCTATATTGATTAAAATGTATATTTCTTAGTCTTCTTTTAAAAGTGAAAGTATATATAGAAACGAGTGTGTTTACCAATTAGAAGTAAAAACTTTATCTCACTGTTTGTTTGTCGAGCTGAACAATAGATACGAGCTTTCGATAAACAGTTTGGTGTTTGTGTCCTTTGGAATTTCTATTACTCAATGTTCTGTGTTTTACATTTGTTAACTTTATTCTGTTAGGTGTATCCTTCGTATTCCTTGTCCTAATAACGAGTACGTACTATAGAAGGAAATATAAATGTTTAACTAAAAAATCTAATATCGCATGAACAGGAATAAATCTATATGTATCACTATTCTTTGTTTGAGTCTTGCTATGGTTCGGAGTTTGCCTATTGATGCGCAAAAAGTGACATTTCATGACGGTTTTATCTCTTTAAAACAAGCATTTGAGAAACTAGAGTCAGTCTCGACTTATAAGATAGCCTATAATGACAGTCAATTGGATGTGTCGAGAAAGGTCTTGATGGATCAAAAAGAAATGGAAGTCTTGTTGGCCTTATCGCAATTGTTAAAGAATACGGGGTACACATATAAGACAAATGGAAATTACATACTTATTGTACCGGAGAAAGCGGATGATACCACGAAAGACAGAAAAAGAGTATCGGGTGTGATTGTCGATAACCAAGGTATCCCTGTGATTGGTGCAAATGTTGTGGAGAAGGGGACTGCAAACGGAACTATCACTGATATTGATGGGAAATTCACGTTAGAGGTAAGCGGTAATGCTACTCTTCAAGTCTCATATATCGGCTATAATACGCAAGAATTATCGGTCTCAGGAAAGACCGATTTCTCCGTTAAACTTGGCGAGGATACGCAAGCTTTAGACGAGGTGGTCGTTGTTGGATATGGAACACAAAAGAAGGTAAATCTGACGGGAGCGGTGCAAAGTATTTCTAGTCAGGATTTAACGAAGCGAAACCTTTCCAGTTCATCTCAAGCCTTACAAGGCTTGATACCGGGTATGGTTGTTACCCAAAGTTCCGGAGCTCCGGGAGCGACGGCCTCCATCCAAATCCGAGGAACGGGATCGATCAATTCAAATAGTGAGCCTTTGGTATTGATAGATGGAGTTGAGGGGGATATGAACTCTGTCGATATGAATGCGATAGAGTCTGTCTCTGTATTGAAAGATGCTGCATCAGCGTCGATCTATGGATCTCGTGCCTCTAATGGTGTCATTTTGGTGACAACCAAAAGGGCTAAAGAAAATAAATTATCGGTCTCTTATAATGGTTATGTAGGTTTTCGTACGCCTACCTCGACTCCTAATCCCGTAGATGCGGTCACTTATATGGAGGCTATCAATCAAGCGTGCGTTAATAATAATCAAGCCCCTCAATATTCGGAAGAGGTAATTAATGCCTATAAAACTTCTGGGGCAGATAATATTCATAGGTATGATACGAATTGGAAAGATTTAGTATTTGATGAAATCACGTTAACACATAATCATTCACTTAGTGTTAGTGGTGGTAGTGATGTGTTAAAGACATTTGTCAATGCTTCCTATAATTATGAGGATGGTTTAATACCAAATAATTCGTTCAAACGTACTGCTATTCGTTCAAACACGGACGTTAAGCTAACAGAGTGGCTTAGGGCGGGTTTAAACCTGAATATCCGTAGAAGCATTCAAAAAGACCCGACGAGTGGAACAAATAATATTATAAATAGTACGTTGCGTTTTACACCTCTTTTTGGGGCTGTTAATAATGATGGAACTTGGGGAAATGGCCAAAATGGTATCAATCCGTTAGCGCAAGCGATTGATGGTGGGGTTAAGGTCGTAGATAATAATGATATAGATGTAAAAGGAACTCTCGCTTTGACACCAATCAAAGGTATGGAGATCTTGGCCAGTTATGCCAGCAGGCGGTATGAGAATAAACAAGATAAGTTTCAGAATACCTATGATACTTATGAGGGTGGTAATTTTATCATGACTTATCCTACGACTAAATCTAGGTATGAGGAGTGGTATCAGTTGATTAAGAACCAGTTTAACGCTCAGGTGACTTATGAAAATACTTTCAATGAAAGGCATTATTTTAAGGGCTTTTTGGGATTTCAAACCGATGAGTTCAAAAATAAGTCGTTTGGTGGTTCACGTAATAATTATTACTATGATGGCTACGAGGAAATGAATCATGGGGATGCCTCTTCCTCTATGGTTAATGGTAATAGTTCTAAATTGACTATGATGTCATATTTCGCTCGCTTTAATTATACTTTTGCGGACAAATATTTAATCGAACTTACCGGACGTTACGATGGCTCATCAAGGTTCACTGCTAAAAATCGCTGGGGATTTTTTCCTTCAGTGTCTATTGGATGGCGAATATCAGAGGAACATTTCTTCGATCCATTAAAAGATGCGATTGATAATTTGAAGATCCGTGCTTCGTATGGTTCTTTAGGAAACCAAGACCTCAAGGACTATTATCCATATGCGTCTGTATTAGCCTTGGATGCCTCGTATTGGTTTGGAGATAGTAAAAATTATACTACAGGAATTTATTCCAATGCGTTGTCTAATCCTGAAATCTCTTGGGAGAAATCACAGCAGTTTGATTTTGGATTGGATATTACCGCTTTTAATACCCGTTTGGATGTGACGTTTGATTATTACATCCGTGAAATTAGCGATATGTTGCAACAATTTCCCGTGACTTATGCGGTTGGTTTGACTTCTCCATGGGAGAATGCGGGCAATATGAGAAATAACGGTTGGGATTTAAGCGTGATGTGGCATGATCGGATAGGAAAAGTGAAATATAACATTAGGGCTATGTTATCCGATGTAAAAAATGAGGTGACGGATCTGTATGGAAATAAGTATATTAATGATAATAATACGACACAAGAGGGATTCCCTATAAGTTCTTGGTATGGATATGTGGCTGATGGATATTTCCAGTCTAAAGAGGAGATTAATAACTATCCAGTTTATGGGAATAATAAAGATAATGTAAAGCCCGGATATATAAAATATAAGGATATTAGTGGCCCTGAAGGGGTACCTGATGGCCAGATCACAGATGCGGATCGTACGATTATCGGTGATCCACAACCACGTTATTCTTTTAGTCTGAATCTAGGTGCGGAATGGAATAACTTTGACTTTAATGTGTTTTTACAAGGAGTGGGTAAACGGGATATATTCTTTAACGGAGCAGGAGCAAGGCCGTTTTGGATGGGAGGTACTGTTTACGAACATCAGTTGGATTCTTGGTCTGAAGAGAATCGAAATGCAGAATATCCTTTATTATTGATTGATGGTTCAGGCGGAGGAAACATGAATAATATTCCTTCTTCTTTTTGGGTAAAGAGTGGGGCTTATATGCGTTTAAAGAACGTGAGTGTAGGTTACTCATTGCCTAAGAATATATTAGGTAAATCAGGGCTTAGTAATGTGCGATTTTATCTAAGCGGCCAAAATCTACTCACAATAGCAAAAGGATATAAAGGATATGATCCTGAAGGTGATGTATCATCTTATTATCCGGTTACTCAGGTTTATACATTTGGTGTCGATATAAAATTTTAAAGGAAAGGTTATGAAAAGATACAGATTCATTTATACGATTTGCGTGTTACTTGTTTTTATTAATATATCATGCAGTGATTTTTTGGATGTAGAAGATACGAATCCGTCTTACACAAACGAGGGATTTTATACAAATGAGAACGCAATCAGAGAAGGGGCAACTGGTGTATATTCGAACTTATATATGCAGGTTGTAGGAGAACTCGCCCATACGACAATCTTTGATTTTTATACAGGGCTAGCTCTGGAAAGAAATGAGAATACGACGATTGGTGCGGGAGGTGGTTTAAATGCGGATAACAGCGATATACTTAAATTCTGGTCCCAACTTTATACGAACGTAGCGAGAGCAAACGCATTTTTAACAGGAGTGAGGCCGAATATGGATGATCTTAGTAAGAAGTCTTTACAGTATGTATCGGAGGTCCGTGTGTTAAGAGCGTATTATTATTATCTGTTAATCGCTTTATGGGGGGATGTGCCTTTTTATACAGAACCTCCCACTTCCGATCAGTATGAGGTGGAAAAAACATCAAGGGTTAAAATATTGGATTTTATTATAAACGAATGTAATGAAGCTACCGAATATCTAGATTGGATCGCAATGGATAGAGGACGTGTTGATAAATCATTTGCGTATGGTCTTATCAATCGTATGGCTTTATTAGGGGGGAGTTTAGATTTCGGAGGAAAAAGTACTGAATATTTTAAAATAGCCGCTGAAGCAGCCTCAAAAGTGATCGGGAAACGTTTGCTGGCATTGAACTACGAGGATTTGTTTGTCGTGGAAGGACAGGCGAAAGCAGATGTCCGAAACGAGATGATTTTGGAGATGATCTATAATGTTGATGGTACGAATGTTCACAGGAATTGGACTGGATTTGGTTTTGTCTCTCGTATGCAAGGACAAACGTCTCGACATCCGAGTATGCTGTTGGCAGATACTTATGAATGTATAGATGGGAAACGTATTGATGAATCTCCACTATATGATGTACATCACCCACAAAAGAACAGGGACCCTCGTTTCAAGGCTACTTTATGGATGCATGGAGATACAGCTACTTGTAATAATGGTTCTTTGAATACCGTTATTATCAATGCCTATGATGACGAGACACAACAATATAATTATACGACTGGTGAATGGGAGGTTAGAAATAATGATGATATAAATAGCGCTGCAGCTTGGGCTAGTTTTACCAATGCCGGGTGTGGTTATATTATAGCTAAATATAGTAAAGAAACATCTCAAAATATTAGCTATACAAGTCAAAATGTACCAATCATGCGATATGCGGAAATCTTACTTGGTTATGCGGAAGCGAAGATTGAACTAGGGGAGTTGGATCAGAGCGTTTATGACGCTATCAATCAAGTACGAAATCGTGTAGGGATGCCCAATGTATCGGCTGATAGAATCGGAAATATAGAGAAAATGCGTCAATTAGTAAGAAGAGAGCGTAAGGTAGAATTCGCTATTGAAGGATTGCATCTGATCGATATGAGAAGATGGGGAATTGGGGATTTAGAAAATGAGAAACCGATGTATGGTCGTCCTATCGAGGAAATTCGTTATAAAGGTTTGTCTGAGACCGATATTCCTTATTTTAAGAAATCGGATCGTCATGATTTAAATGATATTCCTGATTATGAGTCTTATAAAGAGAAATTGAAAGTAAGGGACGCAAATCGTTATTGGGATGCTAAATTTGAGTTATGGCCTATTCCTCAACAAGAATTGGATCGTAATCCTAAATTAGTTCAAAATAAAGGGTATTAAAATATGAAACGACGAGATTTTTTGACTTATAGTTTATTGACAGGAGGAAGCTCGCTTTTGCTTCCTCTTGTGACAGCTTGCCAAAAAGGGAATAAGATTTCCTCTTCCATGCCGATTGAAGGAGGAGCGAAAGTAGAGGAAATGAAAGCTGATATTGTGGTTGTTGGAGGAGGAATGGGCGGTTGTGCAACTGCGTTAGCCGCTTGTAGAAATGGTATGAATGTAATTCTTACGGAAGAAACGGATTGGATTGGTGGACAGGTTTCTCAGCAAGGTGTACCGCCAGACGAACATAAATGGATTGAGTCTGGTGGAGCTACCGCATCTTATCGAATGTATAGAAATAAAATACGTGATTTTTATCGGTATCATTATCATTTAACAGAGGCGGCTCGTAATAATCCATATCTAAATCCGGGTAATGGTGGTGTATCTAAAATATGCCATGAACCGATGGTTTCTGTGGAGGTCTTGATGGAAATGCTAATGCCTTATGTTAGTGCGGGAAAATTACAAATTTTGTTAAATCATAAGGCTCAAAGTTCCGATGTGCAGGGAGATGAAGTGTTAGCTGTTACTGTACGAGATAGACAAAATGGAGAACTTGTTACCTTGACCGCTCCTTATTTTGTGGATGCGACAGAGTGTGGTGATTTACTACCACTGACGAAGACTGAATATGTAACAGGTTCGGAGTCGCAAGAAGATACAAAAGAGCTGCATGCTGCTAAGCAGTCAAATCCTTTGAATAATCAGGCTTTTACTGTTTGTTTTGCGATGGAATACATACCGGGAGAAGATTGGACGATCGATAAGCCAGATAATTATACGTTTTGGGCTAACTATATACCAAATTTAACTCCTGCATGGCCAGGTAAATTGTTGAGTATGACCTATCCGACACCATCTACATTAAAACCTAATCATGCTGTCTGTATTCCTGATGGAACACCAACGGATGCTTTTAACTTTTGGATGTATCGTAGAATTATAGATCAGCATAATTTTCTTCCAGATACTTACCAAGGGAGCACGACTCTTGTTAATTGGCCTCAGAATGATTATATGTTAGGGAATATTATAGATGTGCCCGAGAATGAATTTCAGAAGCATGTGGATGCCGCAAAAGCTTTGAATCTTTCATTGTTATATTGGTTACAGACTGAAGCCCCACGACCAGATGGTGGTGTTGGTTGGAAGGGATTAAGGCTCCGTAAAAATTTGCTTGGTACGAAAGATGGAATGGCTAAATATCCTTATATAAGGGAGTCACGCCGCATTAAAGCGGAATTTAGAATTTTAGAGGAGCATGTGGGCGAAGAGAATAGGAAGTTGATATCAGGAGAAACAACTGCTGCTGCATTTTATGATAGTGTTGGTATTGGTTATTATCATATAGATTTGCATCCTTCTTGTGGAGGAGACAATTATATAGATTTCAACTCTCTTCGTTTTCAAATACCGTTAGGTGCTTTATTACCACAGCGGGTAAATAATTTGTTCCCTGCATGTAAAAATATAGGGACGACTCACATAACAAATGGGTGTTATCGTACCCATCCAGTAGAGTGGGGAATAGGAGAAGCTGTAGGTTTATTAATTACCTATGCCAGTAAAAAGCAAATATCCGCTCGTATTATTCGCAGCGATAAGAATATGCTAACGGATTTCCAGCAATGGATTCAAAAAGAAGGAGTCGAGATTGCATGGAAAAAAGAACTTGTGTAAATATTGTGTGTTGGTAAAAATTAGGATTGGAGAACCGTATTAATGGAATCAAGAAATGAATTCTTGTTTTGTTGATACGGTTCTTTTCTTTTTATGTCAAGAAAATGTTTTTACCTTTAGACGGGCAAAAAGAATCCCGAATGAGTGGGTATGGATTTTTTTTGCTAAAACATGTTAATAGAAAGTTTTTTCTTTTTAATAATATGTATTTGTTTGTCAGTTACGAAATAATCACTACCTTTGCACCGCAAAATTTTTTATTAATCAATATTAAACAGCGTTTTATGAACAATTACGAAACCGTTTTCATTTTGACTCCCGTTTTGTCTGACGCTCAGATGAAGGAAGCGGTAGAGAAATTCACGAACCTTCTGAAAGCTCAAGGAGCTGAGATCGTGAATGAAGAGAACTGGGGCTTGCGCAAGTTAGCTTATCCTATCGACAAGAAGACAACAGGCTTCTACCAGTTGGTTGAATTCAAGGCAGATCCTAGTGTTATCGCTACGTTGGAGTTGAACTTCCGTCGTGACGAGCGTGTGATCCGCTTCTTGACTTTCCGTCAAGACAAGTATGCCGCAGAATATGCAGCTAAGAGAAGAAATCTGAAATCATCTAAAGAAACAGTAAAGGAGAATAATTAATTATGGCAGCAACTCAATCAGAAATCAGATATTTAACTCCGCCTTCAGTAGACGTTAAGAAGAAAAAATATTGCCGTTTCAAAAAGAACGGTATCAAGTATATCGATTATAAGGATCCTGAATTCTTGAAGAAATTCTTGAACGAGCAAGGTAAGATCCTTCCGCGTCGTATCACTGGTACTTCCTTGAAGTTCCAACGTCGTGTGGCTCAGGCTGTAAAGCGTGCTCGTCACTTGGCTTTGCTTCCTTACGTGACCGATTTGATGAAATAATTAATTAAGAGGAGACAGAATATGCAAGTTATTTTGAAAGAAGATGTAGTGAATTTAGGCTACAAAGACGATATCGTAACAGTAAAAGACGGTTACGGACGTAACTTTCTAATCCCCACGGGTAAGGCAGTGATCGCTTCAGAGTCTGCTAAGAAAGTATTGGCTGAGAACTTGAAGCAACGTGCCCATAAATTGGCTAAGATCAAGGAAGACGCTCAGACTTTGGCCGCTAAGTTAGAGGGTGTAGCTTTGACGATTGGTGCTAAGACTAGCTCTACAGGTACGATCTTCGGTTCTGTAACGAATATCCAAGTTGCTGAGGCTTTGGCTAAGGCTGGTTTCGAGAATATCGATCGTAAGATTATCTATATCAAGGAGTCTGTTAAGGAAGTAGGTAGCTATAAGGCTGTTTTGAAACTTCACAAAGAGGTTTCCGTTGAGGTTCCTTTCGAGGTTGTTTCTGAATAATAGATACTTTAATATATCATGAAAGAGGGTAGTTTCGAAACTGCCCTCTTTTTTTGTTTTAATTATAAAAAAAGATATCTGTCAATCAGCAAAAAAGCGCTACATTTGTCTCCAAATTTGCAATAATTTTAGAAAGTGAGCAAAAAGTCTTTTCTATATATTAACTTGCTATTTGCGTTGTTTTTTTTCTTGCCCGGACTTCAGGCGAGAGAGAAGACTTTTACGGTCGTGATCGATGCTGGGCATGGCGGTAAGGACCCGGGAGCTAGAGGGGCGAATGTTAATGAGAAGGAGATAAATCTCGCTGTCGCCTTAAAATTGGGTCGATTGATAGAGAATAACGCGGAGGATGTGCGTGTGATCTATACTCGTAAGACGGATCGTTTTATCGAGTTGGACGAACGTGCGAATATAGCGAACCGCAATAAGGCGGATCTTTTCGTGTCTATCCATACGAATGCCGTAAAGCGTGGAAGTACCGTGCAAGGTACGGAGACGTATACGCTGGGTTTGGCCCGTAGCGAAGAGAACTTAGAGGTGGCTATGAGTGAGAACTCAGCGATCTTGTTGGAGGATAATTATCAACAACGCCTGGGAGAGTTTGATGGAGAGCATTGAGTATTGTAAAAACATTGCGGATGTA
>OKRZ01003191.1_pt1 | contig 11275 bp, 8 predicted proteins | sample 1601141 | NCBI WGS metagenome assembly OKRZ01 (sample SAMEA3541524, study PRJEB24748) | human gut metagenome | biome: human gut; feature: human-associated habitat; material: faeces | place: China | collected 2012
TAAGTATGTTACAAGTGTTATTAAAACCACTACTGCTATTGCTAATATGTACACAACTGGAATTAATACTGTGTTGTATACTGGAATTTCAAAATAACTCATTTCCATATTTAAGAAGAAAGTTCCTAATGCATATCTTCCTACTAAAAGCCCTACTATGCTAGCTACTAGGCTTATTATAAATCCATATCCTACATAGTGGTTTATTATTTTTCTGTTTTTAAATCCAAGTGCTTTTAGTGTTCCTATTTGTGTTCTTTGTTTTTTTACAAATCTGTTCATTGTTGTTGTTACTGATAATACTGCTATAAATAAGAATAAAAATGTAAATACACTTGAATATGTTGTTCCTTCTTCTATTTCTGAATTATATCCTTGATAAGATGCACTTGCTTTTCTGTCTGTTACTGCTATTGCTGATTTTATGTTATTTTCTAAATCTGCTTTTGTTTCTTGTAGTTTGTCTGTGTTATCTATGTCAATTATTACTTGATTAAAGATTTGTGGCATTCCTTCTGGTAATTCATTTATTGATAAATACATAAATCCATAATTTTTATGTGTTGGAAATATTTCTGTGTCATCTTTTACAAAGTATACATGGTCTGGTGTATTTACTAGACCTAGTATTTTTTCTGTTATTTTCATATTTTGATATGTAACTGTTATTTCATCTCCAACTTTTAAATCTAAATTTTTAGCTAAATAACTGTCAAACCATACTCCTTTTTTGTCTTTACTAAATTCTTCACCTTCTACAACATACATTTTTGAAATATTGTTTGATTCTATAAAGTTTGTTTCTAATGTTACATCTTCTTTGTTTTCAAGTTCTGTATTTATTGTTAGTAATCTTTCTGCATCTTTAACATTTTCGGTATTTTTTACTTTTTCTAAATCTTCATTGCTAAAATTTTCTCCTGATAACCATATATCTTGAAAATTGTTGTCTTTATAATATTTATCAGCACTTTTATCCATTCCATCCATATATGCATGTATTCCTGCAAATACAAATACTCCTAAAAATACCATTATGAATATGTTGAAAAATTGCATTTTGTTTTGTCTTATATCTCTTAATCTTTTTTTGCTTAATTTTTTCATTTTTTATTACATTCCTCCTTTTTTGAGACACTAGGGACGGTCCTAAAATGTTTCATTTTTTGTCGTATTTTGTCGCATATTACCATTTTACTTCGTCAATATTTTTAGGATTTTCATTTTTTGTAACACTTTCTATTTCTCCGTTTTTTACTCTTATTACAGTATCTGCTATGTCTGCAAATAAACTGTTATGTGTTACTATAATAACTGTGTTTGCTCCATTGTTTCCGTCACATTGTTTTTTTAGTAATTTTAAAACTTCAACTCCTGTTTTTGAGTCTAGTGCACCTGTTGGTTCATCACATAATAACAATTTTGGATTTTTTGCAATTGCTCTTGCTATTGATACTCTTTGTTGTTCTCCTCCTGATAGTTGGTTTGGAAATTTGTTCATATGTTGTTCTAGCCCTACTGCTTTTATTGCTTCTTTGCTGTCGTTTCCGTTCTTTACTATGTCTTTTACTAATTCTACGTTTTCTAGTACTGTTAGTGTTGGCAATATGTTGTAGAATTGAAATATAAATCCTATGTTTTCTGCTCTGTAGTCACTTAATTGGCTTTCTGTATATTTTGAGATTTCTTCTCCATCAATTTTTATACTTCCTTCTGTTGGTGTGTCCATTCCTCCTATTAGGTTTAGTAGTGTTGATTTTCCTGCTCCTGAAGGTCCAAGGATTACTACAAATTCTCCTTTGTCTAGTTCTAAGTCTATGTTTTTTAGTGCTTTGAATTCACTTTCTCCTATTTTGTAAGTTTTGCTTACATTTTTTAGTTCTACTATTTTTCCCATAACTCCTCCTTAATGTGAAATGTATTTCATATTTCAAAATTATTATATATTTATATTATATTGTTGTCAATAGTAATATGAAAGATTTTTCATGTGTTTTTTATAACAATAAAAAATGTCGAAAATTAATGAATTTTTGTATTTCTCATTTTAATTTTCGGCATTTTTTACCTTTTTATTTTATTATATTTATGAATTACTATTTTATTGCATATGCTTGTTCTGCTGTGCTTCCATCTCCTGTATTTGTGGTGTCTATTTGTACATTTGAGTTTAGAGTTACTACTGGGCGATACGCATAGCTATCAGAACTTTCATTACCATAAGCATCACAAATACGACGAGCATCAATATTTCCAGAATATACTCGATGAACATAAAAGTAAGCATCATTAGTTCCTGCAATAACACAACGAGATGATATCCAGTATATTTGATTATTACCTTTATTATTTATAAATAGTTCGTAATATTTACTAATATTAAAATCATTTAAAACTATTGTTTTATCCCAATATGTTTGCGTTACTTTTATATTTTTGCTTGCTTGTGTGAATGTTTCATTTATTGGTTGTGTTTGTTCACTTAAATTAAGTTCAGTTCCTTGTTCTCCATTCACCCATCCTGTTTTCTCTTTTGCAAATAAATTTGGATAATATCTATTTGTTGTATATTCTTTTACTCCACCATATTTTCCAGTATCTACATTTTGATTTTCATATTGTGTATAATCATATGTCAAATACTTTTGTATATCTTCTATTTTTAAATTTTGTACTTTTTCTGAATATCCATTTTTACTATATAATGTTTTACATGTCTTATCTAATAAATATACTGCATTATTATATCCTTTTGCTCCTGATAAAGTTATTTTACTTGTTGTTGGTAATTCACTTATTAATCTTACTTGTGCATTTTGAATATCTAAAACTCTCCATTTTAAATCTTTTTCTTGTGTTAATGTTGATGTTGTATTTGCATCTGAACCAGAATATGTTTCTAATTCTTGTAAAATAGAATCTGTGCTGGCTGTATCTGGTTCATATTTTACATAATCTCCTACTTTAACCTTATCTGCTAATTTATATTCTTTTGTTTCTGATATATATTTATTTAATTCGTCTTCATATTCATTTAGAGTCTTTGCTTGATTTTCTGTTGCATTTTTAGTTTTATCTTTAGCTTCGTTGGCTTTTTGGAATAATCCTGTATTGGTTAATGATTGTATTGATATTGTTGCTAATATCAACAATATAATAATCGTTATAACCAAGGCTACAAGCGTAATTCCACCTTGTTTATTTTTTAAATTTTTTATTTTTATTTTCATATTTTCCTCCTTCGTTTCCTTGTTTTATTTTATCATATTGTAGTAATTTATTTCATATTTTCAATAAGTATTTTAACATAACAAAATACACTTTTCAACATTTTTGTTATAAATTTATTGTAAAGATTTTTCGCCATTATTAATATATTCATTTTTCTGCAGTATTATGATAAAAAATGATTAATACATATTGTTATTTATATTAATTTCTTATTATAGTAAATAATTATGCATTCTTTTACAATTGACATTTACTTTTTTTACTATTATAATAGCTTGTAAATATTATTCTTATTTTAAGAAAGGACAAAAAAATGAGTTCAAACGAAATTAGAGAACCTGTTCAAAAGCGTTCTATTGAAAAAAAAGAAAAAATAATAAAAGCTGGTTTTGAATTAATTTGTGAAAAAGGATATTATAACACTAATACTGCTGAAATTGCTAAAGCTGCTGGTGTTTCTACTGGAATTGTATATCAATATTTCAAAGATAAACACGATATTTTAGTTGAAGGTATTAAAAAGTATGCTAGTGACATATTCTATCCTATGTTATATATTACTACTACTATAAAAATTGATAAAAATAATCTTGATAAAATTTTAAGAAATATGATTAATGCTTTTATTGAAAACCACAAACTTTCTCAAGTTGCACATGAAGAAATTATGTCTATGACTCATTCTGATAAAGAGATTGCCGAGTTTTTTCAAGAAAATGAAATGGCTATGACAAAAAATATATCTAATGTATTATTAAAAAATGGTTTTAATTCAAGTAATCTTGATGAAAAAGTACACATTGCTATCCATTTAATTGATGATTTGTGCCATGAGATTGTTTATCATAAACATAAAGATTTAAATTATGATGTTATGATTGATTTGGTTATTGAGAATATCTTAAATCTCATGTAAATGTTATTATGTATTATCCAATATATATACAAAAAAGAGCATAAAGTCTTTTCTTGACATTATGCTCTTTTCTCTTTATAATTCAATATTATCTTTTATTTTAGGTATTAATTTTCAACCCATCTATTTTTATTCTGTTCTTAATGCAATTACTGGATCTTTTTTACTTGCAATTTTTGCTGGAATTAAACCTGCAATAATTGTTAAGAACATGCTAATAAGAACTAATACAACTCCTGCTTTAAATGGTACAGCAGTTACTACTTTAACTCCTGTTACAGCATAAATCATACTATTTATTGGAAGTGTTAATAATACTGTAATTCCTATTCCTATAAGCCCTGATATTAAACCTATAATCAAAGTTTCTGCATTAAATACTCTTGAAATATCTTTTTTAGATGCACCAATTGCTCTTAAAATTCCAATTTCTTTTGTTCTTTCTAATACAGAAATATATGTTATAATACCTATCATTATTGAAGATACTATTAATGATATTGCTACAAACGCAATCAATACATAACTTATTGTATTTATAATTTGACTTACGGATTTCATCATTGTTCCAACTATATCTGTGTAGCTTATTGTGTTCTCTTCTTTTCCTTCATCTCTTTGTTTTTGGTTATATTCTTCTATTGCACTTGATATTTTATCTTTTGATTCAAAGTCTTTTGGATAAATGCTAATTGATGTTGGTGTATCAATATCAACTGCTCCTAATTTTTGTAGATTTTTTTCATAGCTAGAGTCTTTATTTGCTGAATATGTTTCCATCATTTGGGCAATTTCTTCACTACTTAATTTACTCATTGCCATTCTTTGCTCTGCTGTCAAATTCTCCATTGTAGATGTATCTTCATCTGTTGGAAATTTCAAACCAGAAAATACATTTATATCTTTGTTTTCTTTTTGTTCTTTAACAATTTGTGCATCATTTGATTTTTCTACTACATATTCTTTTAATTGTTTTGTATATCCTATACCACTTGTAACAGAAGTACTTACAGCACTTTGTTCATTTTGTTTTATAATTCCAACTACTTTTACAGTTTCTGCATTATTAATTTTCTCTTTTAAGTAATTATTGTCATCCTCTTTGTTTACCCATAGTCCATTTTGTTTTTGATAATAGTCTGAATTTAATAATAGCTTAAATTGTAAGTTTAAAAGATCATCATATGAATATGATGTTGATTCTTGATTTTCGTCAAGTTTTTCCCCATTTTCTACTGCTTTCCATTTATCTTTTAGTTCACTTTGGTCTTTTAGTCCTAATGAATACAATGTATAGTCATCTATTCTTCCGTCTTCTTTTAACACTAAAACTACTTCATTATATTGTTTTGGCCAGTTTCCTTTTACTAAATCATATTGTGATTCTAATAATTGTTGATTATCTAGCATTTCAAAACATATATCAGTATTTGTCATCATTGAACTTCCAAATACAGATGACATTGCTGAATTGTTTTGTGCTTCTATCATATCTCCCATTCCAAATGCGTTCATTACTGTACTTGGGTTTACTCTTACAATTCCATCGTCTGTATTTGCTCTATATAAGTTAATATTTATGTCATATCCATATTTTATGCTATTACTATTTTTTGTAATTTCATTGTCGCCATCATCCAAATATTTTTTTAATTCTTTCAAATTATTGCTTTGCTTTTTATTAGAAAGTGTTGTTATCATATCATTCATTATATCTGCTGAATATGCTTTTCCTTCTTCTTTGTTTTCTGTGTTATCTGTGTTTTCACCAGACATAGATTGCATTAAACTTGACATATCTACTGTTGATTCTTCTATTGTAATTGGATATGAAGAAAGTGTATCTTCTTCAACTTTGTTTATATAATTCTGTACTCCTGTTGAAATTGCTAAAATTAGTGCAATTCCTATTATTCCAATACTTCCAGCAAATGATGTTAATATTGTTCTTCCTTTTTTAGTCATTAAATTATTTAAACTTAATCGTAATGCTGTAAGAAATTTCATTGATGTTCTTCTTTTTTTAGTGTCTTCCTTTTTTTCTTCTTTTTGATGTTCTATGGGGTCTGAATCATCTGTTATTTTTCCATCAAGTATTTTTATAATTCTACTTGAATATTTTTCTGCAAGTTCTGGGTTATGTGTAACCATTATTATTAGTTTATCTTTTGATATTTTCTTTAATATTTCCATTACTTGCACACTTGTTTTTGTATCCAATGCACCTGTTGGTTCATCTGCTAATATTATATCTGGATTATTTACTAATGCTCTTGCTATTGCAACTCTTTGCATTTGCCCACCTGATAATTGGTTTGGCTTTTTGTGTATTTGTTCTTTTAGTCCAACTTCTTCTAGTGCTTTTATTGCTCTTTGCTTTCTTTCTTTTCTAGATACTCCTGATATTGTTAATGCAAGTTCTACATTTGATAATACTGTTTGATGTCCTATTAAGTTGTAACTTTGGAATACAAATCCTACTGAGTAGTTTCTGTATGCATCCCAGTCTCTGTCTTTAAAGTCTTTTGTTGATTTTCCATTTATTATTAGGTCTCCTGATGTGTATCTATCTAACCCTCCTATTATGTTTAATAGTGTTGTTTTTCCACATCCACTTTGTCCTAGTATTGAGACAAATTCTGATTTTCTAAATTCTATACTTATTCCTTTTAGTGCTTCTACTTTTTCGTCTCCACTTACATATGTCTTTTTTATGTTTTTAAGTTTTAACATGAATTTCTCCTTCCTTTAATTTATATTATACTTATATCATAAATTAGAAGTTTTTCATAGTGTTTTTTATAAAGTAAGGAGCTATGTTCTATAGCTCCTTTAATATTAGTTATTTGGCAGGTGTGCCAAATCCTGCATCTCTTTTGACCACTAGGGTGCGTGGAAGCACAATCTCCACTTCAAATAGTTCTCTATATTGTATTATATTATATAACTTTTATTCATTTTTGTCTAGCATCAAATTTCTATAATTTTCTCCCACTCCAAATCTTTTTTTCCAAAATGTCCATAGTTTGTTGTTTTAGTATAAATAGGCTCTCTAAGTTTTAAATATTCAATAATACCATCTGGTGTTAAGTCAAATTTTTCTCTTACCATATTTGCTAATTCTTCGTCTGATTTCTTACCTGTGCCAAAAGTATTTACACATATAGAAAGTGGTTCTTTCATACCAATAGCATATGAAATTTGTATCTCACATTTTTCTGCATATCCATTTGCTACTATATTTTTAGCAATATGTCTTAACATATATGCTCCACTCCTATCTACTTTTGTTGCGTCTTTTCCTGAAAAAGCACCACCTCCATGACGAGCATATCCACCATAAGTGTCTACTATTATTTTTCTACCTGTTAGTCCTGTATCTCCAAGAGGCCCTCCTATTATAAATCTTCCTGTTGGATTTATATATATTTTTGTATTCTCATCTATCATTTTCTCTGGTATGACTGATTTTATTACCTTTTCAGTAATGTCAGTTTTCAATTGTTCCATTGTTATTTCTGGTAAATGCTGTGTTGAAATTAATATTGTTTCGATTCTTTTTGGTTTATTGTTCTCATATTCTACTGTTACCTGTGTTTTTCCATCTGGACGTAAATATGATATTTCTTTTTGTTTTCGTACATCAGTTAATTTTTTAGCTAATTTATGTGCCATTGATATTGCATATGGCATATATTCTTCGGTTTCATTTGATGCATAACCAAACATTATTCCTTGATCTCCTGCTCCACCTGTATTTACTCCTAATGCTATATCTGGACTTTGTTTTGTAATATTTACCTCTATTTTACAAGTTCTATAATCCATATCTGTTTTAGCATTATCGTAACCTATATTTTTTATTGTTTTTCTTACCACATTTTCTATATCTACATTTCCTTTTGATGTAACTTGTCCTGCTATTGTTACAGTGTTTCCTGTTACAAATGTTTCTACTGCTACTCTTGAATATTTATCTTGTTTTAGATATTCGTCTAATATACTGTCTGATATAAAATCTGCTACTTTGTCAGGGTGCCCTTCTGTTACACTTTCTGATGTAAAGTAATATTTGTTCATTTTTATTTTTTCCTCCTATAATATATTTGTTTAACATTTAAATTTCTCTCTATATTATAGTCAATATTGTTTTAAATTACTATATAATAGAAACAATTCTTTCATATTTTTTGTAATTAGGTTCATATTTTTCTAACATTTTTATGAAGCTTTTACAATGACTTTTATATTTTAAATGACAATATTCGTGTAAAACTATATAATCTATTATCTCTCTATCATATTTTACTATTTCAGGATTTATTGTTATTTTGTTTTCTTCACATCTTCCTAGTTCTTCACTCATTTTTCTGATTTCATAGTCTTCTGGTGCAAATCCTAATAATATTCTTGTTTTTTCCATTGCTCTTTCTACTTCTATTTTTGCTATCTGTTCGTACATTTTGTCTATTGCTATGTCTAATATTCTTTCGTTGTTTGCTTTTTTGTATTTGTTTGGTAGTGATATTTTTATAATTTTATCTTCTACGTCTAGTTCAGCAACTTTGATATTTTTGTATATTATTTTTACTTTGTAATCTGTTCCTAATACAGGTACTGGATGTCTTTCAGCTGTTTCTTCTATTATTATTTTTAAGTTAATTTTCTTTGTCATTAATTTCATTTTATATCACTCCTTGCAAATTTATGTTTTACAAATTATTGTTCGCTTTGTTGTACCTATTTTATATTTTTTTTTTCATTTTGTCAATACTTTTTTACGAAAAATATCAAAATTTTTGTTCGGTATTTTGTAAATCTTAAAAATGCTTAAAAGACAAGGGGTTTTAGCCTTGTCTTTTATTTTATATATTAAATAATGGTTGAGGTTATTATTCCTTTTTGAATGTTTTTTCTATATACATCAAAAAAATAACTTAAGTGTGGAACTATTTCTTTATTTTCTATTATTTTATTATATTCTTGTTCATCTACTATTTTTACGTCACAACATTCTTCTTTATCTAGTATTATTTCATTTAATTTAACATCTTTAAAACATACATATACATCTGTAAATTTTGGATTTTCTGTTTTAGAATCAATTTCCATTTTGTATATTGATGATGGTAAAATTTCGATTCCTATTTCTTCTTTTACTTCTCTAATTGCTGCTTTTAAACTTGTTTCATTACTTTGAACTACTCCTTCTGTACATTCCCATAAATTAGGAAATGTTTTTTTATTTGTTCTTTTTGTTAATAAAATTTCATTTTTATTATTAATTATCCATATTTGAACGCTTAAATCAAACTCATCTTCTCTTTTTTTATAGCTATATCTATCAACTATTTTGTCTGTTTTTCTTCTTTTTGCATCATAAATATTTATTAATTCCATGTTTTCCACCTATCTTTTATTAAAAGACAAATTTAATATTTTGTACACAGTATAAATTGCTACAAAATCTTAATTCTGCCATATTATCTTCTATAGAAGATAAATAAGAAGAGAAATACTTTTATGTTTCTCTTCTTTGCTTTTATATAATTTTAAAATTATAAATTTTATTTCATAGCTTCTTCTACTGCAACAGCTACTGCAACTGATGCACCTACCATAGGGTTATTTCCCATGCCAATTAATCCCATCATTTCAACGTGAGCTGGTACTGAAGAACTTCCTGCAAATTGAGCATCTGAATGCATTCTTCCCATAGTATCTGTCATACCATAAGAAGCTGGTCCAGCAGCCATATTATCTGGGTGTAATGTTCTACCTGTTCCACCACCTGAAGCAACTGAGAAGTATTTTTTACCTGCTTCAATTCTTTCTTTTTTATATGTACCTGCAACTGGATGTTGGAATCTTGTTGGGTTTGTTGAGTTACCTGTAATAGATACATCAACATCTTCTAACCACATTATTGCTACACCTTCTCTAACATCGTTAGCTCCATAGCATCTAACTTGGCTTCTTTCACCTTCTGAATATTTGATTTCTTCTACTATGTTTACTTTTCCTGTAAAGAAGTCAAAGTCTGTTTTTACATATGTAAATCCATTAATTCTTGATATTACTTGTGCTGCATCTTTTCCAAGTCCGTTTAAGATTACTCTTAATGGTTCTTTTCTAACTTTATTTGCTGATTTAGCTATACCAATAGCACCTTCAGCTGCTGCAAAGCTTTCATGTCCTGCTAAAAATGCAAAACATTTTGTATCTTCTGATAATAGCATTGATGCTAAGTTTCCATGTCCTAATCCAACTTTTCTGTCGTCTGCAACTGAACCTGGAATACAGAATGCTTGTAATCCTTCTCCTATTGCTTTTGCTGCGTCTGATGCTTTGTTACATCCTTTTTTTATTGCTATTGCTGCTCCTAATGTGTATGCCCATGCTGCGTTTTCGAAGCATATTGGTTGAATTCCTTTTACTATTTCGTATGGATTGAATCCTTTGTCTGTGCATATTTTTAATGCATCTTCAAAATCTTTTATTCCGTATTTTTCCATTACTGGTTTTATTTGGTCTATTCTTCTTTCATAACTTTCAAATGTTACTGCCATTTTTATTCCTCCTCTAAATTATGGTTTTATTTTTTTGCATTTTCATTTTTTTACTTTTTAAAAATTGATTAAAATTAGTGAGATGTGCATTTTTATAAAAATAGTCAAGCTGAAGTCGTACGTGTGTACGTCGAAGTTTGAATATTTTTTATAAAAATGTGCAGATTGCTGATTTTAATCGATTTTTATTCTTCTCTAGGGTCAATCTTCTTAACCGCTTCATCAAATCTTCCATATGTACCAGAAGCTTTTTCAATTGCTTCTTTAGGATCAATTCCTTTTTTGATGTTATCCATCATTTTTCCTAAATGAACATATTTGTAACCAATAATTTGGTCGTCTTTATCTAATCCTAATTCTACTATGTAACCTTCTGCAAGATTTAAGTATCTTGGTCCTTTTAATGAACTTGAATAAATTGTTCCTACTTGTGATGTGTGTCCTTTTCCTAAATCTTCAAGTCCTGCTCCTACTGGAAGTCCTCCTTCAGAGAAAGCTGTTTGTGTTCTACCATATACTATTTGTAAGAATAATTCTCTCATAGCAGTATTTATAGCAT
>OKRZ01003228.1_pt1 | contig 11190 bp, 9 predicted proteins | sample 1601141 | NCBI WGS metagenome assembly OKRZ01 (sample SAMEA3541524, study PRJEB24748) | human gut metagenome | biome: human gut; feature: human-associated habitat; material: faeces | place: China | collected 2012
AATTATCACGAGCCCTATGCCTCCTCCGCCTCGGAGCTGGTGATCCGCGCCGCCGATATAGTGCACCTCATCATTCTCCCCGAACAAAACGCGTCCGATTCCGTTCAAAATTCCCCGCATCCCGTAATCCGGGACCATCCATTTTATGTACATGTAAGCTCCTTTCTTCACTGTCATCCCAGGGATGCATGCAGAATCAGATCATATTCTTTGTCCTCAAGCAACCCCTTCTGTGCGATTCCAACCGCCATATGTTCATACCGCCGCATCTGCCTGCCATCCTGCAGTATCATCTCATCCACATCCATCACCGCAAGAAGTCCGTCCTCTGCTCCAAGAGCACGGTACGGCACAAACCGGATTCTGTCTTTTGTCTGATCCACAAATTTTTCCGCCAGGCTATAGCTCAAAATACAGATCGGCTGCCCGGTATAGGGATCTCTTAACTGGTTCCCGCTGTCCCAGTAGGCGCTTAACGCCATCCGGCGCGCATCTTTTCCAAGCCATGCCCGGCGCACATGGCTGCCAAAGGCTCTTCTTCTCCCAAGATACCGAAGAAGACCGCACGTTACCGTCACTGCAGCCGCAATCGCCACTCCTCTGCTTTTTGATAAAATACCGCTCTCCTGCAGCCACTCAAACGCCCCGCCGAGCAGAAGAACCACCAGATACACCGCCACCCAGTTCTCAAAGAACTGCCTCCTGTCACACCTCCCGAAACAGATGACTGTCATCAGTGTGTTGATGAGAAAATGTGTGAGCAGGCAGTACAGCAGATAATTGCGGCAAAGCAGGATGCCACACAGCCCGAGCACTGCGGAAACAGCCGCCCCAAGTAGCAGCCACCGCATTTTCCTGCATCTCTTCAAAAAAAGATTTGCCCCTGCAACGGCAAGGAAATCCATGAGAAAATTCTGGATCAAAAATACGTCTGCATAAAATACATATATTTCCTTTCACCTCGGTTTTTCTCTGACATGCCACCTATTATACGATGCCGCCGTCTCCTTTTTTGTCAAAAGTCCGCTCTATAATGCGGCGAGTCATCTGCCCGGTTCGACATAATCTTCCTGTAACACAAAAACTGCCATGTGCAAGTCCTGTAAGCGGACTGACACATGGCAGTTCATATTATGTCACTGTAATTCTATTTGCGTGAATTCTTCAGGAAATCCGGAATCTTGATGTCCATCTGCTGCACCGTGCTCTCCGGCTGACGCGGTCTCTGAATCCCCGGCAGAGGCGGTGTTACTGTACCATGTCCTCCCTGCGGCTGATAGGTCGGAGCAGCGGTTCCTGTGGTTCTTCCGAGTGTGGAACCGGGTACCGGTCTGGTCGGTGTCTGCGTTGCATAATTCAACTTCGGCATGATCTTGCTCGTTGCGCCCGGATTCTCAAGTCCTGTCGCAATGACGGTGATCGTAGCCTCATCGGTCATGGACTCATCGTACTTCGCACCGAAGATGATGTTGGCATTGTCGCCTGCGAGATCCTGTACATAGCTTGCCGCATCATTCGCATCCATAAGAGAAATATCACCGGAAATATTGATGATGACGTGGGTAGCACCGTTGATGGTTGTCTCAAGCAGCGGGCTGGCAACTGCAAGCTTGACTGCCTCGATCGCCTTGTCGTCTCCCTTGGCATTACCGATACCGATGTGAGCCATACCCTTGTCCTTCATGACGGTAGACACATCTGCGAAATCGAGGTTGATGAGTGCCGGCAGGTTGATTAAGTCTGTAATACCCTGTACTGCCTGCTGCAATACCTCGTCCGCCTTCTTCAATGCATCCGGCATCGTGGTACGTCTGTCCACGATCTCAAGAAGCTTGTCATTCGGTATCACAATTAAAGTATCAACGCTCTCTTTCAAGCGGTCGATACCGGAAAGCGCATTGACCATACGCTGTTTTGCCTCGAACTTAAACGGCTTTGTCACAACTCCGACCGTCAGAATCCCCTGCTCTTTTGCGATCTTCGCTACAACCGGCGCTGCGCCTGTACCGGTACCGCCGCCCATACCACAGGTAACGAATACCATGTCGGCGCCCTTCACTGCCGAGGAGAGCTCTTCCATACTCTCTTCCGCTGCCTTCTCGCCGATCTCCGGCTGTGCCCCGGCTCCAAGTCCCTTCGTCAGCTTCTCGCCAATCTGGATTAAGGTCGGTGCCTTGCAAAGTGTAAGTGCCTGCTTATCCGTGTTGATCCCGATAAACTCCACTCCACCGATATTTTCATCAATCATTCTATTTACAGCATTGTTACCAGCTCCTCCAACTCCGATGACTATAATCTTCGCACTGGTATCTGCTTCTGTCGTCATAATCTCTAGCAAGGTAGTTCCTCCTTCATTCTCTCCCATAATTCATGTCCTGTGGTAAACGGATGTAAACACACCATCTATCAGAGAATCATCCGGTGCTCCTCTTCCTACACCGTCTGTTCTGTATATCGTCTTTCAATGCAGTGCAGAATCCATACTGCCCGCTTATAAACTCATATACAATATAATATATTCTTTCTTTCAATTTATCAACTAATTTTTTCACTTTTTTGAACAAATTAAGGATTTTCTAATCTCTGTCAAACACAATATCTGTGGTGTCCGGTGTCCATGTGTCCAGATGAAGTGTTCCGTACATTCCCGCAAGCTGCGGAAGGATCGCCGACAGACGCACAATCTTCTGCGACAGATAGTCGTCCGAACCGATCGAAACCTGTATGCCATAGTAGGTCAGCGTCGGTTTTAAGCTGCTGTCGTAGTGAATCTCCTGCGGCAGAAGGTCGTATTTTTTCAAAATCTGCGTTAGGCTCAGAAGGTTGTTTAGCACATCCGGCTGATCCAGCGGCAGTTTCTCGTAGAGCACGACCTCATCGCATGTCACTCCGGTGATCTTTGGCACATCCTCAATCTCGTCCGAAGAAGTCTCCACGACGAATCCATCCTTGTCAAAATAGGCGTACTGCCCGATGGCGTCAATGTAAAAGCAGCCCAGAATTCCTTTTTCGTATACCAGGACATGCACCGTGTGTGGATCATCCAGCGTCACTTCCATCGTGTCGACAAAAGGCACCTTGCCGGTATCCCTGATGCGGTATTTCAGAAGAACATACAGAGAATTCCACGAATACTCATCATTTAACACCAGCTGCTCGATCTGTTCGGAAGAATAGAGTTCATTTCCCTCCACCACGACATTCTCCACCGTAAATACTTTCCAGACAATCAGAAATGCAATCGCCAGAAGCATCAGAAGGATCAGTGCAGCCGTCAGTCCGATTTTCCGTCTTCTTTTCTTTTTTCTCTGTTCTCTAATCATACTTTAGGTAACCTCAAACTTTATTCCCCTTGACACAGACAGCGCAAGCCCCATTTCCGAGAGCAGAAACAGAATGGAGGTTCCACCGTAACTGACAAACGGAAGGGAAATTCCGGTATTCGGAATGGTGTTGGTCACAACGGCAATATTTAAAACCACCTGGATGGAAATATGCGCCATAATGCCGACCACAAGCAACGCCCCGTAGAGATCCGCCGCATTGTTCGCAATCACCATAAATCTCCAGATAATCAGCAGGTATAAAAGGATCAGACAGATCGCGCCGAAAAGTCCCAACTCCTCACAGATGACGGAGAAGATCATATCGTTCTGCGCCTCCGGGATAAAACCGAGCTTCTGCATGCTCTCCCCGAGTCCCTTGCCGAACAGCCCGCCGGAACCGATCGCATAGAGTCCCTGCAGCGTCTGATAACCTTTTTCATACTCTTCCGGGTGCAGCCAGATCTGGATACGCTCGGCGCGGTAGGATGCAAGCGCGATAAAAATGACGCCGACTGCAAGTACCACGCCTCCCACAATCAGAAAATGCGAATATTTCGGGCTCGCCACAAACAGCATGCACACCGCGATGCCAAGGATAATAATCGCTGTACTTAAGTTATTATATGCGACCACCCCGACGACGGGAAGCACGATCGCCATGACCTTGACCAGCGTCTTAAAATCCCCCACCTGCTTCGACGTCTTATAGATGATCGTCGCCAGGAAAATGATGACCGCAAGCTTCGCAAACTCGGATGGCTGGAACGAAAGCGGTCCGATGTAGATCCAACGCGCCTGTCCTTTGGCTTCCGTACCGATAAAGATAACCGCCGTACACAGTCCGAACGCCATCAGATACGCCAGACCGCTCACTCTCATCCAGAACCGGTACGGGATTCTCGAGACGATGATCATCGCTATGATTCCAAGACTTGTCGCAAACAGCTGCTTTTTCAGATAATACGCCGTATCCCCGAAACGCGTGGAACCATAGTAAGAGCTCGTGCTATAGAGCATCACCAGACCGAAACAAAGCAGAAAGATAATCAAAAACAGCAGGCTGTAATCAAAATATCGAATAGGTTTTTGTTTTTTTTCTTTTTCCTGCCTTCGCGCCATTCTCCACTCCTAGTCTTCTTTTAAGGCACGCACATATTCCTTGAAAATGCGTCCGCGCTCCTCATAGTTTTTAAACATTCCCCAGCTTGCACATGCAGGGGATAAGAGTACCGCATCACCGGATACCGCGTTCCGGTAGCAGGTGTCGATCGCCTCCTCAAACGTATCACAGAGCACAATATTCTCAAATCCATGTGCCCGCGCACAGGCTGCAATCTTCTCCCGCGTCTGTCCGATCAGCACGAGCAGCTTGACTTTTCCGCCAAAGCTTTCAATCCACTCGTCATACTCCGACTGCTTATCATAGCCGCCGCCAATCAGAAGGGTCGGACGGTTCATGGCACAAATGCCCTTGATCGCGGCATCCGGGTTGGTGCCCTTAGAGTCGTTATAAAACTTCACGCCGCGCTTCTCCGTCACATACTCGATGCGGTGCTCGACTGCCTGAAAACGCTTCAGCACTTCGACAATCTTATCCATCGGAACACCGAGGCTTAACGCCATGCCGGTCGCAGCCATCACATTCTCGTAATTGTGCGTTCCCAAAATATTAAGTTCATTCACGTTGATGACCTTCGTGGTGTTCTCTCCGTCTGCATAGTAAATATCCTCGCCGTCCAGATACAGTCCGCGGTCTAACTTCTGTCTGCTGGAAAAATACAGCACGTTCGTGTGAAGCGTCTCTCCGAATGCGCGCAGGACTTCATCCTCGTAATTGAGCACGCAGACCTCGTCTTCCGTCTGATTCTCCGCGATCCGCTCCTTCGTCTTAATATAGCACTCCATCGTGTGATGACGGTTCAGATGATCCGGCGTGATATTTAAAATAGCGGAAACTGCCGGGTGAAATGTGTGAATGGTCTCCAGCTGAAAGCTGCTGATCTCCGCCACCGTCACTGTCCCGTCCGTGGTGTCCGCAGCCACGGAGGTATATGGAATTCCGATATTGCCGACCACTTTCACATCCCGGTAATAGTTTGCCATGATCTCGCCGCAGAGCGCCGTGGTCGTCGTCTTGCCGTTGGTTCCGGTGATCGCCACGATCCGTCCCTTCGCAAAATGGCAGGCAAGCTCGATCTCGCCCCAGATCGGAATCCCGTCTTTTTTCAGATCCTCAACCATCGGAAGATCCGTCGGCACTCCCGGGCTTAACACGACAAGATCCAGTCCGCTTCTATCTTCCGCTGTCAGTTCTCCGAGGATGATCTTCACATCCGCAAAGACCGGGTGCTTCTCACGAAGCGCCGTAAGATCCAGCTCCTTATTTCCGTCAAACAATACCACATTCACATTCTTCTTTTTCAGAAGTTCCGTCGCGGCAACACCGCTGATTCCGGAACCAACCACAAGCACTGTCTTACCTGTCAGATCCATGTTCTTCCTCCTATAATCCTAACAGGGCGATCATGCATAAGATCGCCGTTGTAATCGAAAATACTGCAACCACTCTCGTCTCGGACCATCCGCCCAGCTCAAAATGATGATGGATCGGCGCCATACGGAAAATCCGCTTTCCGCCGGTCTTTTTAAAGTAGGTCACCTGGATGATAACAGAGAGTACCTCGACCAGATAGATCAGTCCGACAATCACGATAAACAAAGGCATCTGCATCATATAGGCTGCCGAGACCACAAATCCGCCGAGCGCCAGTGATCCGGTATCTCCCATGAAAACACTTGCCGGATAGACATTAAACAGCAAAAATCCAAGCAGCGCACCCACAACCGCACAGGTGATCGGCGCAATGCCTGCATTCGTTCCGATCGCCACCACGGAGAAGAACGTTGCCACCATGATGGTGACGCTCGACGCGAGGCCGTCCAGACCATCGGTAAAGTTCGTACCGTTGACGGTTCCGATTACCGCCAGATACAGTACCGGGAACGCTCCCCAGCCGAGGTCTAAATATTTTCCTCCGGAGAACGGAATCAGCATGGTGAGCGGGACATCCGAGTAGCATCCCATATAAACTGCGAACACGGTCGTCACCACAATCTGACAGAGCATTTTCTGCCATGCAAGCAGTCCGTCCGATCTGCGCAGCACAACCTTCAGATAATCATCCAGAAAGCCGATCACACCAAATCCGACGGTCATAAACAGAATCGGAACAATCTTCGGATAATCTTTTACATAAAACACCGATGTGATGATAATACTTGCCAATATCATAAGTCCGCCCATCGTAGGCGTTCCGTTTTTCTTCAGATGGGATTCCAGTTCCTTCCGCTCCGTCTGTCCGACTTTGAGTCTTCGCAGGAAAGGAATTACAATCGGTCCCAACAATGCACTGATTGCAAAAGATACGATTACCGGGATTACAATTTCATACGTCATAATAAACACCTCATGTATTTTATCTTTGCCGAAAGCAACATGTGCTTTTTAACCCAACTAGTATACGTTATTTTTCATGATTTATCAAGGTAAGGCAATATGTTTTCCATAATTTCTTTTACGACCGGCGCCGCAATCAGACCTCCGTAATACGTGCCCTTCGGGTTATTGATAATCGCAATCACAAGCACTTTGGGATCGTCCGCAGGAGCAAATCCGAGGAACGAGGAAATATAGCGGTGCTCGCTTCTCGGCAGTGTCTGGGAAGTCGCGGTCTTGCCGCCGATCGCATACCCCTCGATCTTCGCATTCTTTCCGCCTCCCTCCGACACCACTTTTTCCAGCAGATACTGCATGGTCTCCGAGGTCTCCCCGCTGCAGATCTCCTCTCTCTTATCATAAGAAAATGTCTCGACCAACGTTCCGTCCGTCTCACGGACCTCCACCCCGAAGTGCGGTGTGATGCGCGTTCCCCCATTTATAATAGAAGAAACGGTCGTCACGAGCTGGATCGGTGTGATCTGGAACGACTGTCCGAACGAGATCGTCGCAAGTTCCACCGGGCCGACGTTTTCCTGCTTATGCATGATCGTCGCCGCCTCTCCCGGCAGATCGATTCCCGTCTTCTGTGTCAGACCGAACCGTTTGAAATATTTGTAATAGTTTTCCACGCCCAGCCGCTCGCCCAGTTCAATGAAGACGGGATTGCAGCTGTTCATAATGCCTGTCTCGAACGTCTCCGCCCCGTGTCCGCTTGTCTTCGCGCACCGGATTCTGCGATCCTCCACCAGCTTATAGCCGGGACAGTAGAACTGATCTGTCAGCGACACCACGCCCTCCTCGAGCGCTGCCGCCGCCGTGATAATCTTAAATGTGGAACCCGGCTCATAGGTGTCGCTGATACACGGGTTTCTCCACATGCGGTTCAGCAGTTCCTGCTTTTTGTTCGCAGACTCCGTCCCATCCGCTCCCATCTCCTCAATTAAGGTAAACGGTTCGTTCAGATTGAATTCCGGATAATTTACCATCGCCATGATCTCCCCGTTCTGCGGGTTCATGACAATCACGGACACCTCATCCGCCTGCTTTTTTATGTATGCCTTTTCCGCCGCCTGCTCACAGTATTGCTGGATATTGCTGTCCATGGAAATATATAAATCATAGCCGTTCACCGGCTCAAGCCGCGTCTCTCCCGCATTTTCAATCTCAATCCCGCGCGCATCCGTGAGGGTAAGGATCTTGCCGCTCGTTCCCTGCAAATAGGAATCGTATTTGACTTCAAGCCCCAGAATTCCCTGGTTATCCGCACCCGTAAAGCCGAGCACCGTGGACGCCATGGTATCCAAAGGGTAATACCTCTTGTAATCCTCGTCGACCTTGATTCCGGAAAGGCCGTAGGCACGGATGCGGTCTCCGGTCTCTTTGTCAACATTCGTCTTGACCCGCTCAATGGAACTGACCTTCTCCACCCGTTTTCTCACTTCCTCCTCCGTGAGCCCCAGTTCTTTTTGCAGTGCCGCAATCACCTTCTCCGGCTCATCGATCTGACTGTGAATCACGGAAATGGTACAGACCGATTTGTTCGTCGCAAGGATTTTTCCCGTGGCATCGATGATTCTTCCCCGCGCCGCCTTGATATCACGCTCTCTCTCATGAAGGTCCTCCGCCTTCTGCCCGTAGTATTCCGAGCAGAAGACCATCAGATAGACGAGCCGTCCGCCCAGAAACATCAGCACGAAAAACACGGCGAGGAACATCAGCCATATTTTTCTGCGGTTGAATGTCTTGCTCCGGTAAAATGCATGTTCCTGTGACATATAGAAAAAACCTCACGAAAGTTCTCCATGAAATTTTATTCATCCTTTCGTGAGGTTATGTCTGTTATTGCTGTCCGTTATCCTGTGGGGTGTCTCCACTATCCTGTGGGATATCTCCGTTATCCTGCGGGGTGTCTCCGCTATCCTGCGGTGCATCCCCGTTATCCTGCGGCGTGTCTCCGTTATCCTGCGGCGTGTCTGTGCCTTCCGCTGCCTCTTCATTGCCCGGCAGGGTATCCGTTGTGTCCGGCACATCCAGTCCCTCTTCCACCGGCGTCTCCTCGTTTACAACGTCCGTCATCGCTGTCGCTCCGGTATCCGTTCCCGTAATATCCCATCCTGCATGAATTCCGGTGGTCTGCTCATCGCGGTAGATGTTCATGTAAGGAAGCACTTCCTCTAAGATCTCGCGCACGATATTCTGTGCAAAGGAACTGTGGTACTGCTCCACCGCATTCGGCTCGTCGACCACGCAGTAAATCACAAGCTGCGGATCATCGACCGGGGCAAATCCGATAAACGATACCAGATAGTTGACGCCGTCACGTCCCGCTTTCTGTGCCGTTCCCGTCTTGCCGCCCATTGAGTAGCCGTCCACTTTCGCCGTTGCTCCGGTACCGGAGGTAACGGTGGAATACATATACTGCCGCAGCGTCTCGGACGTACTCTCCGAGATAGTCTCCCGAAGAAGCGTCGGCTGGATCTCCTGCACAACGTTGCCGTTCTCGTCCGTAATCCGCTTCACCACGTGCGGCTGATAAAGCTTCCCGCCGTTTACAATCGAGCAGAAGCCGGTGGCGAGCTGGATCATCGTCGTGTTGAAGTTCTGACCAAATGCGTTCGTTGCAAGATCCACCACCGTCATGTTGTCGCCGGTATAGATCAGAGAATCGGTTCTCGTCTCTCCCGGCAGATCAATGTTGGTCTTCTGTCCAAAACCGAAGATCTGCTGGTAGTTTTCAAAGTTATCTCTTCCTATTTTATAAGACATCTGCATCAGTGCATCGTTGCAGGAATTCATCAGCGTCTGCTCTAATGTCTCCATTCCGTGTCCGTCTCTCTTGACACAGTGAATGTCATGACCGGAGATCGTCTCATATCCATCGCAGTAATACGTATCCGCCGTGGTCACCGTTCCGGTCTCAAGGCCTGCCGCCACGGTAAAAGGCTTCGCCGTCGATCCCGGTTCATAGGTGTACGACACACAGAAGTTCTGCCACAGCTGGTTCAGCGCATCCATTTTTGCGTCATCATCCATGGCAGCGAGTTCTTCCTCGGTGTAATACGCGGAGAGATCTCTCGGGTTGCTCAGATCAAAATTCGGATAATTCGCCATGGCGAGCACATCCCCGTTATTCGGATCCATAATCAGGACTCCGATATGGGAAGCTCCCGCATCCCCTTCGCGGTAGGCGCCTGTGTACGCCTCGTTGAATTCCCGGATCTTGTCCTCCACCACGGACTGGATATTCGCATCAATCGTTGTCACGATGTTGTTGCCGTTTGTCGCCTGCTTGATCGTTTTCTCAAAATTATTATCCGTATTCAGATAGCCGAACTCACGCCCGTTGATGCCGTTTAACGTGCTGTTGTAATAATTCTCCAGACCGTTCACTCCGACATTTCCGGATGCCGTAAATCCGATCACCGCGCTGGCGAGCGATCCGTACGGATACTCTCTCTGATATTCCTTCTCAAACCATACGCCCTTGATGTCGGGGTTCACCTTTCTGCCCTTTTCATCCGTCGCATCCTGCAGTTCCACGAACGGCTGCATCTCGTCGTACAATATTTTCTTCTTCAGCACAATATAACGGTTCTGCGGATCATTCCGGACATATCCGTAAAGCTCATCGCTGCTCAAGTCCGGAAAACACTGCACAAGCGCCTGAATCGTCGGCGCAACGTAATCCTCATCGCTCGTTAAAACAGAACAATCCAGTATCACATTGTACACTGCAATACTGGTTGCCATCACTGTCCCCTTTGCATCGACAATATCGCCTCTCTGGTAAGGAATCACTTTGCTGTCGTATTCCTGCTGGGACAACACAATTTTCTCATATTTTTCACCGCTGGTATATTCGATATACATCAGGCGCCCGATCAGACCGATCAGCATGCCTGCCACAATGGTAAACATGACAATCAGCTTTTTTTGCATGCGCCTGGGAAATTTCAGCAGCGGTCTTCTTTTTTTCTTTGCCATGCGCCTCTCCTGTCATCCTACTCGCGCGGAATCTCACTGTACTGGTTCATGTAATCGTCATCGTTCACTGTATAGTACACAATCTGCGATTCCTTCGCATAGGACATTCCATATTCTGTCATCGCCGTATTCCGGATACTGTCAAGATCCACGCTCGTATTGATCCGCTTGTATGCCTCGTCGTTGTCGGCTTTCAGATCTGCGATCTGGCTCTCAAGGCTTGATATCTGATTCATGCGCGCCGTCATCTCCGACTGGATGTGGATGTATGCACCGGTAAAGATGCCGAACACCATCACAGCCATCGTGAGAAATGCCACATAGCTCTTGCTCATGCGCAGATGTCCTTTGAGTTGTTGCCGGATTTGTTATCAGTAGGTT
>OKRZ01003236.1_pt1 | contig 11165 bp, 8 predicted proteins | sample 1601141 | NCBI WGS metagenome assembly OKRZ01 (sample SAMEA3541524, study PRJEB24748) | human gut metagenome | biome: human gut; feature: human-associated habitat; material: faeces | place: China | collected 2012
TACTTTTGTTATTTGTAAACAAAATTTTACTAAATTTATTTTAATTTCTTACAAAATTAAGTTTTTTCTTTACATTTCCACATCCGTGTGTCCTTTAAATCCCTCACCAAACACTTCTGTAGCGGAAGAAACTATCATAAACGCTTCCGGATCAACTTCACTTACAAGATTTCTTACCTTTGTAAGATTCTGTTTATGCATAACGCACATAATAACTTCTGTATTTTCCATATTATATGCGCCCTTTCCTTCGACCAATGTGACACCCATATTAAGTTCGACCATCATTCTTGTAGCTATTATTTTTCGCTTATTGCTTACTATATAAACTAACTTTGCTTCATCGCTTCCATATAAAACCTTGTCCAAAATATAAGTCGATATAACAATCGCAACTCCTGCATACATTGACACTTCTATATCTTTAAAATATAATGCTGCCGCTGCTAAAATAAGTCCATCAATTATCAAATACATTTCACCGGATTTAACCTGCCTGTATTTTTGACGCAAAACTTTAATTATTATATCGATACCGCCTGTCGTGGTTTCCATTCTAAGACAAAGTCCCATTCCTGCTCCCATTAAAGTTCCACCTACTAATGCTGCTAAAATCTTATCGTGTGTTACAACATATCCCATTCTCTCAAATATTTCCATAAATGCTGATGAAACTACAAGAGTGTATAATGTTGACAACGTAAATCTTGCTCCAAATTTCCATGCACCTAAAATCATTATAGGTATATTCATAATCACAATTAAAGTACCTAATGTTATTGGTATAATTCTTGTCAAAATTACTGCCGCACCTGTCAAGCCTCCGGGTGCCAAATTGTTAGGGTCTAAAAACATAGAAATTCCTACTGCATATATACAGGCAGCAAAAGTAATAACTATATATCTGCATATGAATTTTGCTATTTTTTTTGCTTTTTCCTTATTTTCCACTTTCAATTATTCACCACTTCTTTTATAGTTCAAATTCATCGTCATCATCCAAAATCATTGTTGGCACAGCACAAGCCATTGAATTCATAGAGCAGTCTGCTGTCCCATTAACAATTTCTTTTTCAGTTGCATTCTTGTCCTCAACCTTTACATTAATATGTCCCTGTCCTTTAGCCACTCCTGCATCAAGCATTGCTACGATGTCATCAATCATCTTATCGTCATTCATTATTAACTGCCTCCTTGTAAAATATTTATTATGATACCACAATTATAATTGCGATTAATTCAAAGCAATTATTATGTTATCTTTGCATCGATAATTATTTATTAATAATATTATACTTTCTTGTAAGTTTTATTAATAAATTTATTATTTCATTAATAATTATAACACCATTATTCAAATTTCTGTTTTTTTATTTACCTTTTATCATCTCATACACTTTTTCTGCATTGATGTCATGTCCGTTTTCTTCTATTACTTTAACTATTTTTTCTATCGTTTCCCTATCTTCTTCTAAATCTTCAGCGATTTCTTCAATGCTTTTTCCTTTTTGCATCTTTTTATTTACCATAGATATTAACATTAACATTTCACCTTGCTTCAATCCTTGCTTCAATCCTTGCTCTATTCCAGCCTTTTCTCCATCACGGTACGCATCCCGCCTTACATAGCCCATCGTTTCTTCTTCATCATATTCCGTTAACAAACTCATAATTACCTCCGCCTTATGCTCTGTTAGGAAGTCTTGTAATATGTTATTTTTTATGCAGTAGGACACTGCATTTTCAACTGCTTCTTCCACCGAGTCATACTTCTTTTGATTTTCATTTATTCTGTCTATAAGTATAACATATTCCTTTAAAATTTGGCACTTGGATAATAATTCTTCATTATGTCCTTTGTTTATGTTAAGCACTGTTGCTGTCCATTCAAACTGACCTTCGTTCTGTAATGCTGAAAATGCGTCTGACAGTTTCAATATTACCTTATCCCCTAGTTTTTTCTTTCCATTGTAAAATACATAATACTGCGGCGTCGGTATTTTTATAAGCTTTTCGCTGTATATGTTAAGCTTATTTGCCTTTATGTATTTTGAAAATAGTCTTGCGCTGTAAAGAATTCCTCTTAGAGGCATGTTCGGATTCCACGTGCTTTGTTGCTCATACATTGCCATATTGCTTTGTATGATGCACGACACGTCATTTTTCATTCCCATATATATGGTGTCTTCAATTGTGTTAATTTCAAGTTCATTCTCATCTTCGTAATTCGTTCCATTCAGTGCATTAAATAATTCAAGTAAGTTTTTCTTATACTTCGTATATCCAAATAGCATGCAAAAAATCCTGTCTTTATACTTTCTGTTTATTCCCACCTTTATACCTCCTCGTCAAAGTAGTATTAGTTGCTTATTGTATGTGTTTCTTTTTATTATACATACTGTATGAGATATTTCAAGCATTTTATTTATAATCCGAGAATTGGCAAATAAAATAGTGCCATCTTGCAATGAAGCATGGCACTATTCTATATTTTTTTGTAATTATGTAATTATTTACACTACATTTTTAATTTCTAAACAACTTTTATTTCTAGAAATTTTTTATTCTTAAACTTCTTATTTCTTAACAACTTTTTTCTTAGTCCATTTGCCATAGATACGTTTATTATCAACGATTCTATATGCTCTGGCTTTAACGTAAAGTTTCTTTGCTTTTGCTAAGTTTTTACTTGAAACCTTAAAGATATAAGATTTCTTATTTTTCTTAACAAGTTTTGTCATTGTAGCTTTTTTGGCAAATTTCTTTGAAGATGAAAGTTTTACCTGATAGCCTGAAATATTGTTAATTCTCTTAACTGTAATTATTAACTTCTTTACAGATGCTTTCTTTGTAATTTTTGCACTCTTAATCTTTGCTTTGCTAACTTTTACAGCCTTTGCCTGATTCTGGCCATTTATTGTATCCTGACTTGTAACTGTTGTCTTAGCAAAATCATCTTTCCTAGTTGTTGTATCTGATGACTGAGCTTTTGTTGTTTCGCCCTGTCCATTGTTTGTTGTCACTTCACCAGGTGTTTCACCCTTTCCTGTTGTCTCACCAGGATTATCTGACTTAGTTGTTGTCACTTCATTTTTAGTAGTTGTTTCCGGCTTAGTTGTTGGTTCTTTTTCACCTGTAACTTTTATTGTTGAAGAAATACCTTTTGACTCTTTTCCATTTAATACTGCTTTGACTTCTACAGTACGGGTTCCGGCATAAATCTTATCAATTGTATAATTTCCTGCTGCAACTGATGATAATTTTAATGTTCCATCAACATATACATTGTACAACTGACCTTTATCATTCTGTTCCTGTGTTGCCCTAAATGTAACTGAAATCACATTATCTGCAGGCGTTCCTAAAACAAGGCCTGTTGCATCTGTAGGTGCATTTTCATCAACTGTTGTTTCTTCCTGTTCACTTTCATAATCTGATAAATCAGGAGCTTTAGTAGGCTTTCCATATTTTACAAGAATATAAACCTGCTTATTGCCACTAACAAGTTTAATTGTGTTATATGTATTTTCAGTCAACGTATTTTTAACAGAAAATTTGAATACTCCGTTAAGCGTACTTAATGACTTTTTATTCAAATAAGCATTCGTATTTTCTGATGTATAGATTCCCTGATATTCCATGTAAAATGTATCATTTGCATCCAATAATTTTATTCCTGCATTGAAATCATTCCTTAACACTCTGTAAGATATTTCAACTCCGTTAGATACTCCAAGCGACGTATACTTACTATCATCTTCATACTCCTTAGTTGTTTCTATCTCTGTAATATCATAGTAAAGTTTCAATACAAGTGAACCATCTTCTGCAATTACACCACTCTGAACTGTACCCTCTACTTCAGGGTTAAATTTGTATCCCTGATATGTATTTGCTACAGCTGTTACTTCATTTCCAATCTTTCCTGACTTCTTTTCTGTATTAAAAAGATTGTAATTTCCATTTCCATCTGACAAATAATGTTCAACCTTATATGTTGATTTTGTTGTGACTTCTCCATCGCCTGTTGTTGTCATTGAATGTGGTTTTGCAACTATTTCTGTTCCATCTGAGAATGAAACTTTAACATCTTCATCTGTTGTGTTATAAGCTGTGTATGTCATTTCGCCGTCTGCATTTTTAAATGCACACGCAAGCGGATTATCACTTGTAACTGTCAAATCAGGTGTACCATTTTTCTGCATTGCCATAATCCAGTTAAATGCATGTGCTTTTGATTCACCTGCTTCCGGGTCACACTGTTCATCAAAATACTCCAATGCTTTGTCAGGGTCTGCCATTGCAAGATATTCACTCCAAATTTCATTCCAACGCTTTGGATTTTTTTCATTTTTACCATTATAATTCTTTTCATTTCTTTCTGCTGTTTTCCAGTTTGTTAAAATGAAGTCCTTATTAGCTGCTGCATAAAATGAAGCAGGAGTCATAGGTAAAATGTTAATTCCCTGTATCTGTAAAGGTTCATCAGTCCACCATGCTGCATAAGTGTATTTTCCACCCCATACCATTGATGCCTGACTATATTTAGCGTTTTCGCCTTTTCCTTCTGTATACTGTTCATCTAAAATATCGCCATCAGTATCAAACCAGTAGCAATTTACTGAAGATACTTCTGTTGCATATAAGTACATTCCAAGTGATGTCAATTCTTTATTACCTGTAGCCTGACCATATAAAATAAGTCCTGCCCATGCATTAATTGCTTCTGAACTTGATTCCTGATTATTACCATCACCAAAGTTTGCATGACCTGATGCCCATGAATGTCCTTCATATGTTGAAAAATATCTTAAAAATGGATATCTTGAATTTGAATTATTTTCTTCATAAGTTGCAAAATCTCCAATTATCTCATTGATAACATTTTCATATTTCTTTATAAATTCAGCATCACGCATTGCCACCTGAGCTGCTGCATTTACAAAATATCCGTAATGAAAATGATGATCTGTCATACCATCTACAGTGTAATAAGCCTGAGGGAATCCAAATAAGCTTCCTACTTCTTTATCATAGTAAAAATATTTGTCATCATCTTCACCATCTGCTGTAAACCAATCAGCCAATTCATTTTCTATGCCTTTTAATAATTTATCAGCTGATTGTGTATCTCCACAAGCTTCTGCTGCTTCCATAACCTGAATTGCACGATTCAATTTCTTACCTGTGTCGTATGTGTTTACTTCATATGACTCTTTTGTAAGTCCACCATCATCTGTAGGACCATATACATCCATAAAATCATTTACATATCCCTGAAGTGTAGCTTTGTCTGACTCATCAATACCCGGTAATGTTGGAAGAATTCCTGTATATTGTAATGTAGTCTGATAAGAATCACCAATCAAATACTTCATTGTTCCTCTGATTGTTCTTGCAGTATAATCCATGTAGTCATATCCGCTCATATTCTTATACTGATGTGGCAAAATTCCCATTACAGTACCATCTGCTGTACTTTCAGCCTTTTTATCAACTGTATATTTGTATGTTGTCTTAATTTCAGCACCATTCTGTGTAAATGATGTTTTTGTACCTGTTATAAAATTATAAGCATATGGTGCAAATGCATCTTTAACTTCCTGCGCATCTGCATCCTTCTTTCCATTTGATTCCATTAACCAAGCCATAGACATATAAGCTCTGTCTGATGGTAATGTAAATGTCAAATCACCCATTTTATTATCAGCATATTTTGCTGTTGCATCTGCCTGTGATACTTTTGTACCTTCAGGCAAATATACTGCATAGTAATCATAATCACTATATCCTGATATTAAATCTGCATTATCATATACTCTGATAATTAACTGTGTTGAATCTTCTAATGTATTTCCGTTGTAGTATGCAACTTCACTAGGAAGTGTTCTAGGTCTTTGTAATGTAATTGTATTTCCACCTTCAACCTGGAAATATGCAAATGGGCTTCCCTGTACCATTGTTGTCTTCAAATACTGTGATGAATCATTTGCATTTTCCATTACAACGTCTGTTAACCACTCATCTGATTTGTCAACTTTTGTACTTGCAAATGTATAGTCTGTACCTACAATAAAATCAGACATTGTTCCCATACTGTTCATCGACATTACAACAGTCTGTGTATATGTATCTTTTATAATCAAAGTAGATGGTTTCGACACATACATTCCATTTGTATTACCACAATATGCCATAGGTATTGCATAAGCACATTCCCCAAATGCTGATGTACTGTAATTCCATAACATTGATGATGAAAAACCACCAACATCTATTGCATTTGTATTTGCATCGTAATTGTCTGTTGTAAATCTGTAAGTTCCCTGATTCGCTCTTGTTGGCAACTTATCTAACAACATTTTATTTGTCTGTACTACGTCTTTATTTCCGTCCCAATAAGACCATGTACCTGTTACTTCTTTAGCAATACTTCCTAACTGCTCTGCCTGAACTTTTTTCGTACTTTCAGGTGCTGTAATCGGTGTTGCTACCATTGTTGCTGTAAGTAAAACTGCAACTGATTTCTTTAATTTGTTTCCCATAAGTTACTCCTTTATATTTCATTTTAAAGGATTGTACAAATACCTGTCACATGCCAATCCTAAATTTTATTTTTAAAAAAAAGACGCTCTTAGTGCAACCCAAGAGCATCTTTTTGTTAGTCTTATTTAATTTTAATAGAAGTCTGACCAATTTGTGTTTTTATTAACATCAATTAAAATATCTGGAGAATCTCCTGCTTCTCCACCAATGCCACTTGTTGTTATGACATCTTTTGTATCAAATTCTATTATATCCATTTCCGGTCTTATATATTTCTTTTTCATTAGAACGCCTCCTTTGCAAGATATTTATCAATTATAGCTTTCTGAGCAGCATCACAATTCTTATATCCTGCTTCTTTTACTGCATTTGCAACATAATAAATTGATCTTGCATTATCTGTTTCATTTACATCTGCACATACTGAATATGTTTTTCCATTATTATATTTAATAGTTACATATCCAACACCAACAAACTTCTTTTCATAGTTATCTGTTTTAATCTTAATGATTGAGCCACAGAACTTACCTACTTCATCATTGTACCATCCACTGTTTGCTATATCTAAATTAGTATATTTGCTGTCTTTATTAAGTACATTTCCATTTGCACTAAATAAATCAAATGTTGTAATAAGAGTTCCTGTTGTTACAAAATCTTTATTTAAAATATCTGATGCAGCAATGTCATTACCTGATGTAATAACTGTCTGGAATCTTAAACCTGTTGGAGTTGCCAATCTAACACTTGCTCCTCTTACCATTGCTACATTTAATTTAATACTTGTAACTGTAATATCACTATTAACTGTAATTTCTTCACCTGAAGCATATGCTACACTATTTGTTGCATCATAATAACCCTGAAGATTATCACCAAATTTATATTCTGCTCCTTTTTCTACTTCTGTAGTTTTTCCGTCTTCTATTACTGTGTATTTTGTTTTTTCAGTTGCTGAAACAACTTTAATATATATTGTAACTGAATTATTTCCATAGTAATCTGTTACTACTAATTTATTGTAACCTTCTTCAAATGATGTTTTAGCTATTGATATCTCAGCACCATCAAGAGGTTTAACTGCTTTTCCATTCAATTCAACTTTATACTTAGGAGCTAACGTAAATGACGCAAAAAGATTGTCATCGCGGATTTCCGGTTTAGTTGGCACTTTATCTGATGCCTTATTTGCGATATAATATAACATTGTATTGTTTGAATTTTTAACTTCAGTCCAATCTGTAATTGTTTCCGGGTCAAGCGGCTTTGTTGTTTCTGTTTCATTAGAAGGTACTATAACACTAATCTCTGAAATAGCTGATTCGCCTGCTGCATTTACTGCACTAACACCAAATTTGTATGTTTGTCCAGCTTTAAGCCCCAACTCTTCAATTGTAACAACTCCATCATTTGTTATATCTTTTACATGTTTACCATCTAAATAAAATTTATAACTTGTAGCTGTTGCCACATCAGTAAATGCAATTGTATAATTTGTCTTTAAATCATTAATATTGGCAGATAATCCTTCTGGTGCTGCTGGCTTCTGTAATTCTGTGCTTTCTTCAGTTGAAGTATCAACTTTATTACCCGTTGCAACAATAAAAGTAACATACTGTGTTTCATCTTTGCTTGTTACTTTAACAACATTATATGCATTATTATTAATCCAAGTTTTTGCATTTACATGAATTTCAGGAGGTGCATATACCTGAACACCTTCTGCTCCTTTTTCAACTTTTACGCCGTTTATTTCTAATGTTGCATCAGTATAATTTCCATGCCATACAACCTTCATAAACATATCACTATAGAAATTTAATTCTCCATTACCTGTTGTCATCCAATCTACAATATTTCCAGTTGATTGTGATTTATCAACAGCCACTCTCCACTGTGATTTTGTTGTCTCTGCCCCTTTCATATAGGCTTCACCTTTGTTTTTATAATCATAAGTAAGTTGACCATAATCTGTATCAGCCTTTGCCTCTCTTGGATTGTAAATCGTAAGTGATGTTACAACCATTGCTATCGCACATATTATTGCGATTATTCCTTGTTTCTTCTTTGAAATAACATTCATGTTTTTTCCCCTTTCAGTTAAAATATTCTGTCAAATCATATACTGATTTTCCATTTCCTTAGATAATTTTACCAAATTAAAACAGTTTTTTCAATTACCCATAGTTATAGTTGTATACTTTTTATTTACTTTTTCCATTTTACTCACTATTTTACTGCTTTTTATCATATTATTCAACAATTTATAGTCATATATTTTGTTCATTATGCACAATTTAAAACATTTTTATCTTTTCAATCATAAAAATGTTTTTACTATTTTTGTGATTTTGCACAAGTAAGCGTATTAAATGTTATCGCAAACATTATAAAACGCCATTTAAAAAGTTATCGAAACATTTTTATTATTATTCAAATATTTCAATAATTTCTTAAACGGCGTTTATTTTATCGCAATAATTATTTATTAATTTTCTTTCCCAGCATCCCTAACTCTTCCATTTTAATACAATTTGGTATTGTATTATTCTCTACCATAAAAACTACATCATCGTATTTCATCCATACAACGGACTCTAGTTCTTCTTTTTGTATATTGAATTTGTCAGCTTCCATATTTCTTTCTATATAATAGATGTTACTTACCTGATTATCTATAAATTCTTCGCCGTAGAATACATTTGTTCTTTTTCCTACCGTTTGCCCACAATACACAAACTCATTTTCATTAGCATCTATGCCAAGTTCTTCTTTCAGTTCTCTAATCGCTGATGGAATAAAATCCACTCCCGCCGGAATGTGTCCTGCACTCGAGCAGTCAAGACACCCCGGATGCGAATCTTTGTTTTTACTTCTTTTCTGCAAGAGAATTTCCATACTTCCATTGTTTTTGCGAACCACCCACACATGAGACGTTCTATGTCTTACTCCCGTCTTATGTGCTATAGTCCTCTCAACTGTTTCTCCTGTCGGATTTCCATTTTCATCAACCACATCTAATATTTCCATTGTCATCTCCATCCATATAATTATTTCTTTATTTTCTTTATTTTCTTTATTTTTTTAACCGTTGACCATTTAGTGTATATTTTTCCACTACCTGCTTCTCTGTAACCACGTACTCTAAAATAATATGTTTTCCTTTTACTTAATTTTCTAAATTTGCATGTTGTCTTTGTTGTTGTCATTTTTTTCTTTGAGGCAAATTTTTTATTTGTCGAATATTGAATTTCATATCCTGTCGCTTCTGCAATTTTATTAAAACTGATTTTTTTTCTTGTCAGTTTCTTAATTGATGTTTTATTCATTGTAAATGTTGAATTAACTGTTTCAGCCGATGCAACAGCTTCAACTCCTTCTACATAATCATCTGCAGCCATAGGATATGTAGCATAAAAACTTTTGGTCTTGTAATCGTCATTTCGTGTATGGTCTTCAAATACATCGCCTTTTAAGAAATATTCATATGGATGACCAAGTTTGTAATTTGCCGCATCCCATGTTGCATCCACATTGTAATACAGATTTCCCAATTTAACTATATTCCATCCGTGATATACATCTGTATTTGTTCCATGGCCTGCTATCACTCTGGATGAAATCCCCTGCATTTTTGCCAATCTGTAAAACAAAGTTGCATATCCCTGACATACTGATTTACCTGTAGTCACTGCTGCATAAGCCGTAAATTTCATATTGTTATCGCTGTAATCATATGTTACATTGTGGCAAATATAATCATAGATAGTTTTTACTTTTTCATAATCTGTTGTTGTTTCCGTGAAACCAAAACTCTCATTTATTATATTTAATTCTTGTGTCAACATCTGTTCCTGTTCTAAAGAAATAAAGTAATCTACATTAATTGTGTATTTTGTATAATATGTATTGCTTCCCTTCTCTTTACGCATAAGGGCGTTGTAGCTTGCTGCCATGCTTGACATTTGCCAATATAAATAATCTCCTTCGTCCGGATTTGTAGTTTCTGCAAATGCATTATTCCATATTCGATTAAATACTGCATACAAATCTTTGTCTTTTGTTCTTACATATACTGTTACTGTATTTGCGTGTGCCTTTACCTGTTCCCTAATTTGCGCTGAGGCATTTGCTTCGTCTGATGTATATTTTGTTACATCTACTCTGTATGGAATTTCTAACGCTGATACTTTGGTAGGTGCTGCTATAGACGAAAGCATAAGCACCACAGCTATAATTATTGAATATATTCTTTTCTTCATTTCTTCCCTCAAATTATTTATTTTATTATAGGGCTGTTACACTAACTTTAATTAGCACAACAGCCCCATTCATTATGTTTATTATTTTGTTTTCTTATATTTTCTTATATATGATGCTCCATCATAAGATAAAACTCTCTTGATTTTCTTAGAAGTTTCTCTTGTAAGAATGATTTTATAATTATGAACATCTTTTAATTTGTACTCAACTCTTTCAGATGCAACATAAATTTTTCTAACCTTTTCTTTCGTGCTTATGATTTTATCATAATCTAAATATGTGTCAGTTACATGAAGACACAACTCTCCTTTATACAATAACGTGCTTATTGTCATTGTGTAATCACCCTGGTC
>OKRZ01003238.1_pt1 | contig 11158 bp, 7 predicted proteins | sample 1601141 | NCBI WGS metagenome assembly OKRZ01 (sample SAMEA3541524, study PRJEB24748) | human gut metagenome | biome: human gut; feature: human-associated habitat; material: faeces | place: China | collected 2012
AACGCGCCGAGTGCGCCGTATGTGCAGGTGTGTGAGTCGGCGCCTATAACAGCGTCGCCGGAAATAACGAGACCGCTCTCCGGAAGAAGCGCGTGCTCTATACCCATTTTTCCCACGTCAAAGAAATTTTTGATTCCCTTTTCCTTTGCGAAAAGACGAACCTGTTTGACATTTTCGGCGGATTTAATATCCTTGTTGGGGGTAAAATGGTCCATAACAAGTGCTATTTTGTCAGTTGAAAATACGTCCTTAAAGCCCTTTTTTGCCATCTCGTTTATGGCAACGGGCGAGGTTACGTCGTTGCCGAGCACAAGGTCGAGCTTTGCCTCTATGAGCTGACCTGCCGTAACCGACTGAAGGCCGGCGTGCGCCGCGAGTATTTTTTGGGTCATTGTCATTGACATTCTGTTATTCCTCGATTCCTTTTATGTTTGTATCGCCGCTCTCAAGCGCGGTAAGACCGGAGCGTGAAAGCTCGATTATTCCGTGCTTTGTCATTTTGCCTATAAATTTGTCGATAAGCGACGGCAGACCCGTAAGCTCGGCAGTTATTGTTGTGTGGCCTATATCCTTTACCTTTGCGCCGAAGCCGTTGATTGTTTTAAGCACGGCTGTGCGCTGGCTGTTTGTGGCGTGAACCTTTATAAGCAAGAGCTCGGAGGATACAAGGCGCGATTCATTGAGCTTTACCACCTTTATTACGTCCTCAAGCTTTGAGAGCTGACGCTCAACCTGCAAAAATTTGTGCGGCTCAACGTCTGATACTATTGTTATTCTTGAATATACGGGATTTTCCGTTTCGGCTACGGTAAGGCTTATTACGTTGTAGCCGCGTCTCGCAAAAAGACTTGCGACGCGTAAAAGCACGCCCGTGCGGTTATATACGAGAGCCGAGAGGAATATTCTCTCAAGACTGTTTGTATTATTTTCTTCTGCCATTTTTGTTTTCCTTTCCTTTGCGGCTTATTCGGCTGAAAAACGATACACCGTGTCAGATACGAACGGATGGTTTTCGTCAAACAGATTTTGTATGAAATCGGGGTTGTTTAAAGCGTTCGGGTAGTACTGCGTTTCAAGGCAGAAACCGGAGCGGTGAGTGAGGGGCAGCTTACCTTTACCGATTTGCGAGCCGTCCATATAGTTGCCTATGTAAAACTGAACTCCGGGAAGGTCGGTATAGCACGTCATTTTCCTGCCGCTTTCGGGGTCGTAAACCATTGCGAATTCGCGCAGAGCACCCGTGTAATTTTCGAGGCAGAAGTTGTGGTCGTAGCCCCTGCCTATTATAAGCTGCTCGTCGGGAGACGATACGTCTCTGCCTATCTTTTTCGGTATTCTGTAGTCAAACGGTGTGTTTTCAACGCTTCTGATTTCGCCTGTCGGGATGCTGTCTTCGTTCATCGGCGTAAAGTATTTTGCAAAAATCTGCATTTCGTGAGAGAGAATGTTGCCGGAAGCGTATCCGCCGAGGTTAAAGTATGAGTGGTTTGTGACGTTTATCGGAGTCTTGCCGTCGGGTCTGCAGTCATAGTGTATTTTGACCTCGTTTTTGTCGGTAAACGTGAATGTGACTTCATTTTGAAGGTTTGACGGGAAGCCCTCGTTGCCGTCGGCACTGAAATATGAGAATTTAACGCTGTCGTCGCCGAGTATTTCATAATTCCAAACGGCGTTTTCGTATTCGTGATTACCGTGAAGGGTGAATTTACCGTCGATGTTTTTTGTTATCAGGTAATTTTTGCCGTCTATGGTAATGCCGTTTCCGGAAATTCGGTTTGCGACTCTTCCGACGGTGCGACCCTGCGAATCCGTACAGCTCAGCTGACCCTCCATAGTGTCAAAGCCGACAAGCACATCGGCAAAGTCTCCGTTTCTGTCGGGAACTGATATTTTATTGAGCGTAGCGCCGTAATTCAGCAGTTCGATTTCGGCTCCGCTTTCGTTTTTTATTGTGAATGAAAAGACTTCTTTTCCGTCGGCGGTTTTGCCGTAGAGAGATTTGGTCATTTTCAAAGCTACCACCCCATTTTTAGCATTTTAATAAGTATAATATCCGTGCGCGCCGTTGTCAAGAAAGACGAAAAAACTTGCAAGAGCGAAAATAACGCTGACCGGAAAACAAAAGTATTTTTATTGACTTTTCGGCGTTTTAAATGTATTCTTAACATATATTATGTATTTGAAGGGAGTGTGCCGATTGGAGCAATTTTTAACTCAGTTTGAATTCCTGTCGCGATATGCTTTGGCTTTTCTTGCGCTTATAATACTTCTCCGGTGCATTTTTTCCCTTTTCAGGCTCAGACCGCGCCGCGAGATTATGGCAACGCTGATAAATCTTGCCGACGACAGCGAAATCGAGATACGAAATTGGGAAACCTCGATAGGCCGTTCGCGCTCGTGCGATATATCGCTCAGAAAGTACGGCACGGTATCACGTTTTCACGCCGTTCTGGCTCTCAGAAAAGACGGCTGGTATGTCTTTGATACCGAGTCGAAAACAGGAGTTTACGTAAACGGAGAGCAGATAAAAAAATCAGCCAAGATAATCGACGGCGACACCGTCTCGTTCGGAAACGCGGTTATGAAGTTCACCTCAAACGGCTACGGCGTTGAGAGTGAGGAGACTGAGGACGGTAAAAAGGTTGACTTCACAAACGCCACAAGGCTTGTAAATCTTGCCGACAACAGCGCGTTCTATTTAAACGGCACGTGCCTTATAGGGCGTGACAGAACCTGTAATATATGCAAAGCGTCTCGGGCGAGCATGCCGAGGTCTATCCCGCAAAGGACGGCTGGTATGTTGCGGACCTCAATTCCAAAAACGGCACGCTTTTAAACGGCGAAGAGGTTTTCGGCGCATTCCCGCTGTATGACGGCGACATTATTTCAATAGGCGATTATAGCTTCCTTTTCCGCGAATAAAGCGGAGAAGAGGCCATATTCAAAGAAACGGAGGACGCATCTTTGGCTCAGGAAAATGCTCGCAAAAAGCAAAAAAAGACGAGAACCAAAAAATACAGAAAGCCTGTAAACTGGCTGATTCTGCTTATAATTATGACTGTTTTTCAGCTCGTTTGCGCCGCTCAGATAAATATGAACAGTCCCGACATACCGCTGACTACATTATATATTGTATTCGGTGCATATATAGCTATTGAATGGGCGTATTTTATATTTTTCGGCGGATTTTTACACCGCAAGAGCTTTGAAATAGAGCTTATAGCGTTTTTTCTTACCGGAATAGGCCTTACACTCACCACAAGCGTGTATCCCGACAAAGCGTTTGTTCAGCTTGCGGCGGTGATTATGGGTATTGCGGTATTTATAGTTATGCTTTGGGTGCTCAGCGATATAGAAAGAGTTGTAAAGCTGCGTATGCCGGTGGCGATAGCTTCCGTTATCGTACTTGTTGCCACAAGGCTTTTGGCGCACAATATAAACGGTGCATACAACTGGATAAGAATAGGCGGCGTTTCAATACAGCCGTCGGAAATAGTGAAGATAGGTTTCGTCTTTGTAGGTGCGGCTACGCTCGAATACCTGCAATCAACGAGAAGCCTTACAAAATATCTTGTGTTTGCGCTTTCCTGTATAGGCTGTCTGTTCCTTATGAAGGATTTCGGTACGGCTCTTATATTCTTCTTTACATTCTTAATAATGGCATTCCTGCGCTCGGGAGATATAAAGACAATATTTCTTGTATGCGCGGCAGCTCTCGGCGGCGGCGGTCTTGTGCTTACGTTTAAGCCGTATGTCGCAAAACGCTTTGAAACATATCGCCATGTTTGGGAGTATGCAAACGACCGTGGCTATCAGCAGGCGAGACTTCTCATATATTCCGTCAGCGGCGGTCTTTTCGGACTCGGAATAGGAAACGGCAAGCTGAGAGATGTGTACGCAGCCACAGAGGACTTGGCGTTCGGAATGGTATGTGAGGAATTCGGAATTATTATCGCATTTGCTGTGCTTTTGACCTTTGTCGCCCTCGTGGTTTACAGTATACGCTATGCTGTGGCGGCTCGATCGTCTTTTTACTCTATTGCTGCGTGCGCTGCGTCGGGCCTTCTTCTTTTCCAAGCGGCTCTGCACGTGTTCGGTGTTACCGATCTTCTTCCGTGGACGGGCGTTACGCTGCCGTTTATCAGCCGAGGCGGCTCGAGTATGATGTGCTGCTGGGGACTTGTGGCATTTATAAAGGCCATTGATGTCAAGACGTACAAACGATACGATAAGGTAGCGGTGGCAAAGTCTTAAATTAAATCTGCCGAAAGGGAGTGTGAAACAATGAAAACCATGTCAAAAAGAGCCTGGGTGCTCTATGTGTTTATAGCAGCATTTTTAGCAGGGCTCATTGTGTTGTTTTACACATTTTACACGAACGCCGATTCGTGGGCTATGAAAAAGGCAAACAGGCACCTGTATTCATCAGGTACGCTGTCGGTTGCGGGCAGCATTAAGGATGAAACCGGAGCGGTGCTTGCGGAAACAAAGGACGGTAAGCGCGTTTATAACAGCGACAAAACCGTAAGAACCGCAACCATGCACACGGTAGGCGACTCTGAGGGCTATATAGCGACGGGCGTTCAGACATCGTATAAGGACGTCATAACCGGTTATAATTTCGTTGACGGCATATATAACCTGAAAAAATACGGTAAGGGCAACGACGTAAATCTCACAATAAATGCGCAGCTCTGTGCGGCGGCATACAGCGCCCTCGGAAGCAACAAAGGCACGGTCGGCGTTTATAATTACAAAACCGGTCAGCTTTTATGCGTTGTATCAAGCCCGTCTTATGATATTGCAAATAAACCCGTCTCAAGCATAAATAACGATAAGACAGGTGCCTACGAGGGTGTTTATTTAAACAGGTTTTTCTCCGGCGTTTATACTCCCGGCTCGACATTTAAAATGATAACCTCGATTTGTGCCATTGAAAATTTGCCGGATATAGATTCGCAAAAATTCAAATGCACGGGCGAATACAAGGTCGGCGGCAGCTCGGTTAAGTGCCTCGGGGTTCACGGAACCGTGAATTTCGAAAAGGCTCTCAATGTGTCCTGTAACAGCGCATTTGCGCAGATTGCGATAGAACTCGGACCCGATAAGCTTATGGCCACGGCAAAGGAGCTGGGGCTCGGCAATCAGATGTATGTAGGCAATATAAGGCTCGCAAAAAGTTCGTTCAACGTGACCGGTGCGTCGGACCTCGACGTGGGCTGGGCAGGTATAGGTCAGTACACCACTCGCATAAATCCGTGCCAGATGTTAACTATTGCAGGCGCGGTGGCTAACGGCGGCTCCTCAGTGCCGCCATATCTTGTCGGCAAAATAACCTCGCAGACCGGAAAAACGATTTATGAAGCAAAGCCCGGCACGGCAACTCAGCTTATTTCCTCGGATACCGCATCAAAGATGAACGATATGCTTCGCTCAAATGTCAAGAATTATTACAGCGACGGTAAGTTCCCCAACCTTAAAATGTGCGGTAAGACCGGAACGGCGGAGGTAAGCTCGGAAGCCGGCGGTGCAAAGCCTCACGCTTGGTTTGTCGGATATTCACAGCGCGAGGATCTCCCGCTTGCGATAGTGGTTGTTGTTGAAAACGGCGGCGGAGGCTCATCTGTGGCAATTCCCGTTGCCAATAAGACTATGCAAAAGGCTCTTTCCTTATATGCAAAATAAAAATTTTTCCGCATACGACAGCAAAGCTCGTGTGCGGAATTTTTAAAGGTGATAAAATGAAATTTTACTTTCCGGAAAACTACGGCGCTCTCGGCGACGGAAAAAACGACGATTCACGCGCTTTACAGTCCGCTATTGACGAGGCCGAAAAAAACGGCGGCGGAACGGTTGTGCTTGAGAGCGGAAAAACGTATTATTCAAGCTCGGTCATAATGAAGAAAAACGTTGAGCTGCATTTGCAAAAAGGCTCGGTTTTAAAGGCAACCTCAGACATAAACGGATACTTTCGTCCCTGCGATTTTATAAACGATGAGACAAATACCCTTATAGGCAATCCCGTTACGGGTAAGCCGTCGTTTGCCTTTATATATGCGTATAAGGCGGACAATGCCGCAATAACCGGAGGCGGAAAAATCGACGCAAACGGTCACAGCTTTGTAAAGAGAAAAGACAAATACTATGTCACCGGCGACTTTTATCCGCGTCCCACGGTTATGTATTTTGAGGCTTGCAACCATATTGTGTTTGAGGATTTCACTGTGGTCGATGCACCGTTTTGGACGCTTCATCCGGCAGGCTGCGACGATGTTTTAATATCAAAAATTCACATATTAAACGACCTCGATGTTGCAAATTCGGACGGCATAGATCCCGACCACTGCAGCAACGTGCGTATTTGCGACTGCCACGTAGAGTGCGCCGACGACTGCATCTGCCTTAAAACTTCAAAAGGCAATTCCGAATACGGACCGTGCGAAAACATACTGATAACGGGCTGTACGCTGATTTCAACCTCGGCGGCGATAAAAATAGGCACGGAGGGCGTCGGCGATTTCAGAAACATAATAGTTTCAAACTGTGTCATTTCGCGCAGCAACCGCGGTCTTTCAATTCAGATACGCGACGGCGGCAATGTCGAAAATGTCAAATATTCCGACATTATAATAGGTACGCGCCGCTTTTGCCCCGATTGGTGGGGGACTGCCGAGCCGATAGTCATAACCGCGTTTGACCGCGACGAAAACACAAGGGCAGGCCATATCAAAAACATATCTTACCGCAACATAACCTGCGTCGGCGAAAACGGAGTTATGATATGCGGCACGGCGGAAAACAAAATTGAAAACGTAGTTTTCTCGGACGTTGACGTAACTCTCTCTAAAACGTCAAAGTGGGACTGCGGTCTTTACGATATGCGCCCGGGGCTTAATAAAGAGGTCGAAAAGCATAAAAATGCCGGTTTTTATCTTCGCTTTGCCGACAACGTTACGCTTCGCAACACAAGCGTGAAGTGGGGTAATGTCTGCCCCGAATATTCGGCTGCTCTCGAAGAGGAAAGCTGTGTCGGCATCGTACTTGAAAATTTCACGGGTGTTAACGCCTGAAGGCTTTGAGAATGCGGCTGCTCGTTCGAGCGTGAAATTTCCTTTCAAACGGCTTCTTGTATGTACGTTTATACGCATTTTGCTTAAAAATATTTGACATAGCGCGTATAAAATGGTATAATTCAACAATGGAGTTAAGCTATCGCCTGCTTCGGCAAGCGAGAATCGAAAGGGAGTATACTGTAATGAAAAAGGCGTTAAATAAAAAATTGCTTTCCGTACTGATTGCGGCTGTTATTTTACTTGTTGCCGCATTTCCCGTGCTTGCGGCGGATCCGTTTAAGCTCACTTCTTCGGCTGAAGCAAAGGATTCGGTCGTCACCGTAAAAATTTACCTTCCGCAAAATACGGAACTCGGGACGCTTTCGTTTGCACTTAAATACGATGCAAAATTGCTCACGTATGTTTCCGCCGAGTATTCGAGCGGAGACGTCAGTGCCACAAATTCAAGCACGGCAGGCGAGGTTAAAATAAACGCCGTTTGGAAAAACACCGCGCCGCTCGGCGGCGAGGTTGCCGCCATAACCTTTAAGGTGAACGACGGAGCGACCGGCAAAACCGACTTCCCGATAAATGTCGATTTCTCAACCGATGCCAATAATCAGCACATTGATTTGTCGGCCGTAAGCTCTTCGATTGACTTATCCGAAGCAGCTCCGGTGCCGGCGGCAACCGATGAAACCGTCTCATCGGAGGGCAAAACGGTAAAGGCCGGAAAAATTCCCAAGACCTCGGGTAAGTATGCGGCAATAGGCTCGGCGGCTGCTGTTTTGTGCGTTGCCGCGGCGGCTGTTGCGATTACGGTAAAACGCAAAAGAAAATAAAAAACAATGCTGAAAGCGGAGCTGTGGCAATGTGCTTACAGCTCCTTTTTGTGTGACTTGATATGTGCCCGAAAATACACTTAAAATTCCGCTTTTCGTTGACATAATGCACTGTGTAATATATAATATCTAATGTATGTTTAATAAGTTGCCCGTTTAGCGTTTTTTATATTCGGGTACGTAATTTTTAAGGAGGAAACTCTAATGGTAAAAGCAATTGTCGGCGCCAACTGGGGCGACGAGGGCAAAGGTAAAATTACGGATATGTTTGCGAGTGAAGCAGACATAGTTGTTCGTTTTCAGGGTGGTGCAAATGCAGGGCACACCATTATAAACGAACACGGCAGATTTGCATTGCATCTTATGCCCAGCGGTGTTTGCTACGACAATGTTACCTGTGTCATCGGAAACGGCGTCGCTCTTGATATAAACAAGTTCTGCTCGGAACTTGAGGACGTGAAAAAGGCAGGCGTAAATCCAAAGCTTCTCGTGTCAGACCGTGCTCAGATACTTATGCCGTATCATATTCTTCTCGATACCTATGAAGAGGAGAGACTCGGCAAAAACGCGTTCGGCTCCACAAAGAGCGGTATCGCTCCGTTCTTCAGCGACAAGTACGCAAAAATAGGCATCCAGTGCAATGAGCTGTTTGACGACGAAGTGTTAAAGGCAAAGCTTCACAATATAGTTACTCTTAAAAATCTTGTCCTTGAGCACGTTTATCATAAACCGCTGCTTGACGAGGACGAGCTTTACAACACCTGTATGGAATACAAGAAAAAGATAGCTCCGTACATCTGCGATACGCACGCATTTATACGCGACGCCTTAAAGCAGGGCAAAAACATCCTCCTCGAGGGTCAGCTCGGCACGCTTAAGGATCCCGATTTCGGTATATATCCTATGGTTACGTCGTCCTCGACTTTGGCAGGCTATGGCTCTGTCGGCGCGGGAATTCCCCCGTATCTCATAAGCGAAGTAGTAGCCGTAACAAAGGCATATTCTTCAGCGGTAGGTGCAGGTGAATTTGTTTCGGAGATTCTTGATGAGGACGAGGCTCAGGAGCTCAGAATTCACGGCGGCGATAAAGGCGAATTCGGCGCTACCACCGGTAGACCGAGAAGAGTCGGTTGGTTTGATTGCGTTGCGACACGTTACGGCGTTGAGTGCCAGGGCGCCACAAAGATTGCCATGACCGCTCTTGACTGTCTTTCGTATCTTGACGAAATCAAGGTTTGCACAGCTTATAAAATAGGTGATGACATCACAAAGGATTTCCCGAACACGTCACTTCTTAAAAAGGCAAAGCCGGTGTTTACCACATTAAAGGGTTGGCATTGCAATATAAAGGGCATTCGCAATTTCTCGGAACTCCCGCGTGAGGCACAGGAATATGTCGAATTCATCGAAAAGGAACTCGGCCACAAGATAAATATGGTATCTAACGGACCTGAGAGGGAAGCTATAATTTACAGATAATTAAGAGGATATTTATGGAGAAAATACTTGTACTCGATTTCGGCGGTCAGTATAATCAGCTGATTGCGCGGCGTGTACGCGATAACAATGTCTATGCGGAAATACTGCCGTATACCGCACCGCTCAGTGAAATCAAAGAGGGCAATTACAAAGGTATTATTTTTACCGGCGGACCTAACTCCGTGTTTGATATGAGTTCGCCGCATTACACAAAAGAGATTTTGGAGCTCGGAATACCCGTACTCGGCATATGCTACGGCTGTCAGCTTATTTCGTGGATGGTCGGCGGCAATGTTGAGACCGCGGAACAGTCCGAATACGGCAAAATCGACCTTACGGTTACAAAAAAACAGTCTGAGATTTTTGCCGACGTTGATGAAACGAGCGTAGTTTGGATGAGCCATACGGACAGAGTTAAAGTGATGCCGTCAGGTTTTGAAATAACCGCAAAAACGGAAGCCTGCCCGATAGCAGCTTATGAAAACGAAGAAAAGAAAATATACGGCGTGCAGTTCCACCCCGAGGTAACTCACACGCAGTTCGGATTTAAAATTCTTCACAATTTTCTGTATAATGTTTGCGGCTGTCACGGCGACTGGAAGATGGACAGCTTTATTGACGATACCGTAAAGAGCCTTCGCGAAAAAATCGGAGACAAAAAGGTCATTCTCGGCCTTTCGGGCGGTGTCGATTCCTCGGTCGCGGCGGGACTTCTCTCTCGCGCCGTCGGCAAACAGCTCACCTGCGTTTTCGTTGACCAGGGACTTATGCGTAAGAACGAGGGCGATTTCGTCGAAAAGACATTCACTTCGCTGTTCGATATGAATTTCGTGCGCGTAAACTGTCAGGACCATTTTATAAATGCTCTTAAAGGAGTATCCGACCCGGAGCAGAAGAGAAAAATCATAGGCACGGAATTTTACAAGGTGTTCTGGGATGAGATAAGAAAACAGGCCGAGAAGGGATTTTTTGCACAGGGCACCATATACCCCGACTGCATAGAGTCCGGCAAGGGCGATGCCGATAAAATCAAGACGCATCACAATAAGGTCAAAATGCCCGACGACGTTGAATTCATCGACGTTATTGAGCCTCTTTCAAGCCTGTTTAAGGATGAGGTCAGAGCAGTAGGCGAAAAGCTCGGAATTCCGCACGAGCTTGTTTGGCGTCAGCCGTTCCCGGGACCCGGTCTCGGTGTCAGAATTATCGGCGAGATAACAAAGGAAAAGATTGAAGTTCTCCAAAATGCCGATTGGGTGCTGCGCGATGAAATGGCGAAGAACGGTTATGAAAAAAACCTCGCACAGTTCTTCTGTGTGCTTCCGGGAGTCAATACGGTAGGCGTTATGGGCGATCACCGCACATACGATAACCTTGTGGCAATACGCGCCGTAACAACCGACGACTTTATGACAGCCGATTGGGCGAAGATACCGTACGATATTCTCGCCAAGGTTTCAAATCGTATCACAAACGAGGTAAAACACGTAAACCGCGTAGTTTACGACATAACCTCTAAACCCCCCGGCACCGTCGAGTGGGAATAGTTTCCTTTGGTTTGCAACTAAACCTCCAAAATTGCATAATTTTTAAGGCTTTTGCCCTATCTGGGGCAGAAGCCTTTTTTGTATTTAACAGATGTTTTACTTTGAAATGGTATTGCTATTATTCGAGTTATAGAATATAATATTGTACAAGTAAAAGCGCGAAATACATGGGAGATTTTTATGGAATATATGTCTGCAAGAGAAGCCGCCGATAAATGGGGTATTTCACAAAGAAGAG
>OKRZ01003242.1_pt1 | contig 11152 bp, 10 predicted proteins | sample 1601141 | NCBI WGS metagenome assembly OKRZ01 (sample SAMEA3541524, study PRJEB24748) | human gut metagenome | biome: human gut; feature: human-associated habitat; material: faeces | place: China | collected 2012
AAATACACTCGCTAAAATAACAACAAATCCTCGCATAATTGATATAACAAAGGCGGGTATTGCTTTGCTCATTGAACTGAATGCAAGGGAGAGGAAAATATTAAGCCCGGCAAATATAAAGCCTACAAAATAAATGCGAAGCCCTTTAACAGCGTAGGCGGTAAGTTCTTCTATATGCTCACTGTTGAAAACATTTGCAATCGGGGCTGCAAAAATATTTATTACTGCAATAATTATTCCGGCAAGGCAAAGGCAGGTGACGGTGCCGAGTGTGATGATTTTTTCAAGGTCTTTTTTATCCCCTTTTGCATAGTATTTGCTGATAAGTGGCTGTGAACCCTGTGCAACACCGTTAAATACCGATACTGCCACAAGCGAAATATTTGCTACCACACCGTATGATGCAACACCTATGTTGCCCACAAGTTTTAATATAACCATATTAAAAGCGACTGTAATTACACCTGATGAAAATTCGCCGACGAAAGCCGAAACGCCAAGCTTTGCACAGTTAAAAAGCTTTATAACTGACGGAACGCATGGTTTGAAACAAATTGTATTTTTCTTTGAAGCAAAGTGGAAACAGCAAATTGCACAGCCTACAACCGGGGAAAGCGCAGTTGCCAGTGCCGCACCTTGCATACCCATTTTCAGCGGAAACATAAGCACCCAGTCCATAACGATATTAAACAGGCTGCTTAATACAGTTGCAGTCATTGCAATTGATGGTGAACCGTCATTTCTAACAAAAGCATTGCATACATAATTCCACATAAACAGCGGCGCAAATGCCATAAAAATTTTTGTGTACGGTGCGCCCACAGCTACAATTTCACGGCTTCCGCCCAAAAGTTCAACAAGCTTTTCAGGTGCAAATATGCCTATTGCCATAAAAATCATACCGAAAACCGTTGTAAAAAACAAAGCGTTAAAAAAGTAGTGTTTATTACTTTCTTTCTGATTTTTTGCAATGGCAAATTTGATTGCAGAGCCTACACCTATCATTGAACCTATGGCGAATATCAAATTATAAAGCGGCAATACAAGATTTAAAGCTGTAATACCGTTTGCACCGACTGCCTTTGATATAAAAAAGGTATCTGCCAAAATGTAACATGACATTCCTATCATCGCAAATACATTTTGCGATACATATTTTGCAAATTCGCCAGACGCGCCTTTTGATTTCATAAATTATCTCCCGAAATATATTTTACGATGATTTTAACACAAAAAAGAGTAAAGGTAAATAGAAAAATAAGTATCTTGTTTTCATTTAATTAACATAATTTTTAAATATGTTCATAATTGCTTAATACGCAGTATATTTATGAACAGTATATTAGTATCAGCAAAGGGAAAGGTGCTATTTCCCGATGCAGATAAAATATTTTTCATCCTTACCTCCTCTTTTTTATATTGATAAAAAGAATAGAAACACCGAGATGTAAATCTCGGTGTTTTTATTTATCTAAAATTCAATTTTTGTTTCGTTATAATCTTTATCATGTGAGGTGAGCACTGCAACGCAGTTTGGATTTTGATACATTTTATTAAGCCAGCGAAGTGAAATTTTCATATTTTGGATATTATGTATCGGGCCGGAAAGTATAAGCTCGCTCCAAGATTTTTCATTTGTTCCGTTATCACCGGCAATAACTGCCATTTTTCCGTTATCTTTTACTACTACACAGCAAGAGCCGGCTGAATGCCCCGGTGTGTAAACAATTCTTACACTTCCGTCGCCAAACAAATCGCAGGATTTGCCGAAAGGAGCGTGTGAATCATAATTCATTTGCACTCCCTCAATTTCAACACCCTCCCACAAGCTTTTACGGTATCTCGGGTTTGGGAGCTGAGCAATATCAAGCTCCTCTTTAGTTGCATAAAAATGTTTTGCGCCTTTTAAATCTTTAATTGCACTTGCATGGTCGCAGTCAAGATGAGTTAGTATTACAGCGTCAAGCTTTTCAGGTGTGAGGTCAAAATTTTTAAGCTGCCTTATAACAGAATCGTTTAATGTGAGAGTCGGCTGGCTTGAAAAATAAAGTGCAATGCCAAGATGACGCCTTGCGTTTATGGCACACTGTTCGCTCCAGCCTGTATCCACAAGCACATTTTTACCGTTTATTTTAATTAAAAATGCCTTGACAGGCACTTCGCTTCTACCTTTTTTACCTTGAAGAATGCCTGTATATGCAAGCTTGCCTTTTTTACTGTCCCTATCGTGAACAGCGGTTGATACAAGCATTTTGCCTGTTTGAAGTACATAAATTTCAGCCATAAGTATACTCCCCTTAAAATAATATACTGTAAAGAATATAATAGCATAATACATATATTCATTCAATAGAGTTTATACTATTTTGCGCTTTTGTAAAAAAGTTATGACAGGTGTGACAAATCACTTGTATTTTGATATAATATTATAAAGAAACCGGAGATGAAATGATATGAATAATATGCTTGATTATATTGAAGAATACGGCGATTTTTCGTTTAAAGAAAAAGCTTTTAATGAAGTGGATAACCTTATATTTTCGCAGCTTGCTTATACAGATTTTAAAGATATTGCGGATAAGCAGAGCGTGTCGCTTTTAAAAGGAGCAAAGCTCTTTTTTGCTATGTATACTCAGGAAGAAATTGAAAATCTTATTGCAATAAGTGTCAAAAGTGCAGACTTATTAAAAAAGTGCAGTATGACAAAGCGATTTTCAAATGTAATTATGTGTGATTACATAAATAATGTTAATGATGATATTGATAAGCAGTTTTCGGCAATTCATTTTTTGCTTGATGACGGAAGTGATGTTGTTGCTTTTCGCGGAACTGATGTAACGGTTACGGGTGTTAAGGAGTCGGCAATGCTTTCGTATATGTTTCCCGTTCCGGCGCAGATTGAAGCGTTATATTATTTTCAGGAAACATCTATGCTTCATTCGGGCGATATTATTCTTTGCGGCCATTCAAAAGGCGGTAACCTTGCAGTATTTGCCGCTGTAAACTGCTCAAATTCACTTAAAAAGCGGATTAAAGCCGTGTATGAAGATGACGCACCCGGCTTTCCTAAATATTTTTTTGACAGATACGATTATTGCCAAATTAAAGATAAAATTCATCTTATAACCCCGCAGACTTCAATCATCGGCAGAATGCTTTATCACGATGCTGCACCTTTAATTGTGCATAGTGAAAATGCAGGACTTAAACAGCATCAGGCATCATCTTGGCAGGTGGAAGGCGACCGCTTTAAAACAGAAGAAAAGTATGACAGAACGAGTGATTTTATAAGCGATTATATAAATGAACTTATTGATTATATTTCTGATGAAGAGCTTGAACTTTTCTTTGACACGCTTGAATATGTTGCCGAAAATATGGGAATAGTTGATTTTTACGATACTAAAGAAATAGATATTAAAAAAGCACTCGGATTGATTGACTCCGTAACAACTTTGGATGATGAACAGAAGTCTAAATTCAAGCAAATATTGAAAAAAGTGATTGCTGATTTTACCAAAGAATATTTAAGCCAAAAAACGCAGGTATATAAGAGCGTTTTGGAAAACTTGCCGTTTAAAAAGCGTGAAAGTATCGAGGGCGAGGAAATAATTACAGACGCTGTTGATAAAAACTGACGCCCAATGTAATTTTTTGACCTGTTAGTATTGAAAAATGAATTTAAAGTGCTATAATATTTTTGTAAAAACAATTGCATAGGAGATGTTAAAAAAATGCAAAAGAAAGATATAGATTGGTCAAAACTCGGCTTTGGCTATGTAAAAACAGATAAGCGTTTTGTAGCTCATTACAAAGACGGTAAGTGGGACGAAGGTCATCTTACCGATGATGATACAGTCACCCTTAATGAATGTGCAGGCGTACTTCAATATGCACAAACTTGCTTTGAAGGGCTTAAGGCATATACCACAAAAGACGGAAGAACAGTTTGCTTCCGCCCTGATCTTAACGCAAGCCGTATTGCAGATTCTTGCCGCGGACTTCAAATTCCGCCTATCCCTGAAGAATTATTTTTAAGAGCAGTTAAAGAAGTTGTAAAAGCTAACGAAGCTTGGGTTCCGCCTTTCGGCAGCGGTGCAACTCTTTATATTCGCCCATATGTTTTCGGTACAAACCCTGTTATCGGTGTAAAGCCGGCTGATGAATATGAGTTCAGAATGTTCTGTACTCCTGTCGGCCCGTATTTCAAGGGTGGCGCAAAGCCTATCACAATTCGTGTATCTGATGTTGACCGTGCCGCTCCTCACGGAACAGGTAATATCAAAGCAGGTCTTAACTATGCAATGTCACTTCATAACATTGTTGACGCACACGAAAAAGGCTTTGATGAAAATATGTATCTTGACCCTGCTACAAGAACAAAGGTTGAAGAAACCGGCGGTGCAAACTTCCTTTTCGTAACCAAGGACGGCACTGTTGTAACACCTAAGTCAGATTCAATTTTACCGTCAATTACCCGCCGTTCACTTATGATTGTTGCTGAAAAGTATCTCGGTCTTAAAGTTGAGCAAAGAGAAGTTTATTTTGATGAAGTTAAGGACTTTGCCGAATGCGGACTTTGCGGCACAGCGGCAGTTATTTCTCCTGTCGGCAAGATTGTTAACCACGGTGAAGAAATTTGCTTCCCGTCAGGTATGGATGAAATGGGCCCTGTAACCAAGAAGCTTTATGAAACTCTTACAGGTATTCAAATGGGTGAAATTGAAGCTCCTGAAGGCTGGATTTGTGAAATCAAATAATTAAGATAAATTATAAGAGGTTAAATATTCGCACTGCGAGTATTTAACCTCTTTATTATTTTTCTATATCCGTAACGGTTAATATTCTGTTTGATACTTTAAACTTTATATTCATATTTGCAAATGATATTCCGTAAATTCTGCTTTCGTCATTTTGATATGCAGGGCGCGGGTCACATTCCAAAATTCCGATTAGCGCACCAAGCTTGTTATTTGGAATTTGCACTTTTAATTCATCATTTATTTTAACTGTGAGTTTATCGTTTTTGTGAATATCGGCAAAACTTGATTTTGCATCAGGTTTGCAGTCGGCATAAGCTATATATGGCTTAATATCATAAATCGGCGTACCGTTTTTCATATCAATTCCGCTGACGGTTAAAACCGTACCGTATTCTTTTGTGTGCGTAACATTTTCAAGCTTAACACACGATAAGCCTATATTATTCGGTCTGAAAGGTGAGCGTGTCGCAAATACACCTTTTCGCTTTTCACCGCCGAGCTTCGGCGGCCTCACGGTTGGTGAAAAATCACTTTTTATGCATTCGCTAAATTGCCAAAGTATCCATAAATATGAATATTCTTCAATTCCGTCAAACGCTTCTTTAACATTATACGGTGGGTCTAAAATTATTCTTCCTTCAAGCTGCTTTACAAGTCCGCTTTGCCGCGGTATTCCGAATTTTTCGGGAAAATCGGTATATATTTTTCCAATTGCTTTCATATTATTTTACCTTTATTTTTGACAGCACTTCGCCGACTTTATCGTGAATAACAAGGTCTGCGTTTTTATCCATTGCGGTTTTGTCACGGTTAATAAGTACCAAATATTTTCCCCTGAAATATCTTACAAAGCTTGCGGCGGGATATACGGTAAGGCTCGTGCCGGCGATAATTAAGCAATCGGCATTGCTTATTGCGTTTAATGCACCGTTTACGGTATCGTTATCAAGCCCCTCTTCGTAAAGAACAACATCGGGCTTTACCAAACCGTCACATTCATCGCAGTAGGGGATTGGCGTATTGTTTTCAATATAATCTATATCAAAGCTTTTGCCGCATTTTGTGCAGTAATTTCTAAGGGTTGAACCGTGCAGTTCAAATACATTTTTACTGCCTGCTTTTTGGTGCAATCCGTCAATATTTTGTGTGACAACGGCACTTAATTTGCCGGCTCTTTCAAGTTCGGCAAGTTTTAAATGTGCCGGGTTCGGCTTTGCATTTTTGCAAATCAGCTTATCGCGGTAAAATTTATAAAACGCGCCTGTATTGTTATAAAAAAATGTGTGCGAAAGTATTTCTTCAGGTGGGTAGTCGTATTTTTGATTATATAATCCGTCAACACTTCTGAAATCGGGAATTCCGCTTTCGGTTGATACACCTGCACCGCCGAAAAATACTATGCTTTCACATTCGTCAATAATTTCCTGTAATGTCATTTAATCTGCAATATCCTCCAAATCAAAGCGAATAACTTTTTTTAGTGAATTTAAAGATGTTTCAACCTGATAGCCGATTTTTCCTGCGCTGAACATTATTGTGTCATAATTTTCTGCGGTTGAATGAATTGTGGTTTTAAAAAACTTTTTCATTCCGATAGGGGAGCAACCGCCGTGAATATATCCCGTAAGCGGCAAAAGTTCCTTTGATTTAATCATTTCAATCTTTTTTTCATTCACTGCTTTGGCGGCTTTTTTTAGATTTAATTCTTTGTTAACAGGCACTAAAAAAACATAGTGATTTCCTGTTTTGCCCACTGTTACAAGCGTTTTGAAAACTCTGTTTGCGTCTTCACCCAAAGCTTCGGCAACTTCCTGACCGCCTATTGCACCGGTGTTTAAATATGTGTGTTCCTTGTACTCAATCTTCTTTTGGTCAAGTATTCTCATTACATTGGTTTTATCTTTCATAATCAAGCCTCATAATCATTTGATATTATAATTTTATCACAGTAAATTTGCCTTTTCAAGATATAGCATTGTTTTAATAACAAAAGTATAGTATAATATCTTTATTATTTTTTCAAGGTGATAATATGTACAGTGCAAACGAAAAAAGATATGACAAAATGACATATAATAAATGCGGTGAAAGCGGACTTTTTCTTCCGAAAATTTCACTCGGCTTATGGCAAAATTTCGGCGATAGTGCAGATTATGATGAAATGAAAGATATTGTGCTTACTGCGTTTGATATGGGTATTACTCATTTTGATTTGGCTAATAATTACGGGCCTAAAGCCGGAAGTGCCGAGGTGAATTTCGGCAAAATTGTAAGGGAAAACCTTATGCCGTATCGTGATGAACTTGTAATCAGCACAAAAGCCGGATACAGAATGTGGAGCGGCCCTTATGGTATAGGCGGAAGCCGAAAATATTTGACTTCATCTCTTGACCAAAGCTTAAAGCGAATGGGGCTTGATTATGTTGATATTTTTTATCATCACTGTATGACGCCCGATACCCCGCTTGAAGAAACTGCGCTTGCACTTGCAGATATTACTCGCCGCGGCAAAGCACTTTATGTGGGAATAAGCAATTACAACGGTAAAAAAATGCATAAAATGCACCACAGATGTGAAGATTTTGATGTGCCTTTTATCATAAATCAAAATAGGTATTCGATTTTGGACAGAACGGTTGAAAAAAATGGTTTGAAAAAGGAAGCAAAGTCAAAAAAGAAAGGTTTGATTGCATTTTCTCCGCTTGCGCAGGGGCAGCTTACGGATAAATGTGCAAACGGTATTCCTGAAAATTCACGCCTTTATGAAAATAGGGTGCTTTGGGAAAAAGTAGGCTATAACGAGGCAAGGCAGTCACAGATTACCCAGCTTTATAACATTGCAAAAAAGCGTGAGCAAACACTTTCACAGCTTGCTGTTCAGTGGCTTTTGCAATACGGTGAGGTTACAAGTGTGCTTATCGGTGTTCATTCAAAGGCACAGCTTGTTGAAAATTTAAAGGCACTTGAATGTGAACCGCTTACAAAGGCTGAAATTTTACAAATAAACGCAATTGCAGGAAAATAGAAAATTCTTGACAGTAGTAATATAATAATATATAATATAGTGATTAAAATTCTGAAAAGGAGACATTTTTATGGCAGCAAAAACTTTTAAGATGACATCGGAAGGTAAGGCTGAACTTGAAAAAGAACTTGATTACCTTAAAACCGAAGGCAGAATTGATATAGCAGAAAAACTTAAGGTTGCTCGTTCTTACGGTGACCTTTCAGAAAACAGTGAATATGATGAAGCAAAGAGTGAACAGGCTAAAATTGAAGCTCGTATCAGCGAACTTGAATATCAGCTTGATAATGTTGAAATTGTAGACAGTGTTGATAAAGATGCAGTAAGTATGGGCTCAAAAGTTACTGTTAAAAGACTTTCAGACGGTGTGGAATCCACATATGAAATAGTTGGTTTTGCACAGTCAAATCCGGCACAGAGCAAAATTTCTGATGAAAGCCCGGTAGGTATGGCTCTTATGGGTAAAAAGCAGGGCGAAAAAGTATTGGTTGAAGCACCTATCGGCAATCTTGAATTTGAAATTTTGTCAATCGACTAATTTAGTGAAACAAGAGGTATAAATATGGCAGGAAAGTTTGAAATCACCAAGGCAGGCGATACTTTCTCATTTGAATTATTTATTGATGATAAGGCAGTAGGCAAAAGCCCTGTGTTTGATAAAGAGGACGCTTGCAAGAGGGGTGTTAAAGCTGTAAAGAAAAACAGCAGAATGAAAGTTCAAAACACACTTGCAAATGACGAGGAAAAGACTAACCCTAAGTATCTTGTTGAAGCTGATGGCGAAAAGGTAAAATATACTTTATTCCTTCAAACAGGGGCGGTAGCTCTTGAAGGCAGTGCCGACAGCGAAGCGGAAGTTCTTGATATTATTGAAAAAATCGGAAATAATGCAAACGCTGCTCCAATGGCAATGGCAGAGGTTGTTCTTTCCGAAAATGAGCAAAAGCAAATCAGAGTTGATAAGCTTTTGGCACTTCAAAAAGCAGGTAAAGACCCGTTTGAAATTACACTTGCAAGCCAAACCCACCATTCAGACGAAATCAAAGCAAGTTTTGATGAACTTGAAGGAAAAGATGTTATCATTGCCGGCAGAATTATGACTTGGCGTGATATGGGCAAAGCTAACTTTATTGATATTCAAGACAGAAACGGAAGAATTCAGGCATATGTCAGAATGAACGATGTGGGCGAAGAAGTTTTTAAGGAGTTCAAAACTTGGGACCTTGGTGATATTGTTGAAATCAAAGGCTTTGTTTTCAAAACAAAGACAGGCGAAATTTCAATTCACGCAAAGGAAATCAGGCTTCTTTCAAAGTCACTTCTTCCGCTTCCTGAAAAATTTCACGGTTTAACTGATACAGATACCCGTTACAGAAGGCGTTATCTTGATATGATTATGAACCCTGATGTTAAGGAAACTTTCATCAAGCGTTCAAAGATTATCACTTCAATCAGAAATTATCTTGATAATCTCGGCTTTATTGAAGTTGAAACACCTATTTTAAATACTATTCCGGGCGGTGCTGCGGCAAGACCGTTCATCACTCACCATAACACACTTGATATGGATATGTATCTTCGTATCGCAACAGAGCTTTACTTAAAGCGTCTTATCGTAGGCGGTATGGAGCGTGTATATGAAATTGGCAGAAACTTCAGAAACGAAGGAATGGATGTTCGCCATAACCCTGAATTTACCTGTATTGAACTTTACCAAGCATTTACAGATTACCACGGTATGATGGATATTGCCGAAGCTCTTATTCGCAATGCCGCAAATGAAGTGTGTGACAGCCTGCACATCACCTTTAACGGTACTGAAATTGACCTTGAAACTCCGTTTAAGCGCCTTACAATGATTGATGCTGTTAAGGAATACAGCGGTGTTGATTTTGCGTCCTTTATGAGTGATAACGAAAAGGCTGTTGCAATTGCTAAAGAAAAGGATATTGAAATCGCACCGGGTAAAGCAACTTGGGGTGATATTCTCAATTCATTCTTTGAAGAATTTGTTGAAGAAAACCTTACCCAGCCTACATTTATTATGGATTATCCGGTTGAAGTCAGCCCGCTTACAAAGAGAAAGCCTGACTGCCCTGTTCTTACAGAGCGTTTTGAACTCTTTATTATGGGCGGTGAATACGGTAATGCTTATTCAGAACTTAATGACCCTATTGACCAAATGTCACGCTTTGAAGCACAGATGAAGCTTCGTGAAGCAGGTGATGATGAGGCTAATATGATTGACCATGATTTTGTTACTGCTCTTGAATACGGTATGCCACCTACGGGCGGACTCGGTATCGGTATTGACAGACTTGTAATGCTTCTTACAGACAGCTATTCAATCCGCGATGTATTGTTATTCCCCACAATGAAGCCGATTAACGAATAATACAACATATATATGACCGAATTTGCGGAGGTGTATATAATGAAATTGGCAGATTTATCAACCGGACCGGATTGGATTGTATGGATTGTTTTTATAATATTGATTATACTTTCTGTTGTTTTAATTTCCGGACATGGTAGTTGGCTTATTGCCGGATACAATACAGCTTCACAAGAAGAAAAAGAAAAATATAACGAAAAAAAGCTATGTCGAATAATCGGAATAGGAATGTCTGTTATAGCAATTCTTCTTTTGATTATGGTGTTGCTTGAAAATATTTTACCTGCATTTTTCGTATATGTTTATTTGGGGATTGTTTTGATTGATATTGTTGCAATCATCATCTCCTGTAATAAAGGATGTAAAAAGTAATAAAATTCGGATTGTTGAACCCTTTGAGAGAGGAGAAATCTTTTCTCAAAGGGCTTTTTTGATTTTACAGATATTCGCAAACAAAAAGATAAAGCCAAAACTTCATAATGGGATTTGGGTTGCAGGTTGACTTTCAGGCAGAAGATGAATATAATAAATGTTAGTGGAGATTTGCCGGGTTTCATAGCCGGGTTTACAACCCTTACATCATTTGAATGACATATTGATGTAAAAGCTTCGTGAAAGTTTTTAAGCCTTTTTAAACGGCTTTAATGCCCGTTAGAACAACTTATTTCCGCAAATGAGAGAACCGAAACAAAAATCCCGACAATGAAACCCTTAGATAAATAAAAGTAGCAAAAAACCAGTATTTATGCGGGTTTTGGGATTTAGGATAACCTCACAAATCAGCGATTTACATCAAACTTACATCATTTGATGCGTGAATTTGTGCAGAGCCTTAAAAATCACATAATTTTCAAGATGAATGGGCAGTTCCATTGCGGAATTGCCCATTTTCAGAAAGAAAAAGATAAATCGGTATTTATAAAGGAGAATATTGATGAAACTATTTTTATGTTCGCACTTTTCAAGTGT
>OKRZ01003246.1_pt1 | contig 11144 bp, 10 predicted proteins | sample 1601141 | NCBI WGS metagenome assembly OKRZ01 (sample SAMEA3541524, study PRJEB24748) | human gut metagenome | biome: human gut; feature: human-associated habitat; material: faeces | place: China | collected 2012
AGATGAATGGAATTCTAATAGCGGTACTGATTGTCACCGGCTTGTTGATTTACAAAATTATCTCTTCAAGTCGTAAACAGGAAGGATACAAAAGGTGGAAAGCCGGAAACCGCAGTAATACGGAAGATATTACCGATACAGAAGCTACCCGTAAAGGATGGTTCAGCCGGTACTTTGGTACTTCTGCTCCGATAACCATTCCGTGGTTCGACGAGGAGGCGGTGGCGAAGTGTGCCAATCTGTTGGGAATGAAAGAAGAGGTTCTGAAGGAGATATTGAAAGATATTTCCGGGCATTACCGGGAATTCTGGATTGGTAAAAGAAAAGGAGGCTACCGTATGATTTCAGCACCGGACAAAGAGTTGAAAGCCATTCAGGATACTATCAATCATCGTGTTCTGTCCTTTGTGAATATTCATCCCGCAGCTACCGGTTTTCGGTGCAAGATGTCCATTTCCGATAATGTCCGGCCACACCTGGGCAAGCCCTATGTACTGAAAACTGATATTCATGATTTCTTTGGCTCTATACGCAGTCCGCGGATACGGAAAATGTTTGAGGACATGGGATATCCGCCCAAGATTGCAAGAGTGCTTGCGGCTTTATGCTGTGTACACAGATGTCTGCCTCAGGGAGCATCTACCAGTCCGGCACTGAGTAATATCATCTCTTATGAGATGGACAAAAAGCTGGCGGCACTGGCTACTGAATATAATCTGGTTTATACCCGCTACGCGGATGATCTCACCTTTTCGGGAGATGTCTTTCCGGCGCAACAGATATTGCCTCTGATTAAACAGATCATTCGGGAGGAAAAGTTTGAAATCAATCATAAGAAAACCCGTTTCCTGAGTGGGCATAAGAGAAAGATCATCACAGGCGTTTCCATCAGCTCCGGTGTGAAGCTGACCATTCCTAAAGCAAAGAAAAGGGAGATACGCAAGAATGTCCATTTCATTCTTACGAAAGGGCTTGCGGAGCATCAACGCCGGATAGGTTCTCATGATCCTGCTTACCTGAAGCGTCTGATTGGGACTCTTTGCTATTGGCGGTCAATAGAACCGGATAATGTGTATGTGTCCGATTCTATCGCAGCCTTGAAACACTTAGAGAGAAGTTATTGATTGTTGCGTTTCTGAGTTGTCGGTTCTATATCGTAGTATCCCTCTTCTGTTTTTATAATCTTGAATTTTCCCTCTTTTATCCATTTGTTCCAATCATCGAATAGTCCGGTGATATACTGGAACAGGTCTTCCGCAATGTTGATTTCCGCACCCGATTTCAGGTTCAATACTAATTGGTCGTTTTCAACGGAAAGGAATTTTTTAGCTCTGTCTACCGCAATTAAATAAACCGTTTGATTGTATGCACGGTCTTCGTTCAATCCTGTGTGGTAGTTGTAGGGGCCGATTGCATCGTCAGACATCGGACGCTTGGTTTTCAAGAAAGTGGTGTCGGTGATGGAAGCCCGTAACTTGCGAGCCTCTTCCCATGCTTTCTTATGTTCCGAAGCAATCTCTTCGTTTTTGATGTCCTCTTGAATTTGCCTGTACATGGCTTTGAACTCAGGCCCTTCACCTGAAATCGCAAAATTACCACTTTCGATGCGAGCGTTCACCAAGGGATTACATACTACCTTGTTGTTGCATACAAAACCGATATGCTTGCCAATCGACTGTTCGGTAGCGTCTGCCCATATCTTAATGGACTGATCGTTCACTCTACCCATAATCTGATAGGCCATTTTACCTGTTCGCTCACTCATAAAAGAGTCAAGCCTTATAGAAACAAAATCTTTGGTTGTAACGATGGGCTCTGCCGAAAGGCTGTCTTGTGCGCCGCTTGTGATGTAGTACCAGCCGTTGGGGCGGTATGGTTCAAAACTCCTTCCCAATGAAGTTAACGTTAAAGACGCAATTACTAATAAAACAGTGAACGTTTTCATGGTCTGACTTTTTATATGTAGTTATTCAATCTTTATTTTAGTCCGACAACTATCTCATGGATTGATGAATGAGTCGGAATATCCGGTATCAAACATAAGATGCTCATTGTCATCTTCTAAATAATAGCTTAGAGCTGGTTCACCTAAATAATAATCATCTATATAGTTGTTGTACCTCTTTTGCAAAGATAACAACTAATCAACGTAATAACTATATAGACAGGGCAAAATAAACTTGTTTATCAGGCATTTTTTTATTGTGATACAGAAATGCTGTTACTTTTTTCTGTTTCCCTTAATAATCCGCATTAACTTATTCTTTATGAGTTGTTTTCTCAACGGAGACAAGCGATCGATGTACAATTTTCCTTGTGTGTGCTCAAATTCATGCTGAATGATTCGTGCGGTATAGCCGTAGTAAGTCCTGTTTTGCTCTTTGAACTCATTATCCTGATACCTGATTGTCACCGACCAGGGGCGTGTAACTTCTTCGTAAAGGTCGGGAATACTCAGGCAACCTTCCCCTGCAGTCCATACTTTCTCGCTATAAGCTATTATTTTTGCATTGATGAATGTTTCCTCTATTCCGCAATCCTCTTCCACAAAGAAGTGTTCTCTTTCCTTAGCGGACATATATGTATAGGTATCTCTGCTGTTTACTATGAACAGCTTGATGGGAAGATTGATTTGTGGTGCGGCTAATCCGCATCCGTCCGCATCTCTCAGCGTCTGCCACATGGTTTCTATAACTTCCTGGATATTGGGATAATTCTGTTCTATGTCTTCACATTCTTTTCTTAATACGGAGTTGCCGTAGACGGTTATCGGTTTAATCATATTCTTTTTTGTGGCAAAGGTAGGCTGTAACTACCATTGTTCATCGTAAATTTTAGACGTATTTTCTATGTGTATACATAAGTTCTATGCGCGAAATTATATATATGCAAAAGGTGTTTTGAATGCTTTAAGATGTACTCTTGACCGGATATTCTACATTTTCTGACCAGTTTTTAGTCGTTTTTGCCAATAAAAGGACAGTAATAGATATATATTGCTTTTATTTTCAACATCTCTCAATTAATTAACCATTAAATTTGCAATATAACCATTAAATTTTATACGCTTATGAAGACAAGATTGCTTATCTTATTATTATTCCTATATGTAGGAGGAAATCTAGTAGCTCAAAATGCTACAATTACGGGTGTTGTCACAGATAGTGAGACTAAGGACTTCTTAATTGGCGCAACTGTCATGCTAAAAGGTTCGAATAAGGGAACAATAACAGATGCCAATGGGCAGTATACCTTATTTATACCTAAAGGCAAGCAGACAATCCAATTCTCTTTCATTGGATATCAGACGCAAGATTTTGATGTAGATCTTAAATCTAATGAAGTGAAGACACTGAACCTCGTTATGCGTCCGGATAATCATATGTTGAAAGAAGTCGTGATCAGCGCTCAAGCCAAAGGGCAGACAGCAGCGATTAAAAGTCAGTTAAATGCAACTGGTATTATGAATGCTGTATCTGAAGAAAAGTTGCATGAACTTCCGGATGTAAATGTTGCTGATGCTATTGGTCGTCTTCCTGGTTTAATGATCCAGCGTGATGGAGGAGAGGGCCAAAAAATCATCATACGTGGTTTGGATCCTAAGTATAACTCGGTAGCTATTAACGGTATGAATGCGCCATCAACAAGTAGCACTGATCGGAGTACTGACTTGAATATGATTTCACCGGACATGATTGCTGGGGCTGAAGTGTTGAAAGCCAGTACGGCCGACAAGGATGCCGATGGATTGGGAGGAACGGTAAACCTAATTATGAAAGATGCCCCGAGAGACTTCAAACTTAATGTAACCGGAGAAACAGGCTACCATTCACAAATTAATGGAATGGGGCGGTATAAAGGTGGTATCATGGCGAGCAATCGATTTTTTAGCGAAAGATTAGGTGTCATATTTACCGCAAGCGCTGACCAGACGGACCGGAGCAATGATACATTTAATGCAGCTTATAAAGTAAATGGTAATACGCCTACTCCTGGGTTTGATTACACGAAACCATGGATTACAGGGGTTAGTCTGGAATCAAATTTAGAAAAGCGTCAACGTTTTAACGTAAACCTGAATATGGATTTCGACTTGGGAAAAGGGTCTAAACTCAAAATGTCTAATCTCTTTAGTAGAATGAACAGAGATCGTGATATTCGTCAAAAACGTTATGATTTAGAAGGAACCCGATTGAGATTTCAACAAACTGACCGTAATTCACATAATACCAATATTACCAATATGTTGCAAGGCGAGTTCAATGTTTTGGGAGCAACCTTGAATCTCGGAGTGGGACGTAGTAGTTCGCGCACAAGAACTCCATACGATCACCAAATGCAATTCCGGCTGAATGCCCCCTTTACAGCTGATATCGATGCATTATCTTATCAACCTCCCTATTTGATAGCTAATTCTAAATTCGTCAAAGAAGATGATCTTACACAGTACTATCTGTATGAAGCTATTTTTAATACAGAGTTTGCCAAAGAAACAGAATACAGTGCATGGCTAGATTTAAAGAAGCCTTTTAGTTTCGGCGAAAAGGTCAATGGATACATTAAAATCGGTGGAAAGTTCCGTCAAAAAGAGAGAAGCCTTGAAACTGCTCGTAGGTATAGACGTATGGATTTGTCTGAAGGAGCTGATCCGGTATTCGAGAATATGCCTGATTTAACTCCATCATCTTTCAAAAATTCCTATATAGGTATCACTGATTTCTTAGACTCTGGTTATAAGCCTCATGACTTTTTAAACAATAAGTATAAGGATTTATGCATTAATTTTGCACTAGATCATAATGCCATGAGAAACTTTTATAATATCAACCAAGATATATATGGCAAAATCCTTACCACAAAAATTCTGAAAGACTATGATGGGAATGAGAATCTTTGGGCAGGATATATTATGGGTGAAATAAATTTTGGCAAGTATGTTACATTTATACCAGGTGTACGCTACGATTTTTCTCACCTGAAGTACAATGCATACAGTGGCTCTAATGTTCCTGACAATGAAGAAAAAGAACATGAGTTTGAATATGAAAAGAGTAATGACTCCGACAAATATGGATATTGGCTACCACAAATCCATTTGCGTATAAAGCCAACAAACTGGATGGACATTAGGCTGGCATACACCGAAACACTGTCAAGACCTGATTATAACCTGCTTGCTCCACGAACAATCATAAAACCGAATGTGAATGAAGTAACATGGAGCCGTACTAATTTGAAGCCTGCTTTATCTCGGAATTATGATGTTATATTGACGTTCTATCAACCGGATTATGGACTCTTTACTATTAGTGGATTTTATAAAGATATTAAAAACTTTACTTATACTCGCTCTGCCTATATGTTGAATGGTACAGTGACGGATCCTGCTAATTTTGACTTACCTATGAGTTTGTCAGGTGGTAGCATTACCTATCCTTTAAATAGTCCATATAATGCAACGTTGAAGGGGTTGGAATTTGATTTGCAACTGCAGTTCCGCAAAATGAGGAACTTCATGAAAGGTGTGGTATTCAGTGCTAATCTTACTCTTATGGACTCTAAAATGAACTACTTTGAAACATTGAAGTCAAGAATTAAAAATCCGGATTTTACTCCCGGAGGTACTGAGAAGCCATTCCTTCCGACCAACTCTGACATTATATATACAGACCGGTTGTTAAAGCAACCTTCCCTACTATTCAACGTTTCTTTGGGATATGATTACAAAAAATTCTCAGGCAGAATATCTTGCAACTATCAAGACGGAGTATTGATTGCAGAACAGCACCGCCAAGATGCAGCTGATGTGGAATCTACGCGTCCATTCGTGAAATGGGATATGCAGTTGAAATATAGTTTGACCAGACAATTCTCTCTGTATGCTACTTTGTCCAACTTTACACAATCTTCCGATCGTAAACGTCGTGATATAACGAACTATCCGTCCAGAGTTGAATACTATGGTTCGGCTGCATACATCGGCTTTAAATATGATATCTTTAAATAAACATTATTCCACTAAAACACTAAAGTTATGAAACTATATAAAATATATTCTAGAGCTATAGGATTACTTTTCGCATTGTCACTCTTGTGTGTGGGCTGCGAGAATGAAGATATACTCGATATTAATGATCTGGAAATCTCTCCAAGTAATCCTGAGAGTGTAGTTATTGTAGAACCGGACGATGGTATTACGTCGGTCAACGCTTTAACCAAAGCTATTAATGAAAATGGAGATGCAACATATATATTGCGTCGTGATGGAGTTTACTATATGGAAGGCAAGAATGTCTTCAAACATAATGTTGTAATTAAGGCCGAAAATGGTTCTGGCAAAATGCCTATCATACAACCTATTTGTGACGCGCAAGGAGCCTTAAATGCTGATATGATCCGTTTGGAAGGTAGCGCCACTTTTGAGAATATCTATATCATAGGTAAAGATGCGGCAACTGGTAATCTCATGCAGCGTTTATTTCGTATTGACGAATCAAATGTGAGGCTGAAATTTGACAATTGTTTTATTGATCATTGCAGGAACTTCTGTATTCGTACTGACAATGTCAATAATAAAATTTATCTGAATAACTCTACCATTCGTAATTTAGCTCTCACAAGTGATCCAGCCAATGGCAGATTGATAGATTCACGTGGAAACGAGCAAGATAGTATTGTTATCAATAATTGCTATGTTTATAATAACACTGCCCATATTGTACGATTTGACAATGTAGTCACAAACTATTTTGGAATTAAGCACAGTACATTCTATAATGTTGGGCACCATATACAAATAAACTATGCTATCAAAGTTGAAATTGAGAACAATATTTTCGCTAATGTAGGGTGGAAATCGAGTGCCGAGAGTGATGTGTTTTGGCAAATTTCAATACCAAAGAAAGATGAACGTGCTCAGGATATTAGTATGAGTGTTTGCAATAACAACTTATTTTTCTCTGAGGAATTTGAAAGACTGTTTGCCAAATACCCGCAGAATTTGAAGCGTACTACACTCTCTGACGATGGCTATCAACTGATAGAGGAAGGTAAACTGACTTTTAAAGATAATTTCTCGGAAGTACTGACTTTTGATTATCCGCCTGTTTTGCCAATGGAATATATTGACAAGTTTTTTGAGAATATGGGAAGTAATATGTCCAAATGGGCAGATCTTCCATTTTATGTTGACGAAGACGGAGTAGAAGGTATTGAAGTAGGAAAGACATTCACATTTCATTATTCAACCTCTTCCAAATCAGCAACAGCTTCCACAACCCAAGGACCTATTGGAGCATCATTTTAAAACTAAAAGAAAATGAAGAATATACTATTTATATTTTTAGCAGTGTTATACTCTGCTTGCATATCGGCTCAAGAAGGAGATAGTAAGAAGGTTAAAGACAGAGTACATCCCTATCTGATAATGACAACAGAAGATGAATCTGTCATCCGTTCTGCTATACAAACAGATGGAGTGTGGAAGGAATATCATGCCATCATGATAGAAGAGGCCGATAATATTCTTGGCAAGCCTAATTGCCAAAGAGTTATTCTTGGCAGAAGATTGCTTGAAGTGTCACGTGAATGTTTGCGCAGGACGTTACTTTTAGGATATGCCTACAGAATGACTGGCTGCATGGAAAGTGATAGGCTACGCAAGGAAAAGCAGACAGAAGAAGATTAAACGTAAACCGTTTGAAATGAGCATTGTTTCAGTATTTTGCCAAATTGAGAAAATGCAAATGACAACGTAATATTGAGGTTGTTCAGTTACCAGACCGTTAGCCGGGCAGTTACCGGAACAAGAACAGGTAACGGAAAGCAATGAAAAGAAATCCTCACCGTTTTGTTTGCACTCATACACAGTATTTTGCATATCAAGGAACGCTTATATGGCAAGTAAATTTGCACTTAAAAAATATAAGCGTATGAAAGTAGAAAAATTCAAGGTGCTGCTCTACCTCAAAAAGAGCGGACTGGACAAGTCGGGCAAGGCTCCGATAATGGGAAGGATTACGGTGAACCGCACGATGGCTCAGTTCGGATGCAAGCTGTCCTGCACTCCCGAATTGTGGAATTCTCGTGAAAGCCGTCTGAACGGCAAGAGCCGCGAGGCGGTGGAGACCAATGCCAAGATTGACAAACTGCTGTTGGCAGTAAACATGGCATTCGACAATCTTGTGGAGCGCAAGATTGATTTCGATGCCACCGATGTGAAAGACCTTTTTCAAGGCAGCATGGAAACACAGATGACGCTCATGAAAATGACCGATGTTGTTTGTGATGACATCAAGTCGCGTATCGGCATAGACCGTGCCAAAAGTACTTATCCCGGCTATCACTATATGCGGCTGGCACTCGGAGAGTTCATCAAGCATCAGTACAAGGTCAAGGATTTGGCTTTCGGGCAACTGACGGAACAATTCATCCACGACTATCAGACATTTGTCACGGAAGAAAAAGGACAGGCAATCGATACCGCCAGACATTATCTTGCCATACTGAAGAAGATTTGCCGTCTGGCTTATAAAGAGGGATATGCCGATAAAATCCACTTCCAACATTTCACCCTGCCGAAGAAAACGGAAACGACTCCACGGGCATTGAGCTGTGAATCGTTCGAGAAAATCCGTGACGTGGAAATACCTGCATACCGCAAATCCCATATGCTGGCAAGGGATATGTTTCTTTTTGGATGTTACACAGGTGTATCTTATGCGGATGTCGTTTCGATTACCCATGCTAATTTGCAGACAGACGGGGACGGGGCATTATGGCTGAAATACCGCAGAAAGAAAAACGAACTCCGTGCCAGTGTAAAACTATTGCCCGAAGCAATTGCACTTATCAATAAGTATAACAGTGAGGACAGAGAAACCTTGTTCCCTTTACTTCGCTGGCCCAATCTTAGAAGGCACATGAAAGCGTTGGCGGCACTGGCAGGCATCAAGGATGACTTGTGCTATCATCAGGCAAGACATAGTTTTGCCTCGCTGATTACGCTCGAAGCTGGTGTGCCGATTGAGACCATCAGTAGGATGTTGGGGCATTCCGATATTTCCACCACTCAGGTGTACGCCCGTGTCAGTCCGAAAAAACTCTTTGAGGACATGGACAGGTTCATCAAAGCTACCGAGGATTTCAAACTTACCCTTTAATACGGCAAACGATATGCGAAGTACATTTTCACTATTACCCTATATCAACCGCAGCAAGGTAAAGGCTGACGGTACGACCGCCGTTCTCTGCCGCATAACCATTGACGGGAAACAGACTGTCATAAGCACAAGTATCTATTGCCGTCCCGAAGATTGGAATGGCAAGAAGAACGAGATAAAGTCCACAAGGGAAAACAACCGCTTGCAGGAATATCTCCGGATCATTTCAGAAGCATACGAGGAAATACTGAAATCGCAAGGTGTAGTCAGTGCAGAGATGTTGAAGAGCTACATCACCCAAAACAACATTCATCCGACTACCCTCCTGCAAATGGGAGAATGGGAACGGGAGCGGTTAAAGAAACACTCCGAGGAAATAGATTCAACCTCCTCCTATCGAAGTTCAATGTATTACCAGAAGTACCTGACAGACTATATTGTGTCATCGGGTAAAAAGGACATCTGTTTTGAAGAAGTTACAGAGGACTTCGGCAAATCTTATAAGGCATATCTGAAAAGATGCAAGAACTTCGGGGCATCTCAGACCAACCATTGTCTGCGATGGTTGAACCGCCTGTTGTATCTGGCGGTCGATAAGGAGATAATCCGAGTGAATCCCTGCGAGGAGTTGGAATATGAAACCAAACCGGAGGCAAAGCACAGATACATCAGCCGCGATGAGTTCAAGAAGATACTTTCCACCCCGATGTATGACAACAGGCTGGAGTTGGCGAGACGGGCTTTCATATTCTCCTGCCTGACAGGATTGGCGTATGTGGATATACAGTTGTTGCATCCCCACCACATCGGGATGAATGCGGAGGGCAGACGGTATATCCGTATCAACCGCAAGAAGACAAAGGTGGAAGCGTTCATACCCCTGCATCCCATAGCGGAACAGATATTGTCGCTGTACAACACGGTCAATGACGAACAGCCCGTATTTCCGCTTCCTAACCGTGACGCCTTGTGGTTTGAAATTCATGAGTTAGGTGTAATCATAGGCAAAGAGGATAACTTGTCCTACCACCAAAGCCGACATAGTTTCGGAACTTTCCTTATTTCAGCGGATATACCGATAGAGAGTATCGCCAAGATGATGGGGCACTCCAATATTCGGACGACACAGGGATATGCACGTATAACCGATGACAAAATCTCAAAGGATATGGACAAACTGATGGAACGCCGGAAGAAACAATCTACCGGCGAAAAGACAAACAAAAGTAACTAAACAATGTCAATGCAATATATTATGGATAGAGGTATAATCACAATCAGTGAAGCGGGTATGGTCACTATTCCGACCGCACCCGTATGGATGACACAATTCGAAATCGCCGACCTGTTTGGAGTATTCTCTTGTGACATTCGTAAAGCGATTCATGCTATATATAGGAATAAGGAGTTAAACGAATGTGATACGATAAAATATATCAAGCAACCAGATGGTATCAGTTATGATGTTTATAATCTTGAAATGGTTATAGCCATTGCATTCAGGATATGCAGTAGAGAAAGTATCTTGTTCAGACGGTTTGTGATAAATGAAATCTACGCCACCAAGAAAGAGAACTCAATAACATTGTTTGTATCTTGTGGCAGAGGAAGCAACCTATGGTATAGTTGAGGTTCATCCCATCAGTCACCTGTTCCCGATGCTCGTATGCAAAGGTAGCGCATGGCACTGATGGCAGTGGCAAGGTCAGGCGGCAAAGCCGTTTCGGGCAGAATCTTCCTCCTGCGGAGCGTATTCAGCCCGAAAACCTTGCCTCTGCCGACCATACGCTCGAAAGGCATCCGGCAACGGAAACAAGCGACTGACGGGAAATCAGAAGACAAAGAAAAGGAACGGCTAACAGACGAAGCGGAATCTTGATGCTTCATCCGTAAACCGTTCCTTTTTCTTTTTGCTGTCAAGTCCATTACTACCGCAAATTATAGGGCAGACGGCAAACTGCACTCTTTCAAGAAAATCAGATT
>OKRZ01003249.1_pt1 | contig 11131 bp, 8 predicted proteins | sample 1601141 | NCBI WGS metagenome assembly OKRZ01 (sample SAMEA3541524, study PRJEB24748) | human gut metagenome | biome: human gut; feature: human-associated habitat; material: faeces | place: China | collected 2012
GGCAGGGCAGGCAGCATCTCCCGTGCCCGCTTTGCCAGATAGCAGGCATCCAGCAGCTGCTTGATCAGTTCGATGGTCATAATGAAATTCCTCTCCAAACGATTATCGAAAGTAATTAACATTGATAATTATATAGAACTGCCCGGGAATGTCAAGTCTTTTTGAAAAATCGGAGATGTCGGCAGCTTTGAGGCATCTGCTTCCGGCATACCATTCTAGAGGGTGTTTGAGCGAATACAGTCTGAACCATGGATTAGAAGATTAAATACAAAACAAAAACAGTGCGATTAACAAAATGTAAACAAACAATTCGCGATTTTAGATAATTATTCGCTTTGTTTTGCAACTGGGCTAATTTTTGATAGGAAAAGCGAATTTGTGTCTAACATTATTTTTCAATTTGTGCGAAACTAGAACCACAGAATCCAACACTCTGACTTAAAAGGAGATTTCACCTATGCGCAGTGTCACCAATTTTAACACCGGCTGGCAGTTTGCCAAGCCCGGCGCGGCCCCGCAGCCTGTCACCCTGCCCCACACATGGAACGCCAGGGACGGCACAGACGGCGGCAACGATTACTTCCGCGGCTGCTGCACCTATACAAAGGAATTTGCAGCCCCCGCCCACGCAGACGGCGAAGAAATCTGGCTGGAATTTGAGGGCGCGGCCATGACTGCCACAGTCACCCTGAACAGGCAGGAGCTGGCACGCCACGCGGGCGGGTACTCCACCTTCCGTGTCAACCTGACGTCCGCACTGGCTGCGCAGAACACGCTGGTTGTCACGGTGGACAACAGCGCCAACCGTACGATCTACCCGCAGAAGGCCGATTTCACCTTCTACGGCGGCATCTACCGCGATGTACATAATTTACAAGCCTATTTGAGCAAGGACTCGTTTGTCCACCTCTGCGGCCACCGCTATGTGAACCGCGCCGAGGGTGAGGTGGAAAACTGATTTGAAAAGCCCGAGGAGCTTATCAAAGAGGGCTACTATTCCATTATGGACTCGATGGGCGATTTGCAGAAGAACCCGCAGGCCGCGGCTTTGCTTGCCAAAATTATGGAGCGCGCCACCGCCAGCTACGGTGACGTTGCCAAAAACGTTCAAATGCCCGAGGCCGTGCAGCGCCAGATGGCCAGAATGCCGCTGCAGTCGCTGCTGAAGCAGGCCGGTAAGGCCGTGCCGCCCGCCATGGTGCAGCAGCTGAACGCCACATTGAATAAAAACAAAAAGGAGAACTGACCTATGAAGCGTGTACATCTTTCTGCCGACAGCGCCCTGCGCGATATCTTCGCCTATGAGGAAAGCAGGGCCGTTTTTGACAAATTCCTGCCCGGGATGCGGGCAAGAACCGAAAATCAGGCCGCCGTGGGCGGACTTTCGGCGCGGCGGCTGGTTACCTACAGCGGCGGGGCCATTCCCGCTGCCGTCGTGGACGGACTGAACGCCGCGCTCACCGCGCTGGAGCTGTACAGCGATGAGCCGGATATTGCCGACACACCGCTGACCGTCGATGGTGCCGAGGTTGTGGCCGAGCCGCCCCGCGATGCCATTTACCCCGGCAGGGTCTGGCGCGACACCAACGGCCGCCGCATCCAGGCGCACGGCGGCGCCATCTTCTACGAGGACGGCGTCTACTATTGGTACGGCGAAAATAAGGACCGCACCGATGGCAAATGCCCCGTCTGGACGTGGGGCATCCGCGCCTATCGCTCGACTGATTTGTACAACTGGGAAGATATGGGGCTTATCATCCCGCCGGATTTTTCCGACGAAAACGCTCCCATGCACCCCACCAGCCACGCCGACCGCCCGCATATCGTCAAGTGCGCGGCCACCGGCAAATATGTCTGCTGGATCAAGCACTGCGGCAGCGCAGCCTGCTTTACAGTTTTGCAGGCGGACGCCTTTGCAGGGCCGTATGAGGTCAAGCAGCACCACTACCGCCCCTTCGGCTATGAAGTCGGTGATTTTGACATTGCCGTAAGCGGCAGTGACGCCTATCTGTATATGGACGCCAACCACAGCGGCGTTGTCACGCTGAAGCTGTCCGCCGACTTTTTGACGGCAGAGAAAGAAATCTGCTGGCAGTATAAAGACCTCCACGCGCCGTTCTGCCGCGAGGGTATCACCGTAACCGAGCACGGCGGCAAATGGTATATGCTGACCTCCGGCATGACCGGGTATGTGCCCAACAAGAGCGACAGCGCCGTGGCTGACGCGCCCGACCGGCCGTTTGTCAGCATCGGCAACCCCCATGTGGACGATGCCAGCAATGCCTCCTTCAACAGCCAGATTACTCAGATTTTCAAGGTGCCCGGCAAAAAGGACCTCTACCTTGTGCTGGCCGACCGCTGGGTGCCGGATTACCCTGTGGACGCCAGACTGGCCGACATTCTGGAGCGCGCCACCGCACACCGCTACAACCCGGAGCGCTACAAAGTCACGCCGGAGGAATCCAACGTTCTGACGCAGATTCCAATGCTGGATTCCGCCAACACTTCCCGCGCAGATTATGTCTGGCTGCCGCTCACCTTTGAGGGCGGCGTGCCGAAAATCCACTGGCATGACAGCTGGAAAATTTCCGATTTTGCATAAAGGAGAACAGAAAATGAACCATTCCGGCTCCACTGTGCCGGAAATGTCCGTGCGCGAAAAACGTAACGCCGCGCCGGCCCGCCGTGCGGCGGCAGAAAGCTATGTCCTGCTGCAGAACCCCGACAATACCCTGCCGTCATGACCTGATGACCGATATTCTGCGCTGCGAATGGGGCTATACCGGCCTTGTCATGACTGGGGTACCAAATATGACCCCGAATCCGCACTGCACGCACAAGTTGACGTGATGATGCCCGGCAGCAGCGCCGACCGCGATGCCGTACTTTCCGGCCTGCAAAATGGCACCATTACCCCTGCCGAAGTACACCGTGCCGCCGCACGCGTACTGGCACTGATCGAACAAAGCCTGACTTCCAAACTGTAAGGAGAGCCTCTATGAAAATTACCCATTGCAAATTGAATCACCTTATCAACCCTTTGGGCTATACTCTGCCACAGCTGAGCTTTACTTGGCAGGTAGAAGAGTCCATCGGGACAAATCAGACCGCTGCGCGGCTTGTCATCAGCGAGCAGACAGATTTTTCTTCTTCTGTTTATGATTCCGGTTTTGTAAATCTGGACTCTCTGGGCGCCAAAGTCCAAATTAAAACCAAACCCCGCACACGCTATTATTGGACTGTCACTGTGCGCACAGATGCAGACGAGGAAAGTACCAGTGAAATCAACTGGTTTGAAACTGCCAAACAGGATGAGCTTTGGACGGCGCAGTGGATCACCTGCGACAGCACGGAGCCACGTCACCCGATATTCTGCAAATCCCTTCCCTGCCAGGATATAGCTTTGGCGCGGCTGTACATTTGCGGTCTGGGCTTATACGAAGCCACACTGAACGGTGAAAAAATCGGCAACGAATACCTTACACCATACTGCAACAACTATAACAGCTGGCTGCAATATCAAACCTACGATATAACCACTGCATTGCAAAATGGTGGTGACTTGCATATCACGCTTGGTAATGGATGGTATAAGGGACGATTCGGCTTTGAAGGCAGCGAGAAGCCCTATTACGGTACCGACTGGCTTTTGCTTGCCGAGATACATATCACTCACACTGACGGCAGCAAAGAAGTCGTCGGCACAGACGAAAGCTGGCAGGTATATCGCAGCAACATCACGTTCAGCAATATTTATGACGGAGAACACTACGATGCCACTCTGCCTGCACTGCCAAGCGTTCCGGCTCTTATCGCCCAGTCTCCCATCGGCCACCTGACAGCCCGATACAGTGTACCGGTGCAATCTTTTGCCTCTCTGACGCCCACCCTGCTGCACACACCTGCCGGAGAAACCGTACTGGATCTGGGACAGAACATGGCTGGTAGTTTTACAATGCGTGTGAATGTTCCTGCGGGGCAAACTGTACACCTGCAATGGGGTGAAACCCTGCAAAATGGAAATTTCTATCGTGACAACCTGCGCAGAGCCAAAGCTGAGTATATTTATGTTTCCAATGGAGCCCCTGCTGTGCTGGCACCAAAATTCACATTCTACGGCGGCCGTTATATAAAAGTAGAAGGTGTGCCTGACCTGGCTGCCGAGGACTTCACGCCACTGCCGCTTTCCAGCACGCTGGAGCACATCGGCACACTGACCACTGGCTATGAGCTTGTCAATCGCCTGATTGAAAACGTCTGGTGGAGCTGCCGCGACAACTTTATTGATGTTCCCACCGACTGCCCCCAGCGCGACGAGCGCATGGGCTTGACGGGTGACGCACAGGTATTTGCCCCCACCGCCGGGTATATGCTGGATACTGTGCCGTTTTACGCAAAGTATCTGCACGATATGGCGGCCGAACAGGCAGAGCATGACGGCGCAGTGCCCAACGTAATACCGTCCTTCGGCATACAGGGCTGCTCCTCTGTCTGGGGCGATGCAACCGTTATCATCCCATGGGTTGTCTATGAGCAGTTTGGCGACACCGCCATTCTGGCCGCACAGTACGATGCCATGAAGAGCTGGGTGGACTACATCACAAAAGTGGACGGCGATACCTGCCACTGGCGGGAGGTATTCCACTTTGGCGACTGGCTGGCGCTGGACGTAGCCGGGGCCGCGCCCGACAACACCAAAGGCGCAACAGACGATGCTTTTATCGCAGATGTTTACTATATGAACAGCGTAGAAATCTTGGCAAAAACGGCTGAAATCTTACACAAAACGCAGGACGCCGCAGCCTACGTCGCGTTGGCCACCCGGCTGCGCAGCCGCATTGTGCAGGAGTTTTACACCCCCACCGGCCGCTGTGCTGTGCCCACGCAGACCGGCTATCTGCTTACTTTGCAACATAAACTGGCCGACCCTGTGCGCACTTCCGCTAATCTGCGTGAAAAGCTTAAACAGAACCATTACAAGCTTCAAACCGGTTTTGTCGGCACACCCCTGCTTTGCAACGTATTGTCTGAAAACGGTATGCATGATCTTTCCGAACGTTTGTTGCTGAATGAAGAATACCCCGGCTGGCTGCACGAAGTCAATCTGGGTGCCACCACTATCTGGGAGCGCTGGAACAGCCTTGATGAAAATGGGCAGATTTCTTCCACCGGTATGAACAGCCTGAATCACTATAGCTATGGTTCCATTTTAGAATGGATGTACCGCCATCTGGCCGGACTTCAGCCCACCGCCCCCGGTTTTACCGCTGTACGCATTGCTCCAAAGCCAATCTGGAAGCTGCATGAGCTGTCGTGTCAATACCGCAGTGCCGCCGGCCTGTGGGCTGTACAGTGGCAGTGTGTGGATGCAAACACACTCTCACTGGCTGTAACTGTTCCCTTCGGCTGCACAGCAGAAGTGATTCTTCCTCTCTGGGATGGAAAAACAACCGCTAATCCTGTTTTTGCCAATGTGCAAAACGGAATCTGCCGTCTGGCACCGGGGCAATACAAAGTAACTTATACTACTGATGCCCCGATGCATATTGCCATGTCAACCGCGAACACAATCGCTGAATTGCTGGAAAATCCCGCATCCGGTTCTGCTTTGAATAAAATGATGCCCGGCATTAACCAACTGCCTGTCCGTATGCAAAATATGCCGCTTGGAGCCCTGATGCGCCAGATGGGACATGCTGATGATGCCGCTATACATCAACTTGATGTGATGCTGGAAAAACTTTAATTATATGCAAATTCAACCGCATCTTGACCAAAAGATGCGGTTGAATTCGTCCAGAAGCAAGCCATCCCGTAATATGGAAATTTTTTGATACTTATAGCGAATCTGTTGCTTTTCCCAATTCCCGATTTCCGTTATGATAAATATGATAAATATGATAAAAAGTTCATTGTAAGGAGGATTATTGTGTCTATTCCCACATTAAAAAAGCAGGCATCCGGTACTGTACTGATGCTCCACGACAAGCCCTATATCATGCTTGCCGGTGAGGTCGGCAACTCAAACTCTTCCTCTGTGGAATATATGGAAGGCGTCTGGCAGACTGCCGAACAGCTCGGCATGAACACTCTGCTGCTGCCAGTCACATGGGAGCAGGTTGAACCCGAAGAAGGCCACTTTGATTTTTCACTCGTTGATGGTCTTGTGATGCAGGCACGCCGTAAGGCAAAGCATTTGGTATTGCTTTGGTTCGGCAGCTGGAAAAACGCCGAATGTATGTATGCACCCGCATGGGTAAAAACCGATCTGCAGCGCTTCCATCGCGGTCAGATCATAAAAGGGAAAAACAAAGCCCCGCGTGAAAATGCCTACGGTATGCTGTACACTACACTTTCCTACCTGTGCGAGGAGACCTGTGCTGCTGATGCCCGTGCCTTTGGCAGACTGATGCGACATCTGCGCACACTCGATGGTGAGGAAAACACCGTTCTTGCCGTTCAGGTGGAGAACGAAACCGGACTTTTGGGAACTGCTCGGGAACGTTCCGACGAGGCCGATGTTGCATTTGCTGCAGATGTTCCGCAGGACTTTGCCGAGTATATGCGTTCTCACATCGAAACAATGGTGCAGGACGTGCAGGAGGCTGTCGAGAACGGTGCAACCTCAGGCAGTTGGGGCGAAGTATTTGGCTCAGTTGCAGAGGAAATTTTCAGTGCATATTATATCTCACGCTATGTCAACCGTGTTGCTCAGGCCGGAAAAAAGGAATATCCATTGCCCATGACTGCAAACTGCTGGTTGGACAAGGGCGGCGAACCGGGCACTTATCCCAGCGGTGGGCCGGTTTCCCGTATGTATGAAGTCTGGCAGTACGGTGCCCCCTGCATTGACCTACATACGCCCGATATTTATGTTCACGATTTCTGTAACATTTGTGACGAGTATACCCGCCGCGGTAAACCTTTAATGATTCCCGAATGCAGTACACACAGCTATTCCGGCCCGCGTATGCTCTATACGGTCGGTCATTATCATGCACTTTGCTATGCCCCCTTTGGCTTTGAAAATATGGGGCAGCCTTTTACCGGAACCCAAGGATATTTATTTGGCATGGACGTAACCGATTCCTTGCTTAAAACGCCGCAGAATACGGCGGAATACGGCTGGTACGGCCGTACACTGAACAGTCTTATGCCGCTGTTGGGCGAACGCTACGGCACAAAGAACCTACAGGCTGTCTGCAGCGAGCGTAAAGACCAGTGCGCTATGAACTTTGGCAAATTTACGGTCTATGCCATTGTAGAACATCCCATGATTCAGCAAAAGGACGGCGTTTGTCTGGCTATGAAACTGTCTGAAGATGAATGTATGCTTGTTGTAAACCGCTGCGGACTGCAGTTTGTTTCTGCGGAAGCAGACAAGCCCAATCTGGATTTACTTTCCGTGGAGGAAGGCCGCATGGAAAACGGCGAGTGGAAAGTGACACGCCGATTGAACGGTGACGAGGCCGCTTTGATGACTTTCTTTGAGCCGACCGTCCTGAAAGTCAAGGTATTTACTTACGCATAACTTCCGCACCATCTTTTAAGGTTTCTTAATCAGCCACTTTTCTTAATCCGCGATACTTACAAAAAGACAGACCGCGCATCTCCCCTTGCCGGGAAATGCGCGGTCAGCTTTTTCAGTGCTATTTTACAAATAGAGTTTTTCTGTTTCAGGCGTTTTCAGCCGGGGCGGCCTCGGCTTTGGCCTTCTGGGCGGCTTCCCATGCGGGGATTTGCTTTTCCAGCTTCATAAAGGCAAAGGAGCAGGCTGCAATCACAATCATCAGCACGGCGGGGACGAGCGAATAGTCAATGCGAATCATCATCAGTGCGCTTGCGGGCTGCTCAACCGTACCCTCTGCGGCAATGTAACCGCCGATGCTGAGCAGGATACCGGTGATGAAGCTGCCCATAGCGCCGCCGCACTTACCCATAAAGCCAGCCAGAATACCGGCAGAGCCATCCATGCGGGGCAGGCCAATCATCTCGTTATAGGTGCAGCAGTTCATAATGAACAGAACGCCGTAATATGCCAAAGGCAGACCGGCCAGGCCGCCCAGCACACCGCCGAGCAGGACGCCGATCAGGTTTGCACCGGAGAAGAAAACAATGATGTAGCCCACAATACCGATGCAGGCGAAAACACCGACCATCTTGCTCATACCGCCGATTTTCTTCATAATCCACGGGAATACCAGCATCAGCGGCAGCAGCACAATGCTGAAAATGGAGGTAACGCTCATCATAGCGGTGTTGCCGATGATGTACTTGAAGTAGTAGGTCGTAACGGCCAGAGAGGTGCTGATGTTATAGCACAGCATAATAATGGCATACAGCCAGACATATTTGTTGCGGCGGAACATCGAGAAAATCTCATTCAGACGGACCGGCTGGAACTGCTCGTCACCGCCGTCCACGCTGGGATCCTCCTTGCAGAAGAAGAAACGCAGCAGAGAAATCAGCAGCAGGGGAAGGACAAAGATTGCCACAGTGGTACGCCAGCCGCCGGCGCTGGTGGCCAGCTTGCTCATGACAATCGGGAACAGCATGCTGACAATCATCGAACCGGCCATCGTGATAATGCCGCCGTAGGAGGCAACCTTGCGAATCAGGATGGGGTTGTTGCTGAAGTGGCGGATGGTGTACGGTGTGTTGGCCGCACCGCGCAGGGTGGTGAAGATGGAGAACACCAGCGTGTACATACAGAAAATCCACACAACTTTCAGCGTGTTGCTCCATGCAGGGCTGCCGGAGAACAGGCCCAGAGAGCAGAGCATAACGCCGACAATGGCAAGCTCATAGGGGCGGCCCTTGCCCAGCTTGGTATGGGTGTTATCGACCAGCCAGCCCGCAAAAATATCCGTAAAAGCGTCGATGATTTTACTTACCATCAGCACAGTGCCCACAACTGCGGGTGCAATGCCAAGGGTGTCGCTGCAATAAATGCTCAGATAGCCCAGAACGATTACGTTCAGACCGGCCATAGCAATGTCCGAGCTTTTCCACGCCATCAGGCGTCCGAAGCCGAGATGGTTGGGGTCGTTTTTCTTGTTAGCCATAGTATTGTTTCTCTCTTTCTTTTTACAAAATTTTCAATGTAGTTGTGGCACTGCCTTACAGGACCTGCGCTCACCCCTCCTTTTTTACCTGATTCAATGCGGCGTTCAGCTCATGTACAAAGGCGGGTGTGACCAGCTTACCCATCTGCTTCAGGGTGGCCTCCACGCTCATCTTGTCCATCATGCGCTGCATGGATTCGGGAATCTGAATATTTTTAGCAACATCGCCGTAGGCGGCTGCGGCCTTGGCCTGCAGCGGGGCAATAAGCTCATTCAGCACAGCAGAGGCTTGCGGATGGGCCTTGACATCTCCCATAGAATCCTTGATGGAGAAGTAGCCCTCCTTGACAATCTCGTCCTCGCGGTCAAACCAGTTCACAACCTCGCCGCCCGCTTTCACGTAGGCGGGGTTGGGCTTATCGACCTTGCGGATGGCAATGGTATCGCTGCAGGCACCGCTGCGGGCTTCGATTGTATGCTCGCCGGAAATCGGCACCGTGAATTTGAAAATCTTGTCGCCGTCCTGTGCGGCAAACTCCTTGCCGTCCACAAACAGTGTCACACGCGGCTGGTTGGAATAGACCTTGATTTCGGTTTCGCTCTCAGCACGGTCGGCGTAGCGGCGGCCGCAGATATGCACAAACGGCTCCTTGCTCAGGTAGGCCTTATAAATGTAGAATGCATCCTTTTTCGTCTTGCGGTCAAAGGTGACAAGGCCCTTCTGGTTCTGACCTGGCTTGCCGCCCTCGTCGCGGCCGTCCGCGCCGAAGTCGAACATATTCCAGCAGTGCATCGCCCAGATATAGGGCCGATCTGCCCACATTTTGAGCATGTGCTCGTGGTAGACGGCCTGATAGCCCTCGCTCCAATCGCCCTTGGCTGGCTTGGCGCTCTGGTAGGCGGGGTTTGCATCCGCGCCGTACTCGGACAGGCCAATCACGGCATCGGGGTGGTTCTTGTGGAACTCATCAAACCACGCATCGTTCTGGTCCCACTCCCCTACATACCAGCCATAATAGAGGTTGTAGCTGCGGATGTCGGGCAGGAATACCAGCGGGTCATTGGCATCCAGCATAAAGATGTGCGCCATGGTGGTGGGGCGGGTGGCGTCCAGCTTGTGGCAGAGGTCGTTGAGCAGCTTGTGGTTCTCGACCAGATCCTCCGTCTTGCCGCTGCCGGTAATCTCGTTGGAAAGCCCCCAGCAGACGATGGACGGATGGTTGTAGTTCTGCACAACCAGCTCAGTCATCTGGGAGAGGGTGTTGGCGCGGCCCTCGGGCATATGCTCGGTAATGTAGGGGATTTCTGCCCACGCCACAAGGCCGTATTTATCGCACAGGTCGTAGAAATACTGCGCGTGCTGGTAGTGGGCCAGGCGCACGGTGTTGGCGCCCATCTCACGCAGCAGGGTCATATCCTCGTCATGCTCTTTTTCGGTCAGTGCGTTGCCAAGGCCCTGGCGGTCCTGATGCCGCGCCGCACCGCACAGACGGTAGGGACGGCCGTTCAGGATAAAGCCCTTCTCCGCGTCAAAGGCAATCGTGCGGCAGCCGAAATTGGCTTCCACGGCATCGCCGCTATCGAGCGCGGCATGCATTTTGTACAGATACGGGTCATTGACGCCATCCCACAGGTGGACGTTTTCGAGCTTGAACGTACCCTCGGCCTTGCTGTCCGTGACAGGCGCGGAAAGCGTCTCTTCGCCCAGCGTGAACTGCACGCTCTGTGCGGTGCCGGTAACCCACGCCTCAGCGTGAATTTCAGCGGTTTTTAAATCGGCGCTCAGCACAGGGGTAACGCGCAGGCCGGGCGCGCCGTGGTAGTCCAGCGCAAAATGTGCCTTGGGCACAACCAGCAGATGCACCGGGCGGTAGATGCCGCCGTAGAAGGTGAAGTCGGCCTTCTGGGGGTAGACGGTGTCGTTGTCGCTGTTGTCAACAGAAACAATCAACTCATTTGCACCATCGTGCAGGGCATCGGTGATGTCCACACGGAAGGTGGAGTAGCCGCCCTTGTGCTCGGCCACTTTCTCCCCGTTCAGGCTGACAACTGCAGTCATAGCAACG
>OKRZ01003255.1_pt1 | contig 11106 bp, 9 predicted proteins | sample 1601141 | NCBI WGS metagenome assembly OKRZ01 (sample SAMEA3541524, study PRJEB24748) | human gut metagenome | biome: human gut; feature: human-associated habitat; material: faeces | place: China | collected 2012
TTGCAGCAATATGGCAAAACCGGGAATGAATCCCAAGACATTACAGTATCTTATGGGGCATTCGGATATATCAGTCACGATGAATGTGTACACGCATATCGGATTTGATGATGCCGAGGAAGAATTGAAACGAATGGAGGAGTTTAGAAAGGCACAGGTGGAGGTTGAACAGAAGAAGGAGAAACCGATGTCGCAGAAGGTGTTTAAGGTAATTTGATATAGAAAATGGATAACGCTTCGGCTTGGCTGGGGCGTTTTTCTATGGAAAAATGATAAGGGTGACGATATAATATAAAGTAAAAATGAAATTTTATTGAGGTGAAGACATGTCCATGGAAGAGTTACAGCAGATAGTTTTGCAAGAAATTATCAATTGTGAGGGAACGGTAGAAAAAATAGCAATAATGAAAAAGAATACAAATCTTTTTAAGAATATACAGATTGCCCTATTTGATGAGGAATCTTCGAATTTTGAAGACCTTGAAGATAGAAGTTTTGGAAAATACCATTTATGTAGCATTGGCGATTATTGTAAGATGTGGATTCTGGATAACAATAATATTGATAGAGTTCAACTTAATGTGGCGAAGAGAATATATTTTGATATAAATGTCATATCAAGAATTGATGATTATTTAAATGGAAAGATAATTGATGATGAGTTAGATTTAGTTGATTTCCTGAATTATATTAAGAATGAAAATTATGACTTGGAAATAGGAAATAGTGTTATTGAACGACTTAGTAAGTCTTATAATGAGAGATTGTTCCGAAGATCTATGGAGTCGTTTTATAAATATTTACATGCGGATAGTTTTGGTAAGAAATTAGCTTTAGAAACTGTAAATCAAGGAGAATTTGAACGGTTTTATAATCACTACAAACAAATTGGACAGATGTGTAATAATGATATTTTGAATAGACAGTATGACTTTATATTTTGTATGATGATGAAAGCAATAATAATTAAAGCAGATAAGAAATGTTGTAATAAGGTCGATGAGTTAGTGAAATTTTGTTTGAATGAGTTAAAGTGTATAATGATAAATGAACTATATTTATTATGTTTATATTTAAAAAATAGTCAGGATGTTATAAAGTATACTTTTGCTAAGTTTCATTCTAGTATAAAAAATGGCTTAGAAAATGCTGTCAGAAATAGCACATGGGACATATATCATGCAAGATTGATAGAACAAGAGATGTCATTATATGATGAAAAGACGCAGATGGTTATTCTTCCATATTTTGCAACGAATGATAGCGGAGTAAAAGATTATTGGAGCATCAATCCTAGAAAAATGGTGGTTATTAAAGATAATAGGTCTATAAATGTATATAGCCATAATATTGGAGATATTGAAACAATGATTAATGATAAGAATTTGTATTACCAAATAGTTGATCTAAGTAATCAAATAAAACGCCGCATAGAGATTAATAATATTAATATTGTTGAAGTAAAGACAGCTTTATTAGCTGAATTGAAAAATGTAACGATTTAGTTTTTATGTAGAATTGCCATGAAGATTTGTGTCAATCTAGTGCATAAAGAAAACATTATATTATAATAGTATTAAGTAGCGACTTGATTACTTTCTAATATAGATGAGATTAATAATATCGATAAACGGAAATTTCTTAGTAGTAAGTATACCTCATTTTACTACCAATTTTACTACTAACAGGGAGTAACAACTTGCTCAATTCTGCTCTGATTTGCCACAATCTGTAATTTCAGAGCATATCACCATAACCCCAGCAACCCTTGCAAAACAGGGCATTCCGGGGCAAATCAAGGAGAAATAAAACAATGATAAAAATACTCTTCATCTGCCACGGCAATATATGCCGCTCGACAATGGCACAATACGTCCTACAGGACATGGTAAATAAAAAAGGTGTAGCCGATAAGTTTTACATAGACTCAGCGGCTACAAGTTATGAAGAAATTGGTAACGGAGTTCATCCGGGTACAAAAAATAAATTAAGAAGCGTAGGTATTCCATGTGGAAATCACAAGGCAAGACGAATGACGAAGCAGGATTATGACGAATTTGATTACATAATTGGAATGGATACGGCAAATATAAGAAATATAAACAGAATAATTGGGAATGATTTAGAAGGAAAAGTATATAAATTATTATCATTTGCAGGAGAATCAGGGGATATAGCGGACCCATGGTATACAGGTGATTTTGATGTAACATATGATGATGTACTAAAGGGGTGCAAAGGGTTTTTAAAAGAAATTGGAATAGACTAATAAAATTTATTGGTTTATTATTTGCGATTCAAATGTTATAATGCCATAGTAAGAAAATCAGAAAGGAGAATAATCCATTAGCTTTAAAAGAAGATAATTGGATTATACGTAATATATGAGTTACGCAGATAAAGTATTTGTAGATATGTGTTCAGACATATTGAAAAATGGAATAGATACAAAAGGTGAAAAGGTAAGACCAAAATGGGACGATGGAAGTTTTGCATATACAATCAAGAAATTTGGAGTAGTAAATCGTTATGATTTAAAAAAAGAATTCCCTGCACTTACATTAAGAAAAACAAATTTAAAAAATTGTGTCGATGAAATTTTATGGATTTGGCAGAAGAAATCAAATAATATAAATGATTTGAATAGTCATATCTGGGATAGTTGGGCTGATGAAAATGGCTCAATAGGAAAGGCATATGGTTACCAGCTGGGAGTGAAACATCAGTATAAAGAAGGAATGATGGATCAGGTAGACAGAGTTTTGTACGATTTGAAAAATAACCCATATAGCAGAAGAATAATGACAAATATTTATACACATCAGGATTTGCATGAAATGAATTTGTATCCATGTGCTTATAGTATGACATTTAATGTTACAAAAAATAAAGAAACAGGTAAATTGGTATTAAATGGCATTTTAAACCAGCGTTCTCAGGATATTTTGACAGCTAATAACTGGAATGTATGTCAATATGCGGTTCTTCTTCATATGTTTGCTCAGGTCTCAGATATGGAAGTTGGAGAATTAGTACATGTGATTGCGGATGCACATATTTATGATAAACATGTTTCACTTGTTGAAGAACTTATTGCAAGAGAACAGCATCCGGCACCAAAGTTCTGGATTAATCCTGAAGTTAAGAATTTTTATGATTTTACAGTTGATGATTTCAGATTAGATGATTATGTAACAGGTCCACAGATAAAAAATATTCCTGTTGCAGTATAGAAATAAAGAAGTAAAGGAGTATTCATATGAATTTAATAGTTGCAGTTGATAATAAGTGGGCAATCGGATATAAAAATGATTTACTTATAAGCATACCTGATGATATGAAGTTTTTTAGAGAAACGACTACAGGTAATGTAATTATTATGGGAAGAAAGACATTAAATAGTTTTCCAAATGGAAGACCATTGAAGAATAGGGTAAATATTGTAATTACAAAGGATACTAATTTTAAGGCTGATGGTGCAATTGTTGTAAATAGTATTGAAGAAGCAGTAAAAGAGGCTGAAAAATATAATGATAAAGAAGCTTATGTAATAGGCGGCGGAAGTATTTATGAGCAAATGTTGCCGTATTGTGATACAGCGTATGTAACTTATATTGATAATTCATACAGTGCTGACACATTTATTCCGAATCTTGATAAGTTGACAGATGAATGGTATATAGCAGATGAAAGTGATGAATGCACTTATTTTGATATTGAGTATTATTTTAGAACTTATAAGAGAAAAAAATAAATTAGTACTACAGATTTGAACAGGATTATGTGGGCTTAGAATTTTTGACCCCGTCATCAAAATAATAAACTATAAGATATTAAAAATTCCCTTTAATATGGCTAAATTAAAAGCTAATTAAAGGGAATTTATTTATATTCTTTTTTTGCAAATGTCATTCAGACAACATTTATCGCAGTGAGGAGTAGTTCTTGCGGTACAAACTTCGCGACCGTGGTCTACAAGACGGTGGCAGAAATCACTCCCTTCTTCGGGAGGAATAATTTTCCATAAGGCCATTTCGACTTTTTTAGGGTCTTTTATATTATCTACAAGACCAATTCTGTTGCATAGACGGATGCAATGTGTATCTGTAACAATAGCAGGTTTTCCAAAAACATCTCCCATAATAAGATTTGCACTTTTTCGTCCGACGCCCGGTAATTTTAATAATTCATCAAAATCATCAGGAACTTTACAATCATATTTATCTCTAAGCATTTTCATGCATAAACTAATATCTCTGGCTTTGCTGTTTCCCAGACCACATGGTTTAACTATTTCTGTTATTTCGGCTACATCAGCATTAGCTAATGACTCAATGTCAGGAAATTTTTCATAAAGCTTCGGAACAATTTTATTAACTCTTTCGTCAGTGCATTGGGCAGCAAGGCGAACGCTGATTAACAGCTTCCAAGCTTCATTGTAATCAAGAGTACAATCTGATTCGGGATAACATTTTTTTAATCTATCTATAACTTCTAAAGCTAAATCTTTTTTTCTCATTTGCAAAAAATCCTTTCAGTTTTGTATAAATAAATACTATTATGAGGGTTAAAATTTTAAGCCTCACAATACAATATAGTTTATCCCAGAGCTGTTATTATTTCAATTGTTATATTTCGAAAGTTGCTATAAATTCGAAAGTTGTTATAAATATGAAAACTATTACAAATTTGAAAGTTATTACAAGTATGGAATCGTTAACAGAATAAATTTAAAATTTATGGTAAATTAGTAAATTTAGCAGCATATAATAGAATAATTATAAATAAGGAAAAAATATGCTTATTAAAATGGAAGTAGAGTCTTCTTATACAGGAAAACTTCAGGTAAATGTTGTTACAAGAGAAAATGTACCGGTTAGGGATGCAACTGTAACTATAGCAGCTTCTGACAGCCCTAATAATATAATAGAAAGGCTTACTACAAATTCATCGGGACAGACGGAGACAATAGAATTACCTGCGCCACCTATTGAACTTAGTTTGAATGAGGCAAATACAACCAGACCATATACAACTTACAATATTCGTATAGAAGCGTTAGGATATGAAACAGAATTCATTGAAAATGCAGAAATTTTGCCGGATGTGTTGGCTATTCAAAATGTAAGATTAACAAGCAAAAATGCATCGCTGACTGAAGATATAATGATTCCCGACCATACTTTATATGGCGAGTATCCGCCAAAGGTTCCGGAAGAAGAAATTAAGCCTGTTAATGAACCGGGTGAAATTGTTCTGAGTAGAGTAGTTGTGCCTGAAATAATTGTTGTACATGATGGGATTCCATCTGATAGCAGCGCTCAAAACTACTATGTAAATTATCGTGATTATATTAAAAATGTTGCTTCAAGCGAAATATACGCAACCTGGCCTACTGCAACAATTGAGGCAAATGTCCTTGCAATTATGTCGTTTACTTTAAACAGGGTTTACACAGAATGGTATCGAAACAAAGGATACGATTTTACAATTACTTCATCTACAGCATATGATCAGAAATGGATTTATGGCAGAAACATTTTTGAATCAATTAGTCTTGTTGTAGATAATATATTTGATCAATATTTATCAAGGCCAGATGTAAGGCAGCCAATTCTTACACAGTATTGTGATGGAAAAAGAGTAACCTGTCCGAATTGGTTAAGCCAGTGGGGATCATGCAACTTAGGAGAGAGAGGGTATTCTACAATTGAAATAATCAGGTATTATTATGGCGATGATATGTATATAAATACGGCTGAGCAAATTGCCGGAATTCCAATTTCATGGCCGGGATATGATTTAGATATTGGTGCAAGCGGACAGAAGGTAGCACAAATTCAGGAACAGCTAGATACAATTGCACAGGTGTATACTGAAATCCCAAGATTAAATGCAGATGGAATATATGGTGAAAATACAAGAGATGCAGTAAAAGCTTTCCAAAAAATATTTGATTTACCACAGACTGGAATTGTGGACTTTGCAACATGGTACAAAATATCACAGATTTATGTTGGAATAACAAGAATAGCAGAAGGAATTCCAAGATAAAAATAAGATGCCTGCGGATTGTTTCGTGCTACGCACTCTCACAATCCTACCCAATATTCGCATATCGCGGGAATTATCCCGCTTTTATGCTCATATTGGGGCCAAAACTTCTTAAGATTATGATGCCTACGGATTGTTTCGTGCTGCGCACTCTCACAATCCTACCCAATATTCGCATATCGCGGGAATCATCCCGCTTTTATGCTCATATTGGGGCGGGTCACAAGGTCTTTCGCCCACTTATGAGCAAGCTCATGTGGGCTTAGACCTTTTGACCCTGGCATCATAAAAACTTATAATCTAAAATATACTTACTCTTTCTTTTATGTTAAAATAGTAGTTATGCAAGAAGATACAAATAATAATAAAAATAGTTGTATATTATGTTGAATTATATCGAATTATTTGGTATAATCTTTACAATTTGAGCATATGAAAGGAATACACATTTATGAACGCATTTCTAATCTTAGAAGACGGTACCGTCTTTAAAGGTACATCTATTGGATCTACAAGAGAAGTAATTAGTGAAATCGTATTTAATACGTCAATGTGGGGCTATTTAGAAGTATTAACAGACCCATCTTATGCCGGACAGGCAGTAGTTATGACATACCCGTTAATTGGTAATTATGGTATTTGCCATGAAGATATGGAATCATTGAAGCCATGGCCGGATGCTTATATTGTTAACGAATTAAGCAGAATGCCTAGCAATTTCAGAAGTGATGATACAATTCAAAACTTCCTTGAAGAAAATGATATCCCTGGTATAGCAGGTATTGATACAAGAGCACTTACAAAGATTCTTCGTGAAAAGGGAACAATGAATGGAATGATTACAACTAATGAAAATTATAACTTAGATGAAATTCTTCCTAAAATAAAGGAATACACAGTTTCAGGCGTTGTTAAGAAAGTAAGTTGTAAAGAAAAGAGTAATCTTAAAGGAGAAGGATTTAAGGTAGCATTACTTGATATTGGCGCTAAGAACAATATTGGAAAGTCATTAAATGACAGAGGATGCGATGTTACAATTTATCCTTGTGATACACCGGCTGAAGAAATTATTGCATCTAATCCTGATGGAATAATGTTATCAAATGGTCCCGGTGATCCTAAAGAGTGTGTATATCAGATAGAACAGATTAAAAAATTGTACGATACAGATATCCCGATTTTTGCAATTTGTTTAGGACATCAGTTGATGGCACTTGCAACAGGTGCTGATACTAAGAAGATGAAATATGGTCACAGAGGTGGAAATCATCCGGTTAAAGATTTAGAAAGTGGTCATGTTTATATTTCATCACAGAACCATGGATACATGGTAGATGGCGATACAGTTAATAAAGATATTGCCAGAGTAGCGTTTGTAAATGTAAATGATAAAACAGTAGAAGGTTTAAGATATAATAATAAGAGCATTTTTACTGTTCAGTTCCATCCGGAAGCTTGCCCTGGACCACAGGACTCAAATCTTCTGTTTGATGAATTTATTAAAATGATGGAGGTGAAGAAGAATGCCTAAGAACCCGAATATTAAAAAAGTATTAGTTATTGGATCAGGTCCTATTGTTATTGGACAGGCTGCAGAATTTGACTATGCAGGAACACAGGCATGTCGTTCTTTAAAAGAAGAAGGACTTGAAGTAGTTTTGGTTAACTCTAACCCTGCTACAATTATGACAGATAAAGATATCGCTGATGAAGTTTATATTGAACCTTTAACAGTTCCGGTGTTAAAGAAAATTATCGAAAAAGAAAAACCGGATAGCATTTTACCAACACTTGGTGGTCAGGCAGGACTTAACCTTGCAATGGAAATTGCTGAAACAGGATTCTTAGAGGAACATGGATGCCGTTTAATAGGTACAACTTCTGAAACTATTAAAAAGGCAGAAGACCGTCTTGAATTTAAAGAAACAATGGAAAAAATCGGTGAACCATGTGCACCTTCATTAGTAGTTGAAAATGTAGAAGATGGTATTGCGTTTACTAAAAAGATTGGTTATCCTGTAGTACTTCGTCCTGCTTACACATTAGGTGGAAGCGGTGGTGGTATCGCACATAATCAGACTGAATTAGTAGAAATCCTTGAAAATGGATTAAGACTTAGCCGTGTAGGACAGGTTCTTGTTGAAAGATGTATTGCCGGATGGAAAGAAGTAGAATACGAAGTAATGCGTGATAGCGAAGGAAACTGTATTACAGTATGTAATATGGAAAATATTGACCCTGTAGGCGTTCATACAGGTGATAGTATTGTAGTTGCTCCATCACAGACATTAGGTGATAAAGAGCATCAGATGCTTCGTACATCAGCTTTAAATATTATTAACGAATTAAACATTACAGGTGGATGTAACGTTCAGTACGCTCTTCACCCTGAAAGTTTTGAATATTGTGTAATCGAAGTTAACCCTCGTGTAAGCCGTTCATCAGCTTTAGCTTCAAAGGCTACAGGTTATCCTATTGCAAAAGTTGCAGCAAAGATTGCGTTAGGTTATACACTTGATGAAATTAAGAATGCAATTACACAGAAAACATATGCAAGTTTTGAACCAACACTTGACTATTGTGTAGTTAAGATTCCAAGACTTCCATTTGATAAATTTATTACAGCCAGCAGAAAACTTACAACACAGATGAAGGCTACCGGTGAGGTAATGAGTATCTGTAATAACTTTGAAGGTGCTTTAATGAAGGCAATCCGTTCATTAGAGCAGCATGTTGAATGTCTTATGGATTACAACTTCTCAGAACTTACAGATGATCAGTTAGAAGATCAGCTTCATGTAGTAGATGACAGAAGAATTTGGGTTATTGCAGAAGCACTTAGAAGAGGCATAAGTTATGACCACATTCATGATATTACAAAGATTGATAAGTGGTTTATTGATAAAATCGCTATAATTGTTGAAATGGAAAATGCTCTTAAGAGTGAACCTTTAACACCTGAATTGTTAAAGGCAGCAAAGAGAATCGAATTCCCGGATACAGTTATCAGTAGATTGACAGGTAAGTCAGAAGAAGAAATTAAGCAGATGCGTTATGATAACGATATAGTAGCTGCTTACAAGATGGTTGATACTTGTGCTGCAGAATTTGAAGCAGCAACACCTTACTATTATTCAGTATATGGTGGAGAAAATGAATCAGTAGAAACAAACCCTCCAAAGAAGGTCCTTGTACTTGGTTCAGGTCCTATAAGAATTGGTCAGGGTATTGAATTCGACTTCTGTTCTGTACATTGTACATGGGCATTTAAAGAAGAAGGATACGAGACAATTATTGTAAATAATAACCCTGAAACAGTATCAACAGACTTTGATATAGCTGATAAGCTTTATTTTGAACCATTGACACCGGAAGATGTTGAAAACATTGTAAACATCGAAAAACCAGACGGAGCAGTTGTTCAGTTTGGTGGTCAGACAGCTATCAAACTTACAGAGTCTCTTATGAAGATGGGAGTTCCTATCCTTGGAACTAAAGCAGAAGATGTAGATGCTGCAGAAGACAGAGAATTATTTGATGAAATTCTTGAAAAGTGTGGTATTCCAAGACCAACAGGTGGAACAGTATTTACTGCTGAGGAAGCAAAAAAAGTAGCTAATAAATTAGGATATCCAGTACTTGTAAGACCATCATACGTACTTGGTGGTCAGGGAATGCAGATTGCAACATGTGATGAAGAAGTAGAAGAATTTATGGAAATCATCAACAGAATTGCACAGGATCATCCAATTTTAGTAGATAAATATTTACAGGGAACAGAAGTAGAAGTTGATGCCGTATGTGATGGCGAAGATATTTTAATCCCTGGTGTAATGGAACACATTGAAAGAGCCGGAGTTCATTCAGGAGATAGTATTTCAGTATATCCTGCATACTCACTTTCAAAAGATATAATTGATACAATTGAAGATTACACAGAAAAACTTGCACGTTCACTTCACGTAAAGGGTATGATTAATATCCAGTTTATCGTTTGTGATGGTAAAGTTTATGTAATTGAAGTTAACCCACGATCATCAAGAACAGTACCTTATATTAGTAAGGTTACAGGTATTCCAATTGTTAAGCTTGCAACAAAGTGTATTATTGGACATACTCTTAAAGAAATGGGTTATAAGCCGGGATTACAGCCTAATGCAGATTATATTGCAATTAAGATGCCTGTATTCTCATTTGAAAAAATTCGTGGTGCTGAAACAAGCCTTGGACCGGAAATGAAGTCAACAGGTGAATGCCTTGGTATTGCAAAGACATTTAATGAAGCACTTTATAAAGCTTTCCTTGGAGCAGGAGTTGTTCTTCCAAAGCATAAAAAGATTATTATTTCAGTTAAGGATGCTGACAAGCAGGAAGTTGTTCCACTTGCACAGAGATTTGAAAAACTTGGATATGAAGTTTATGCTACAAGAAGTACAGCAGATGTTTTAAGAAAAAATGGTGTTGATGCAATTAAAGTTAACAAGATTCATCAGGAAGCACCAACTGTAATGGATTTATTACTTGAACATAAGATTGATATTGTTATTGATACTCCAACACAGGGTAGAGATAAGAACAGAGATGGTTTCTTAATTAGAAGAACATCAATCGAAACAGGTGTAAACTGCTTTACAAGTTTGGATACAGTTGATGCATTACTTACAAGCTTAGAAAGTGATGCAAAGAATGATTTATCTTTAGTTGATATTGCAACAATAGAATAAGCTATTTAGCTTTTTGGAGAGATGCACACTCAAAAAGGAGCGTGCGTATGGATAAAGAAAATTTAATTATTAATGGAAGATATCTTGTTTTGGAAAATATCGGAAAAGGTGGAGCAGGGGAAGTTTTTCTTGCAAGGGATATAAAAAACGGACGAAAGTATGCAGTTAAAAGGTATATTTCGTCTAATCCAAATGATAGAAATCAATTGATTGATAATATAGAGCGGGAATTAAATGTTCTCAAATATACCACCCACCCGGTACTTCCAAAAATGTCACAATTTGGCAACTCTCGACCATCATGCTTATTCTCATAGAACTTGCTGCT
>OKRZ01003257.1_pt1 | contig 11099 bp, 4 predicted proteins | sample 1601141 | NCBI WGS metagenome assembly OKRZ01 (sample SAMEA3541524, study PRJEB24748) | human gut metagenome | biome: human gut; feature: human-associated habitat; material: faeces | place: China | collected 2012
CTGACACTCCAGATTGCACAGTTGACAGATGACTACATGCAGCACAACGGTTGTCGGCGGACTCTGTATTACTCGGACGGTTGGCACCTTCGATTAAATATTTACGGCTGCCATAGCCGCTGGCGGTACTGTTATTGCGAAGAGTCGGTTTAAAAATACCGCAAGAACTACTGTAAGCAGGATCCCCCGGATTATAAACTTCATCGCTTTGAGGAAAGACCGGATCCGGATAAGGTTTTCCGGTAGCGGTTAATTGACGTCCGTCTTCTACACGGCTACTCCAGAAAGTACGGTCGGGCATATAGGTGCAACTTACAAAACGATAATCACGATTGCGGTATTCTCCGACAAAGGTTTCGTAACCTTCAAACTGCGGATTGTTTTGCGCGTTTGCCATGTTGCCGGTATAGCTGATGCGGATAGGCAAACCGTTACGGCATAAGAAGGATTCGCCAAACTGCTGGCTGATGGACGTTGCCAAACCAACAATGACAGTATGCGATATGTTCTTATTGGGCTTAGCAATGTTGAAATCGTACTTTCTACAAATAATGAATTCTTTGTTGGTGGCTTTTCCTTTACCCTTAAAGTTAGGAATATTACCTTCTGCATCATCAATATTGAAAAGGTAGTAGTAACTCAACGAATCGCATTCATTCCAGAGCTTGAAAGTTCCGGTTTCAGCTTCGGTAATGACGTCTTTGGACATTGTTTGCGCTAATGTCAACAGCTCCGTTACCGAAGGGTAGCCTTCGGGTTTTGCAGTACCGGCTCCCGAATTGGTGCCATCGCCATCCAGATCATACCCTATGCTTGGAACATATTTTTCCCATGTTCCTTCATACAGAGCTACTCGTGCCAAAAAAGATTGGGCGGCTTCTTTACTTATCTTTCCTTTATCGGCATCCGGAATATCTTTCTCTTTCGTAAGCAGATTTACCGCTTCCTTTAAGTCGTTGATAATAAAATTGGCAACTTCATAGCGACTGTTGCGTGGAGCCTGCAATGTGGGATCGGTCAAGTCCAATGAATGGTCTGCAATAGGTACTCCGCCGTAAGTTTTTAAAAGTTTGAAGTACTGCCAGGCACGGAAGAAGTGGGCGGTTCCTACAGCATGGGATATTGCATTCTTATCTCCCGCATATTCTTCAGCTTTTTCCAGCAGGATGTTGCAATCGCGGATTTGCCCATAAGGACCACCCCAGCTACCACTACTTTCGGGAGCAGTACCACCACCATTGCTTCCCAGACCGGAAATGTCAAGATTGCGGTCCATTGCATTGTAATCCCATCCATACAGATCGTACAAATAATAGGCAGCCTGTTCAAAATGCTCGGGAGTATTGAAGACAATCGCTTCCGTGCCCTGTGACAAAGGTTCTTTATTGAGGAAGTCGCTGCAAGCCGACAAAGAAAAAGTCAATGCCGATGCTATAAATATTCTGTTTATTATACTTTTCATTTCTTTCGTATTTAAAGGTTAATTTAGAATGTTACGTCTACGCCAAATGAAAGCAAGCGGCTGAATGGGAAAGAGTTATTGGTTTCTTCGCCAAACTCAGGATCGTATCCGTCTTTCACCTTGGTCCATTCCCACAAATCGTCTCCTGAGAAATAGAGTCTCACTTTGTTCAGTCCGGCCTTTGCCGTCCATTGTTTTGGAAGTGTATAACCTACTACCAACGATTTCAGACGGATGTATCTGTTCTTCTGCAAGCTGACGTCTTTATATTGATAATTCCAAGCGTTGAAATTTTGATCACGTGAGGCAATGGTGTATTCAGCACCCGTATTCTCCGGTGTCCATGTTTTACCCATATAGGTCTTGTTTTGCATCACATAGTTTGTTCTCCAAAGGTACGGTATCTGGCCCTGACGTAAAACTACCTGATTTCCCACTCCTTGGAAGAAGGCACTGACATCAATTCCTTTCCATTCCAATCCGGCTTTGATGGTGAACGTAAGATGCGGGTCTCTGTCGCCGGCATAATAGATATCATCCTTTGTAATGACACCGTCGCCATCCAAATCGACTACCTTGCGAGCGCCCGGACGAAGGCGGCCGGTACCTGAGTCAGCCGGAGCAGGAATGATGTTACCTGCCTTCGGTGCGGTGTGGTCTGCATTCCAATAATACATTTCATAATATGCATCTACTTCTTCCTGGGTTTGGAAAATACCGTCTGTCTGGAAGACGTAGACCGGTGAAAGTGATTTGCCTACCAGATAGTAATTCTTAGCGTTGCCATTCCAATTTTCAATACGGTCGCCACGGCCCAAATTTCCCGGGAATGGAACGTTGGTCATATCCGTAAATTGCAATACCTTTGATTTGTAATCTGCCAGAGAGAAACCTAAATTGTATTTTACACCACCAATTTGATCTCTCCAGTTCACTGTTGCTTCCCAACCTTTCGTCCGGAACTTACCATCGTTACTTTTCGGTGCACCGGCTCCCAAGATAGAAGGATAGGTAACTCCAATAAACATACCTGTATTGGTCTTCACAAAGTAATCGAATGAGCCGTTCAGTCTATGGTCCAGAAAAGCGATATCTATACCGGCATTGTGACTCTCAATCGTTTCCCAGCTACGCTCGCCCGAACGCATACCATCCAGCTTGAATGAAGCATGGGAAGAAGGACTGACTCCCAGTACAGTACCTCCGGTTTTAATCAGTGCATAGGATTCATAGTTACCGATACCGTTTACACTGCCCATCTTACCATAGTTGTAGCGCAACTTCAGATTACTTAACCAAGTAAATCTTTTCATAAAATCCTCATTAGAAATAATCCAACCACCGGAAACCGAATAGAAGTTTTTCCAACGTTGTTCTTTCACCAGTTTGGACGAACCGTCGCGACGCCCCAAAAATTCTACCAGATATTTACCGGCATAGTCATAATTTAACCGGGTAAGATAAGATACAAAGCCCCATGAATTTTGTCCGCCATAGGCCTCATTGTTAGTACCGCTAATCCAGACATCCAGGTCAACCAAGTCGGAACCGGGATAAAGAGGTCCCATATTGCGTTTTGCTCCAACCTGTTTGTAGGTCTCTTGTTCGGCGGTCATACCTAACATGGCCTTTACATGGTGAACATTCATAAACATACGGTCATAATTGGCAAATGCTCCTAAAGTAACATTCTCCCATTTCTTGTTTTGTTCTTTTAGCGAACCGGGGCCTTGCTTGTTTCCGGTTTCTGTTCCTGCCCAGTCATAATATTGTACTTTGTTTACCTGCTCCGTATAGTCTTCACGAACCATTTTATAGGCACCGGTAGCCGAAAGATCAAGTCCTTTCACCCACTTATTTAGATCGAGCGTCACTTTTCCTGTGGCACGGAAAGTAGAAAGTGAAGTCGTGTTTTGACCACCTTGCAGCAAGCCTCCGTATGGATTACGGTTTCCACTGAAAGTATCGTAAGCATCACCGTTTTCATTTAAAAAAGCCCAGAACCAAGGATCGAAATATCCGCCACCCACATCTGTACTTGGCGTTCTCTTGTCCTTTTTCTCGTATGACATGCCGGTTTCGAACTTCAAGATATCAATAGGCTGATAGTCTGCATTCAAGCGGGCTCCATATTTCTTTTCACCGTCTTCGGCCACTTTCAATTGTGAATTGGCATCACTGTAGCTCAAAGAAGCTCTATATGCAAATTTTTCATCAGCTCCTGAAATACTGACAGAGTGTTTCTGTGATGTTGCCTGCCCATAAAATGCATCTAACATATAGTTCGAAGGCATCCAACTTTCAATCTTATTCCCATTCTGTGCAAAGATGGATCTTCCTGCCCGCAAAGCATTGAACAGTTTATCATGCTTATACATCATAGGAGCACCGGTATCCGGATCAATATCCTTGTAGTTCGGTGCCCATTTACCTTTACTATTCTTTGTTACTGATTGTCCACCAAAACTTTTGAATATCCACCAATCTAAATTCTGATAAATTTCCCGCGGGTCCGTCAGCTTCGGATTACTGGCAGCCGTATCATAGTATTGTGCCTCAAAGAACATGTCCAGCCACTCCTGATTGTTTGTAAGAGGTGCCTGAATACCATCAATGGTACGACTGACTGTACCGCTATAAGATACTTGAGCTTTGCCTTTCCTACCGCGTTTGGTAGTCACCAGGACGACACCCGATGCTGAACGCGCGCCATAAATAGCGGCTGAAGCATCTTTCAGAACGGAAATATTTTCAATATCGTTACCATCCATAGAGTTCAACTCGCTCAGTGAACCGGCAACGCCATCAATAATAATCAACGGATCATTGCCATTCATGGAGACATCACCACGAATCTTAATCGCTGCTCCTTCGCTACCCGGGCGGGTAGAACTACGCGTTACAACCAATCCCGGAACCTCACCTTGCAGAGCTAAGGTCGTATTGGCAATACCTCTGTTCTTGAATACGTCATCACCCTTAACCTGGGTAATGGCACTGGTCAATGAAGCCTTTTTGGCACTACCGTAACCTGTTACAACGACTTCACTCAACAATTCGGAATCCTCCACCAGCTTTACATTGAAGGTGGTCTTGTTTCCGATGGGAAGTTCCACGGTCTTATAGCCGATGTAAGAGATGACCAATGTACCCTTTGCGTTGGTCAGTACAAAATTGCCATCTATATCTGTAATCACACCGTTGGTTGTACCTTTCACCATGATATTGGCACCGATAACCGGTTCTCCGTTGTTATCAACCACTTTACCACGAATGGTTCCGGCTTGTTGCACTTCCTGAGTCACCTCTGTTGCAGCACTTGCATTATAGGCGGGATACATTGTGCCCAAGCATAAAGCTGCTGCGAATATTATTCCTTTTCTCATGATATAAACTACTTTAATTATAGTATTAGATTTTTTATTCAGCACCATACACATTCAGATCTGATAGCATTGCCTGGCCACCGGTACCTTTATGTTCTGTTCCGAAATAAACTTTGATATATCTGGCTCTCGGAGTCGTTGCTAATCCATATGATTGCGGAGCGTCTTTATTAGGGTCGAAAGTAAATGAGCCATGATCCACCCAACTCCAACTGTCCGGATTACTTGCATCTGCAGCACCGGCTTCAGTGCAAGTATAAATCTTTTGTCCTTTCTGTCCTCTTGCATCACCCTGACGGCGTGTTAGCTCAACACTTGCTATGGTAACTTCCTTACCCATGTCGAGGATGAACCAATGCGGGTAGCTTGTTGAAGGAGTTTTCCAGGAAGCATGCCAGTAAGTATTCAAACTGCTATCTATCATAGAAGTTACACGACCATTCTTCAAACCGTCTTTGTCGCCTTCACCTATGGCCTCTTGTGAACTATAGCCGATAGTGGCATCGCTGGAATTTGCGTTATATCCCGGGAACGACCAGTTACTGCGGTCTATTTTCACTGCCGGAACCGGAGTAGCTGCCATAGCCTTAGAATCTGAGAGGTTATCATATTCATCTCCGGCACTGACATTGACTACACACTCACCTGTAAGGAACTCATTATTAGTATCAATAAGCATCACGAGCTGAGGGCCTTTGGAGTTAGCTTCCGCTTTAAACTTAATAGAGCCGAATTTACTCTCGTCATCTGCTTTATGGTAATCCAATACTATCAGTACGGCACTATTAAATTTGTTTTCATAATTGACAAGCACACCTCCCAAAACAGGTTCCAGAGTGATTGTTTTCACCACTTCCAGAAAAGCCGGAGAGTCCGGTGCCTGGCTTATTTCTACCGCGCCTGCGTTATTTCCTCTTACCGAACAAGTGTAAATGGCGAATGTCTGTGCATCTGTATTTGCAAAACCTTTGATGGTAGCTGTGGAAACATGGTTCTCATTGGCCTTTTCTTTTGAAATCAATACGTATTGCTTTTCACCTTTTGCATCCGTATATTCCACTTTAGTATACATGAAGCTGGAATTGTCAGGATTCGTCCAACTCAAAACAACTTCACCCGGACCAGGTGTAGCAGTCACGTTCGTTGCTTTGGCAGGTGCCGAATCATCAACTTTGATTCGTCCTTCCTCGTCGTCACAAGAACTGAACATGAAAGACAAACAGCAGATAATCATCATAGAGAGCCAATCTCTTTTTGATGAGAACTTTAGGAAATCATTTTTCATAATTCTTAAATTTAAAATTAAAACTTAGTTTGTTTTTATAATAATCTAATTAGATACATTGCTTGATGAAATCGCGTACCACCTTACGGCTGACAAACAGATGGTTTTCAACTGTACGGGGGGATATACTGAGTTCAATAGAGATTTCAGAGATGGATTTATCTTCAAAACGGTTCATGGCATAGACTTTTTTGCGCTGGTCGGAGAGCATCTCTAATTTATTTTTCTCTAAAAGTGAAATCTCTTTTGCTATAATGAGACTTTCCGTTTCGTTTGTATAAGTTATGGCATGGTCGTATATATAAGAGGTGATTTCTTGTTTCTTATAATAGCGGCGCAGATAATCATTCAGTAAATTACGGGCGATAGTGAATATGAAGAATTTCACAGTATCGGGACGAAGCATTTGTTTGTAATCTATAAGACGCAGAAATACATCCTGAGATAAGTCCTTTGCTGTTTCCAGGTTATTGATCCTATAATTGATATAAGAGCATACTGATGAGTAGTGTTCTTTATAAGAATCAGTAATGAGGCAGGCGGCTGTTGTTTTTAAGTCTTCCATGCTTTCGATTTTTGGTTTTACAATCTGCTTTTACCGAGCTTCTCTTTGTCAAGAAGTTCAATGCAAAATTAGGTAACAGTAAACGGATAAAAAACGAAAAAAGCATGGAAGGTGTATCAAACTTATGAATGATACTATTTATGTGTAATATTGCTGATAATCAATAAAATAAAACGGTATCACAAATGAGTGATACCGCCGGAAAAGTGAGGGATGAGTTATTCTTTATCGAATTGCTGGATATATTCGTTGGGAGTGGTACCTGTAAACTTCTTGAAAGCACGGAAAAAAGAAGCTTTTGACTTAAAACCACATTTTTCAGCTAGTGTGACTAAGGTATATTTTTTATGTTTACCTTCGCTGACTGATTGCTTAAACTGTTCAACGCGGTAACTGTTTATGAAGTCATAATATCCTATTTTGAGATAATGGGTGAATATGGCGGAAAGCAGATAAGTGGGATAACCGATAGCAGCTGCCACTTCAGATTGTTTTAGGTCTACATTCAGGTATGCTTGTTGTTCCTGCATATATTTTTTTAATGCATCAATCACTTCGTTGGCTTCTTTTTCACTCAATTTTACATAGCTTTCTGTTGGTTGAGCAGTATTTCTTGCTTCCGGCTGAATATCTTCCAATGATTCATTATTGGTAGGTGTACTTGTAGACACTATTTCCCTTTTTCTTAGAATTAATACAGACAACACTATCATTGCTATTATTACAATACTAGCATAAGTCATCCAAAAGTTGTTAGCCTTGATCTCAAATGAAACCCGGGCTACAGAATCCGAGTTCAGAAATTTACGTATTTGAAAGACATATTCTCCTGTAGGAAGGTCAAAATATGAAACTTTATCTTCATTGGTTAATACTGTCCATGCAGAATCTTTACCTTGAAGCATGTACTCATACTTTATTAGTTCCGGCTTTTCATACCCTAAAGAGGTGAACCGGAATGTAACGGTATTCTCATTTGACTTTAGATAAATAGTAGAATCTGGTTTTAATTCATAATCATCAGCGTAGAAATTGCCATTTATCTGCATTTCTGTGATTTGTACGGGGGAGGGGATGAAGTCTGTCTGGGGATTTACCATGAATAATCCTTTCATGCCACATATCCATAACATGCCATTTTTATCTTTAAAAATGGGTGGTCCGGCATTGGTATTCATATCATTTATGGAAGGAAAGAAGGTGTAGCGGTTCAGATTCTCATCAATCCGCAACAGTCCATCCCATTGTCCTAACCAATAAAATCCTTGATCGTCTTGTATGAGGTTGGGGCAAATAGATGGGAGATAATGAAAATGATTCAATGATTTATCGGCTACTAGCAAACGGTAGTTTAATTGGCAGAAGAAAAGTGTCCCGTCTCTTCCTTCGTAAATATAGCGGATTGCTTCTTTGCCATATCTCTCCGGCAATAGATTCTGGCTGCATTTTCCTGTGTGGCGGTCAAAAACTGCCAGCCCTTTGTCGGTACCTATCCAAAATCGCCCGGCTGAATCTAAGTAGATACCATATACGATATTTCCCGGCATACCGCTGTTTGAAGCATTGTATTCCCTGACTGTTCGGGCTTGTTTATCGTAGGAATAAAGACCGTCGGAAGTTGCTAACCATAATTTCTTATTTTCATCTTCTAAAAACATGAAAATATCGTTTGATGCACATGCACGTGTTAAGGCCGTTTCTTTGAAAGTACCGGTTTGGGGTATGAAGGCAGATAAACCACCTCCATAGGTTCCAATTAATACAGTTCCTTCGTATTCATAAAAAGAGAATATCAGGTTGGAACGTAAATTTCCGGTTTTGTCATCCCGGGCATTCATGTATTGTACTTTCCCGTTCTTTTCGTTTACATAATAGAATCCTTCCCGCGTACCGATAAAACGATACCCTTCTGTAGGGAGATAGCTGCGTACTGCAACATCTTTGGTACTGAAAAGCCCTTTATCGTAACGTTTGAAGGATTCATTTTTCTTTCTCAGTAGATTTATTCCCAGATAGTATCCTGTTCCACACCAGACATCACCTTGAGACAATAAAATGGAAGATATGTTATTGGACAGGAGATCTTGTCCGGTTTCAGTACCGCAGGTGGCGGAATATATGGTTTTTCCTCCGGGTAGGGATAGTAAATATATTCCTTCACCACTGGTTGCGACTCCTAAAATTTCTTTTTCATAAGTAAGATTTGAAACTGGGACTTTTACTTTATTCCAATAAAGAGCAAAGCTTTGGTTAAGCAAATTGAAAGTGATAATGCCGCCTTTTTCTGTACCGATATATAACGTATCGTCTACTTTAATAAAACATTTTAATTGTCCGCATGAAAGCAGAGGGCATTTGTATCGTTTGAGTGCTCCGGATTTTGCATCACAAATGACTACTTCGTTGGGGGTTAATAGCCAGACTGAATTATGGTTGTGTACAGCAATACCTAAAATACGATTATTGACAGAAAGGACATTTTTCTCATCGACAATGATATGGCGAAGTTGTTTCCCGTCATAAATATAGAGGCCATTGACTGTTCCTATATAAAGTCTGTTTTCTTGATCCCTTTCTAATACCTGAACCGGAAAGTTGATTTCTTCGGTGAATATTCGCTCTAATGTACGCTTTTCATGATTCATATGAAAGAGCCCTTGGATAGTACCTGCCCAGAAATCATGCTTATGATTTTCTATCAACGCATTGACCAGAAAAGGGGAGGGGGTTATTCCTGCTTGTTTTTCTGTGAAGTGATAAACCGAAGTATATTTTCCGTTTATGCGTTCAACGCTTCCTCCCGTACCTACCCAGATAAATCCGTCCGAATCTTTATAAATGCAGTTGACACGGTTATCTTCAAATTTGCAGTTTGTTTCTTCGTTTCCTATTGAATAGATAATGTAGCCATTGTTTGAAGCAAAGATACTGAATGCCCCTATAAAAAGCATCATGAGAGCTAATATGTGTTTTCCTAAAGACATAAGCGTTTTCTTTCTTTGTAGTATGCAAATTTAGGAAAAAATGTTGTCTTTCAGTATTACTTGGATAGAAAATATACAAAACGAGATTCTATAAGGCGGGAGAATAAAGTATAACTTCTCTATTTCTTATAGAATCTCATTGGTATTGTTTAACTGTCAACCTTTTCTTTTATTCGCGATACAGCATCAGCGTTCCCCAACCCAATTGGTCGAAAGCACCACTATTTGTGCCGTAACGGCTTCCACCGTCCACGCCACCTTCGGGGCGCATCTTGTCGGCAGCCATCTTAGAGTATTTGTAGCCACTGCCCAACTTCTTCACCTTAGCGTAGTGATTGTAGAGAATTTCCCATCCCGGGCGGAGGTTGCCACGACCGTTATCATCAGCTACGGCTGTATGTATGGTGCCGTGATTCTTATCGGCGCAACTACAATCAATGCAATATTCATAGCGGTTGAACGGCATCTGTTCTTTGGTTGCCAACCAGGAGCCGGCGGCATTTAGCTGGTCGGAGCCATTACGCAAATTGAAGAGAGCTGTATACTCACCCATTTTCATTATTGCATTGTTCTTTGCGGCAAAGAAGTCGAGTTGAGTCACTGTCGGATTGCATTGAAGGAGGGTGTAGGCCATTTGACAAAGATTAGCTGTTACAGCTATTGACATCATGGCGTGTCCTTGGTCGCGACCGCTTTCCTGGTTTTGGGCTATTTCTTCTCCACTTCCCAACGGATCGGTGAAAGTGCCTTGAATGAGTTTGCCGATGTAGCCGTTGCCTGCTCCATTGTAGAAGTAGTTTACTATATAATTTACCATTTCGTCGTCTTCATTCAGGATACCGATGGCAAGGTACGAACACATATTCACTAAATCCCAGTTAGACCAGTAGTGATCGCTGCAAGTACCTTGATGACGTTTCATGAAGTCCAGGTTTTTAGGAGCAAAAACATCTTTCATCCATTTCTTGAAGGCGGTCAAATCGTTGGCTGCCCAACCTGCATAAGTTTGCATGATTTCACCTGCATTCGCGAAAGTATAACCTTGTGCACCTGCGGCAAGCATGTGATTGGAATCGTTTGAGGTTACTTCCTTGCACACCTTTGCCCAAGCATTCATAATTTTGATGGAAGCATCGGCATATTTCGTATCGCCTGTCAACTTCCACAACAATGATAGTTGGTAGGCAGCGGCGGCATCGCGCATTGCATTGCTGTAGTTCTCATTTGTTCCCGTTCCTGTAGCATCACCACGTACTATCTTTTCGGTAGGCGTAGGAGTATAGGTAACATTTGTAAATTGGCTGCTCATCAGCAGATTAAATTCATCCTTTACTGCCTGCGGATTCTCAGATGCTTCCTCCATGGTATACTGACTGAAGGCTTCGGTAATTTCGCCCTTGATCAGATCTTCCTTGTT
>OKRZ01003262.1_pt1 | contig 11083 bp, 9 predicted proteins | sample 1601141 | NCBI WGS metagenome assembly OKRZ01 (sample SAMEA3541524, study PRJEB24748) | human gut metagenome | biome: human gut; feature: human-associated habitat; material: faeces | place: China | collected 2012
ATGCTTATACCGTCCGTTCCGCTCGTACCGTCGGTACCGTCTCTGCCATCTTTTCCGTCAGCACCGTTTTTGCCGTCACGACCGTCTTTGCCGACTACTCCGCCGAGGTTGGCAATTTCGCCGTTTGTATAAGTCAACACCAGTTCGCCTTTTTCATTTATAATCGAAGAAGCAATACCGACTCCGTTGTTTACTGTTTCACCGACAACCTTGTCAAGATTTACGCTGTTGCCGTCGGAATAGAAAATGACAAGCTCGCCCTTATCATTGATTTTTGCCGATTTTATTCCTATGCCGTCCTTACCGTCTTTTCCGTCTTTGCCGCTTGCACCGACCGCCTTACCGACATTGATTTTTGTTCCGTCGGAAAGCGTAATTACAAGGTCGCCTTTTTCCGAAAATGCGGCGGAGCTGATATCGGATTTGTCTTTTTTCGACATTGCGGTAAGGGTTTTGCTCCAATCCTTTTCGCTGCCCGAATATCCGTTATCGACGGCAATCTGATATGCCGATTTACCCTGGAGAGAAACAAGCCAATCATCAAGGCTTCCCGCATATCCCTGCTGCACCGCAAGCTCATATGCGGACAAGCCGTTTTTAACGCTTGATGCCTGCACGCTTTTTCTGTTGTGCACAAAATTTGCGACTGCGAACGATATGCCGGTCATTATAGCTATTAGCATTACTGCCACAATCACTTTGGTTGCCGCTTTACGTTTTGATGACGTTTTCTGTTTTTCCATTTATTTACAACTCCTTCTCAATAATAAAACACTTCATTTATGATAATACTCAATTATTGAGTATATGTCAATACTCACTTTTTGAGTATGCTAACATTTTCACAAATTACAATGGAGGTTTTGTGGAAATGGATTACAGAACAAGGATGAGAAACATCAGGGAAGACAGAGATTTAACGCAAAAGCAAGTAGGTGAAATCATCAACAAATCCCAACAGGGCTACAACCATATTGAAACCGGAAGAGCGGAATTGAAAATCGAGGATTTAATCAAGCTCTGTCAATTTTATAATGTTTCCGCCGATTATTTTATAGGTTTAACCGACCGAGAGTAAGTTCGGTTACATCAACGCATAATGCAGCGGTGCTTTGCGGTTTTTACACTACTTTGCACGATGCGGTGCTCAAATTTATCATATCTGTATATTGATGTTAATTTTTTTGGTGATATAATTGTGTTGCGTCCTACAAGGCGACACAGCTAAAAAAATAATACCGAAATAAAAAATACGTAAATGCAAAAAGGATAATTATGCCGAAAAAGACGAAGTTAAAAAACAGTAACAAAATGGATATGATAAACGGCCCTATATGGAACAAGCTTCCGCGATTTGCGCTGCCCGTGGCCGCAACAGCAATACTTGAGCAGCTTTTCAACGCCTCGGATATAGCCGTAGTCGGAAACTTCACGGGCGCAGCCAAAACGGCCTCGGTTGCCGCCGTCGGAGCGAACAGCCCGGTAATCGGGCTGTTACTCAACCTGTTTATAGGTATAGCCCTCGGTACAAATGTAATAATAGCGAACGCAATAGGCAGGGACGACAGAGAAACCGTACAGCGTGCGGTTCACACCTCGGTGCTCACCGCAATAATCGGCGGTTTTCTTGTAATGATACCCGGTGAAATTTTTGCCGTGCAAATTTTATCGGTTATGAGCATTCCGGAGGATGTACTGCCGTATGCCGTTCTGTATCTTCGCATATATCTGCTCGGCTTGCCCGTAATACTGTTGTACAACTTCCTGTCGGCCGTTTTCAGAAGCGTGGGCGATACAAAAACGCCGCTTATAGTGCTTGCGCTCTCCGGCTGCCTCAACGTGCTTTTGAATTTATTCTTTGTAATAGTTCTTAAAATGACCGTAAACGGAGTTGCCATTGCCACCGTTATATCCAACGCAATCAGCTCGATTGTGCTGTTTATTGTTTTAATGAAGTCCGACAAGTACATAAAGCTGTCGCTCAGGGAGCTGCGCATAGACAAAAGAGTACTCGGTCAGATTTTGGAAATCGGTCTGCCGGCAGGCATACAGAGTGCTGTTTTTGCCATTTCAAATATAATAATTCAGGCGGCTATCAACAGCCTCGGAACAATAGTTATAGCGGCGTCAAGCGCGGCATTTAATATAGAGGTAATAGCTTACGATGTCTTTAACTCGTTCAGTCAGGCGTGCACGACCTTTGTGGGTCAAAACTACGGCGCCGGCAAGCTCGACCGCTGCAAGAAAACCCTGCTTCTGTCAATTGCGGAGGACACAATCGCAACAGCCGTCACAATAGGGCTTGTTCTTTTCTCGGGACGATTCCTGCTCTCGATATTCACAAGCGACCCACAGGTAATAGAGCTCGGCTACACCAGACTTTTACTGATTTTCTCGGCATACACGTTTTCAATGCTTTACGAAATTATGTCGGGGTATCTTCGCGGCTTCGGCATATCCTTGGTACCGGCTATTCTCACAACAATAGGCGTTTGCGGCACAAGAGTATTTTGGATATACGTCGTTTTCCCGTCGTCACCTACCTTCAAAACCATTATGTATGCGTACCCGATAAGCCTGTCGCTTACGGCGGTACTGATATTTATAGCACTGCTCGCCTATCACCCGTCGCGCAGGTTTAAAGGCGCCGTATCCGCCGAATAATCCGGCCGCGTAAAATTATATCTTAATATAAAAAAGGCACGTTAGTTAAAAAATAACTAACGTGCCTTTGCCGTGGCTGCAAACGGAGCCGATGCTCATTCAGCTATAATGTTGTCATATACCAGAACATTTCTGTGAACATCCTTGACGGGCTTCAAAAGACAAATAGGCTCAAACTTAATCGGGTCTTTTTTAGAAAACGTGTTGTCGTGAATTTTCATATTTCTGCACGGTCCGCTCTCGTACCAATCCCTGCAATCGCACGAGATGTAAATATCGGGCATACCGACGTTCCTGAACGTGTTACCGAAAATCTCCGACTCCTTATCGGTAGTGCAGAGAATGCCTCGCGTCGGAATCGCATTAAAGGTACATCCGCTCACGGTGAGATTCGGGTTATACGTGATGTTCTCAAAGACATACATTTCCGGCTTCATCGGCGGCAGCTTTTCTTTGAATTTCGCAATGACCGTCTTTTTATCAATGTTGTCGTCCGTGCTGTCTACGGTATAAACGCCGTCAAGCTCCGACAAATCGGTTCTGCTGTATATTTTCACTTTATCGCCGGGGTAAAACGCCTTGTAACCTCCCTGCTGATGATGTACAAATTCAAGCTCGGCGGTTCGCTCGTCGCAAGCCTTTCTGAACCTTAAAAATGCGCCGTGCACATTGATTGCGTCATCGTGCGGGTGTTCAAAGTGCGAGTCGGTTATTTTCACATAGCCCTTGCAGCCGCATACGTGAATCAAATCGGCAAACGAAGAAACTCTGTAACCGCTCGCCGGCTTAAATGTCAGCTTATCAAAGCTCAGGTTTTCACACATCTGGGACAGCCACCCGAAGCCGTGCATATAGTTGACGGTTATCCTCTCGCAGAAGATATCGGAGCAGTTCTCGAGAAACAATCCGCAGTTGTCGCGCAGCTTATTTCGTGACATCGCAACAACGTCTCCGACCTTGAATTTAGGCGATATAAAATATCTGCATTCGACGGTATGATCCCCCGTTTTTTTGATTTTTAAGGCGGCTTTCGTAGGTGAGCGCAACGTTCTGAAAACCTCGTCGCCTCTGTGTATTACGTTGCAGTAGCACTCGCCGTTGGCTGTATAGGTGTAGTAATTCTCTCCGCTGAACGGACTTTTTTCAAAGAACGTAAGCTTGTTATTTTTAACCTCAAAGGCGCTTCCCGTCGGGATTTTATATGTAATTTTATTGAGCGAACGCTCTACGACCTCCATTTCAAAATTCGTCGGGGAGGCATATCTTACGGTGAAATTTACAAGCCTTACATTTTTACAGCCGCGCAGAGAAAACGCACACATATCGCCGTGAATCACAAGGGTAGAACCGCAGCCGTCCACGGTAATGTTTTCCTTATTCTCGATAAGCACCGCAAAATACTTGTCAGGTGCCTTAAAGGAGTCCGTATTTGTCATATGGCAAACCTTGTGAATACAGCGGTCCTTGTAAAAATGATACTCATTCTTCGGAAAAATAAGAGTGTCTCCGCTCTGTAATTCATTTATTGCTTTGATAACGCCTTCGGCAGAATTTGAGACGTCGCAGAAATCCGTGGCTTTGATATTCAATGTCATCCTCCGATTGTAAATTATAGCATAAGCTGTTTAGATGGTTTTTAACTATGTGCTCGTTTTCGGCACATTCAGGTTTGATTGCATCACCGTTTGAGTCGGATTTTCAAGATGTAATCCCCGCTTTTTTAAGCTCCCTCTTCAGTCTCTTGACTGCCGCTGCAAGTATGATTTCGGTGTTTGTTCCGGTTGAAATAAGGCAATACACCTCGTGATAAACCGCATAAAACGCACACTTCAAATCACACTTTTCCGAAACGGGATATTTCCTTTTATATGCTTCGTAAAGCCCGAAGCACTCCCCGGTCAGGTTTCTCAGCTGGAACAAATCAAATTCTTTGTCAGCCCACTTGCACTCAAGAGGGTCGATTATCGCGGTGATATTAAGTCTTTTATCGGACATTACATTCATAACATTCAAATCGCCGTGGATAAGAGACGCCTCTTTTACGGGCTCACTGAAAATATAATCAAAATTTTTCCACGCTGTTTGCATAACATTAAGCGTGCTGTCCTTCAGCCGTTTTTTTCTGTTAAGCTCTGCGGCAGTCTGTAAAATATCCTGCGCAAACGGTCGGTAAAAATCAAGCCAATTATCGTACTCGGGGAAATCGAGGCTGCCGAATTTGTTGCAGGTAATGTTGTGCCAATTTGCAAGACAATCCGCTATTTCATCTGCAAATTTCGCTTTTCTTTTTTTGCTTAAAAACAATTTTGAAAAGTCGGTGAAGCAGTCTGTTCCGTTCACAAATTCCTCAATTATAAAATCCATGGGGATTTCGTCGGTTGCGTCAAAGGTAAAATAGACCTCGGGAATATGAACCAGCGATCTTTCGGCAAGCTTTTTCAGCGCGGCGCTCTCATTATGCTGCATACCGGCGACGCGGCAGGCCTTTACCGTAAGAGTGTACGGCATCACGGGCAATTCAGCCTTGTAAACATAGCCGAAGGAGCCACCGCCTATGTATTTAATCTGCGTTGCTCGGCTCCCGTAATGTCTGAAAAGCACTTCCTTTGCAAATTCGCATGTCTGTTCTTTTGTGTATTTGCTGACTGTTTTTTGCTGCATAGGTACCACCCCTTTTTCACACTGTTTTTCAATTTTGTTAATACCCGTTTATTTCGACGTACCGATTTACACATTTATGTTTTAAAAATATAATATCAAAAAAAATAATAAATATCAATAAACATCTCTGCACAAAAGAGCCGTCGGACATATAGCCCGACAGCTCTTAGGTCTTATATGTATTATGGTGCTTTCGACGTCCGCAAGGCTCGCCGAGTTCCTTTTCAATTTGCTTTTTAAGCGCAGCCAGCCTGTTTCTGACCGTTGACGACGGCATATTTTTTATCTTGCCGATCTCTCTGCTCGACCAGCCGTAGCTTTTAAGAGTAACTATTTCTCGGTCGATCTCGCTCATTTTCAAAAGTATCTGCTGAATTTCAACAGATGTGATATCATCAAACACCTCAAGACATTTAATGCTTTCAAGCTCATCAAGCGAGTCGGCAAAATTATTTTTACGAAGTCTGTCGGCAAGCACGTTTTTAGCAATTTTAAAAATCAAGGACTTTTCTTTTTTGATGTAACCGAGCGTCGGCAGATAACCCCACAGCTTCATAAAGGTGATTTGAGCCAAATCCTCTGCCTCGTCGCTGTCAAATCGCCTTGAAAAATACGAAACTATGCTTTTATAATACTTTTCATAAATTTGGTTAAACAGTTCAATGTTATTCATTTTTTTCCGTGATTTTGTTGCCTACGGTTGAATTAACTTTAACATATCCCAAAATACTTTTGCCGCATTTTACCTCGTTGCCTGCCGCAAATGTTATCTTTTTATCTAAGAGCATTTGCTCGGTCACGTTATTGTCAATATCGACATTGTTGCCTGCGGCCACCAATGTATTGTAATCGAAGCTCCTCACCGTATCGCCGTCGATTTCGATGGTGTTAGGGTAAGGCTTTATTACGACGTTATCCTCAACCTCAACACTTCTGCCGTTCATTCGCGTCATCTCATAGCGTGATTTTTTTCTTTTGAGTAAAAGCCCGTTCACGCATAAATCCGGAATCTTTTCAACGGTCTCAAGGATAATAATGCCGTTGACAATATAGAGGCAATCATCGGAAACATTTTTATCGTTTAATATAACCATTCCGTTTAAAACGCTGTATTTGCTGTAGCTGACCTCTATAATGCTTGCAACATTTCGGATTGTTATCTTGGCATAGGCATTTTTCCATTCATCACTCGCATTTTTCGGAACAAGAAGCATCGCACAGCTCTCGATTTTCTTGATTTCCCTTAACGCCTCGGCAGTAAAATTTTGCAAATCAAGAAGCGCTATGTTTTTTATGGTTTTTCTAAGCATAAACATTCCCCTTTAAAAGCTTTGAAACACACTTTGTCTATTAAGACGGATTTAAACCCGTCCGTATTATTTCAATTTGTTTTTACTTGCGATTACACACCCAAACGACATGCAAAGTAACGCTATTATCCGCACAACTCCGTCGGCGAACTGAATTAAAACAATTTTATCCATAATTCAAATTTCCTCTTAAAAGTTATTGAAGCGCGTTTCACTTATTAAGACGAAATTGAAGAGGAAACTGTCCGCATTATTTAAAAATTTATCGGAGTCCGCAAAATGCGGTATCGCAAAATAAACAATAAGGGCTCCGTTTTACGAAGCCCTTGAGCAAGTGTGTTCATATCAAGCGAAAAATCAAAGCCGTGCGATTTTACGTTCATTTATCCTCGGCGGACATATTTTTGCGACTGTTTGCACGCAAAATCACTTTATTTGAAATATCCTTGATTACAATCGGAACCGCTACCGCCAAAATCACATAGAAAAGATAAATTCCGGAATCTCTCCACGGGTATGCGTACCACAAAGTGCTCTTTGAAAACCTTGAAGCCCTTGATATTACTGGGGTTTCAGACTTTTTCGATTTATTCCAACTCGCTCCCTGTAAATTAAACTTAAACACATTTGTTTATGAAATTTATCAGAGAGTATTTATATTATTTGAATTATCGGTAAAGCATTCGCTATCCAATTTTTTGTTGCCATTTCGTTGCCATAAAAATTATTTAGATTCTATTTCATCAAAATCTATCTTTCCAATAATAAACTTACTTTTATCAATAATTCTGTCTATTGATTTGATCATTTGCTCTGTCATTTCTATATAGGAAGCCAAATCAACATCCAAAAAGCGAATTGCTTGATTCATACTTCTTTCTATTCCAAGATTTCCCAAAGATATTTTCTTGAGTTCCTGAACAGTTTCATTCGATGTGGCAACTGATGTCTTAATATTATATAAAGCCTTTATATAATTAATTAAAGAGTCTTTATTTTCTGGTTTTGCTGCAATATTGTTTTCTAACAATCCCAAAGTATTCTTCTCAATTTTCGACCAGTACGAAGATATAGTTGAATTATGTGCCTTTAATTGTTTGCTAAATGTAGCAATATATTCAGCAGCTTTTTTAGACTGTTTTCTCACAAATGATGCGGTCCCATTGCCTCCGTTCTTACTCACTCGCTCAATTTCTTCTGTGCATCCATTTATACCATTACTCATTACATTTATTTCTGAAGACATCGTTTCAATGTCCGCAGTCATCTTCTCAGAATCTTCTTCTACATCCGCTAAAAAGTCAAGAAAACCTTTTTCGCCTTCAGGAATATCAACTTTAATAATTTCTTTTTTAAAAAGTTCTTCTGGAGCAATCTCACTATGATCCAAAAAATCCCCAACAGGATTATTAAAAATAACACTACCATCTCTTGCTCCCTTCAAATTTTTCTCCAAATATGCAATTAAATCATGAAACTTTTTGAAGTGAGTAGAATAATCTTTTGCTCGATATTGTTTCAAATCAAAAGGAAGACTGCCAAGATCATCACGAGTTATCATTATAGTTTTCTTATTGAAACTGTGAGCAATACCCAATTCATACATTACATTTGGATTTAATCCAGTCAAATCTGCTAAAACAATGTCGGCATAATAAATTGGAGGAATAATGTCGGCTAGAATATTTTGTTGGTTATCTTCATTTCCAGCGTGCGAAAATTCAAAATCTTCGTTAAAATGTTCCTTTATCATCTCATATGACTCAAAAAAGTCATCAGTAAACGGCATAATTACAAATACTTTTGTCTTATCCATATTATATTTCTCCTATAATTTCATTTTTTTAGTACAAACAAATACTCGTGTGCTATAAGTAAAAAATTATATTTTACGCTATTGGTTTTCCAATAACCCGTTGCTTTGCAATTGTGCTGTTCTTTGATAATCAATTCTTTAAGAGTAAATCCGGCATTTTGGAAAATTTTCATAACATCAAAAGACATTGGTATCATACAGCCTTTTTGTCTTGTATCGCCCATAAGTACAGCACAAAATTTATCTTTTTTCAAAACACGGTAGCTCTCTGCAGCTACCTTTTTCATTTCTTCAAGAAAATCTTTCACTTTGAGTTGCGACAAATCTCCGTCAATGCCATCGCTGTATTTAATAATATCGGCATATGGCGGATGTGTGCAAATCAGGTCAATACTTTCATCCGAAAGAAAATCTAAATTTCTTGCATCGCCCTTACGGATATAAACTTTTCCGTTTGCGCCTTCATGCTCAAAATTCACTTTTTCTTTACATCTGTCGAGTGCAACATCATTGACATCAACGCCGATAATATCACGATTCAAAAGCTTTGCTTCAACGAGAGTTGTTCCACCGCCTGCAAATTGGTCAAGAACGACATCGCCCTCTATTGAATATCTTAATATAATATTTCGTGGAATATAGGGCGACCAATTTCCGCGCCATTTTGCATCGTGAGTTGCCCAATCGCCACGCTTTGGGAATGACCAATACAATGAATTGTTTTTATATTTTTTTGCGATAATGTCCTCTTCCCAAAAATTCAATAATGCCCTTGTTCCTTAAAATTTGCAATTGTTGTCTTATTTTCGCCTCGATATTATTGTTGGTTATATGTTTTTTTTGAAGCACTTCTACGAAAGTATAAACATCTTGCAACGAAAACTCAACAGAATCAATAGTATTTATACAGGTCAAGACATCTAAAAGCCAACCTCGATTTTCAATGTTATTTATTTGCAATTTTTTAATCTTTGAATATTCTTCTGTTACGGTTTTTACATCTGACAATTTTTGTCGGTTTATTATTGCGATTTTCCCTTGTTTTGGAATATCAGAATATAAAATATTGCATCCAATCCACCCAGCTCTTTTAGCATTTGCGGATAACGGCTTTCTCTTTTCTATTATTGATGGGGTAAAAAAGAATTTAGGAATAAGAGTAAGATTAACCACTTGAAAATCAGCGGAATATTGCATAACGAATAAATTCGGATTGTCTGAGCTTGTAATTCTATCTATCATTGTTGAATAGGCACCATCTGCAATTTTGTTACCGATATTCCCACATTTACTTTTTAACTCAAAGATTTCTCCACAATAGCTGCACGATAAATCTGCAACAGGCATATTATTATTTAATTTTGAAATGTGAGGGCTTCCGCAAATAGGGCAAAATACATTGTGAGCAACCCAACTTTCACTCATAACCCTTATTTTTTGCGAATTGCTTTTGTAATTATTTGCAAGTTCAGTATTAAAAAAATAATCCATTAAAACTCTGTCCATTCTGTTGTTTCTGTACTATCTTCATTTTCAACCTGTATTTGTTTTGCTATTAATGTTCCGGGTGCAAGTACGAATTTCCCCTCGTCATACTTTTCTTTAGCAATAGACACAGCTTCTTCTATAGAGTTAGCGTTTATTTTGAAATCCTGACTTATTAATTCTTCAATTGTTACAGAAAAAATCATATGAATCCTCTTTTTTAACAATAATTTTTGCACCTTTTCTATCCATATCATCAACAAATTGTGCAAGCTCAATTTGAGCGTTATCATTAAACAAATTCTCAGTATATGCAGTAAACCTCGCTGTATCTGTAATAGGTCTGTATGGCGGATCAAAATAAGCAAAGGTATTTTCATCAATAAAGTCTGCTGACTTTCTGTAATCTCCACATACAATGGTAACTCTCTGCAACTTATTCGATACTGCTCTGAGATTTTTTTCATCACAGATCATAGGATTTTTGTAAGAACCCATAGGAACATTAAATAAACCCTTTTTATTTACGCGGAACAGACCGTTGAAGCAAGTCTTGTTAAGGAAAATCATCAGTGCCGCTTTTTCGATATTTATATTTTCATTGCCATTTACTTTCAAGTCGTTAAAACGCTCACGTTTTTGCATATAATATGCCTTACGATTGTCTGTATCTAACGGAACAAAGTCGTTTTGCATAGCGTGAAGCATTTTAATCAAATCATCTACATCATCACGAATAATTCGGTAAGTATTGATAAGTTCTGCATTGATATCACTGATATAAACCTCTTTCAAATTATATCTGCTGAGAATATCAAACAAAACTGCACCACCGCCGACAAACGGCTCAGCATACTTGGTTATTTCGCCGGTTTCAAAAGGATAGTAGTGCTCAATTTCTTTAATAAGCTGACCTTTGCCGCCTGCCCATTTCAAAAAAGGTTTAACTGCTTTTTCTTCGGTTCGATTATATCGTGTGCTTCTTGCATCTGTGGGCTTTTCTGCGGAAGAAGGAATAATCCACATATTACCGATACTTTTACCCAGAGCTTCAGGTTAACTTTTGCATCCAACATCTGTTCGAGTTCATAGCGTGCATTGCTTCCAATCTTTTTGAGCATGGCACCCTGCTTACCGATAATGATTC
>OKRZ01003273.1_pt1 | contig 11056 bp, 11 predicted proteins | sample 1601141 | NCBI WGS metagenome assembly OKRZ01 (sample SAMEA3541524, study PRJEB24748) | human gut metagenome | biome: human gut; feature: human-associated habitat; material: faeces | place: China | collected 2012
CACTACCAATCGAAATCGTTCCTGTATATTCCGTATGAAAATCTGCATCACCATACCTTAATCGGTTATTATATTTGTCCTTGCATACTTTGTTCCATATGTAACCTTTCATACGTGTAGCGAACTTTTTTCAATTCATCGCACCTATACATAGGCGTGATGAATTGCATACTAGTCAATCACGGAATGCTTTTCATCTCTATCTTTACATTTCTGCACATATTGCTATTTTCAATTCCTTTGATTATACAAACAAAGAAAAAGAACCAGTCATTAAACAATGTAATCTCTACAATTGTTTAGACATGGTTCAGTATGCGGATACGAAGAATGGAATTGATTTGGCTTTAGTTGAGAATTTCTTGACGTTTATCTGTTACGGACAGGAATACTCTATGGAAGATGGTATACATATCAAAACAACAGGTATCCAGATTAGACCGTATGGGCCTGACAGGGAGTTTGTGACGTTGCTGATTCGATGAAATATGCATAAAAAAAGTGCCTACTTTTGAGACACTTTTTTGTTTATTGTTTTGAATGTTATCTAGGCAGCGTATCAATCCAGTTGAATACTTCTTCGGGAACGAGTCCGGCGTTACGAGAAGTTATGTAGAATTGAATAACATCGGCAAAAGTTTCTTGAATTGTTGATGAACAATATTCATAATACGAGTCCCCCATTTTATTTGCATGTTTACAGGTTTTGTTTTGGTTAGAGGTTAATATAGAAATATCAAAGTTGCCAGTAGTAATTCCGTATGTGTTGTCGTATGCATGACCAAATTCGTGAAGAATTGTATCTTCATACCCCGCATTATCTGCTTCACGAATATATACTGAATTATTTTTATATAAAGTAAAACCAGAATATGGTACACCATTTTGGGATTCAGATTCTCCTAAAGCATCATCAAAGACATCATCTGAACAAAAATGAATCGAAGATACATTTTTTGTTAACCAAGGGATGTTACATTCGTTTTGCAAATCTGCTAAAAATCCATCCCAGTGTTCTTTACTAATTTCATTATCTCCTTCAATATAAATTACAGGGAAACCATCAATATGAACTTCCTGATCTTCAATTGTTTCAACATTATTATCCTCATAATTATTTTCTTGTGCCGTTTTGCTTGTCGGTTGAAACGCTTTGAAAAGTGGGTTCACTATAACAATATATAATGGAACAACAATAATCGCTGTCAATAAAATCATCTTTAAAGCTTTCATATCTTTTGTCCTTTCCTTAATAATTTTTTACAATATTTCTAAAATTCCACTTTCTTTCAATTGTAAAAATTGTGATAATTAATCAATACCTAACTCACCTTCAATAGCATCCAAGCCAACATAAACCATAATATCTTTCTTGTCTTTCGATACTTTGATTATTGTTGGCGTTCCTGAAATTGCCAAATCATTCTTTGTTGTTGTATAAACTTCTCTTTCATCTGATTCTTCTGCCCAAAGAATTTCCTCCTTCTTTGAACCCCCCTTATCAGATTCTTCTTTTGCTTCTGTAATATCTGCAAAATAAATGTTTTTCTTCTTTATTACTTCCAACTTTTCAAACATATGAGCCTCTGTCTCTTTGCAAAAACCACAATCATCTTTATACATGTAAACATAATAATCAGAATTGTCAGCCGTAAAAATACTTTTCTTATCCAAAGAATTTTCAATTGTATGTTTTTTAAACCAATCAGTACTCATTAAAGCATCTACTTTTAATTCTATCTCTTCATCTGAATCTATACTTGAATGTCTATTTAAATCATACTTAACACTATCTGCCACTTCTTTTAAATTATTCCTTAAAATAATAATCTCTCTTTGTTGATAAATAAGTCCAGAAACCATTAAACAAAACACAATTATTAGGCCTACAAAAAAAAGTCTGTTATTTCGTTTTAAGCTCTCAATTTTTGAAGTATCATCATTTTTTTGATTCTCTACATCCATAAATCTTTTCTCCATCCAGATAAACTACACATGTGAAGTTTCAAAACCAAATCTCATTTAGATTGCTTTCTTATTCGTCAAAATATTTTTAGATTAAATTATCAATAAAACGCAAAGCTTCCATCACAAAGTTGGGTGATTCTACCATAGTAACCATACGAAACCAAAGGTGAGTTTCCATCATCTTTATCAATTTCAACATTTCCCATTTGTATATCTTTTGACAAATCTGCTCCACACGCCTGTTTGAATTTTTCTACATCTTTATACTCTACATATGAAATATTATTATATTTACCTAAATCTTCTAAATATACATTTTCTTTATCTTTAATCTTAACATAATATATTTCATCATCATTTTTTAAATTACCTATAGCAGCCCAGTAAACACCATCTTTATCCGGATAATGATCTTTTTGCATTTTTACTGGAAATAGAATAGCTCCTCTTATAGTACCTTTTACACCACCCGTATCCGAATCACCTACAAATGATCCCATATATAGCATACCATCTGAAGCATCTCCTTCAAAAGGTGTTTTATATAATTGAAGTTCTTCTCCATATACTTCTTCAGATAATTTAGTTAGATGTTTATCACTAGAAATCTGCCATATTCGCCCAGAGTCTTTAATTACAAGATCTGTATTGATACCATCCTTCTGTTTATTAGATGCTACTTCTTCTGTTTTTTCAGAACCTTTATTAGTAAGTGTGTGTACCATTTCATAAACACCAGTAGCAGCCAATGAAGCAACCGCAACTCCCGCCACCACTTTCCACATGCCACCGGTCATTAACTTAGCAGCTTTTTCGTTCACAAACATAACTTTTTTCGTGTAAGTTCCTTTCTCTAAAACTTCACGCTTAGAAGATGCATTTCTTAGATGATTTCTCTTTGCTTCTTGAACTAGTTCATCCTCTGTATTCGTTGTAGCTTTCTTATAAATCTGAGGTTCAATTGTATCTGCTTTAACTTTCATTACAACGCCATCCGCAAATGCTTTTGCATTGAATGATGGAATTGTCTTTAATTCCTGATCTAACATCCAAGCAAGGAATGGTAATGGTGCAACTGCATAGAAACTCCTGTTCTGACTTCTTAATTTTTCAATCATATCTTTAATAGATAACTTAGCTCGTCGAATCCAGCTCTTGACTGTGTTTTCTTCAACTTCCATCTGTTCAGCAATTTCTTTTGTAGTCAACTGCTGATACATCTGCATCATTAAGGCAAATCTTTGATTGTCTGGTAATTTATCTAGACAACCCTTTAATCCTTCGGCAATTAGTTCTGTATTCATGTTAGCTTCAGGACTAAACGCTACAGAATCATCCGCAATAGATTCTTCATAGTTATCTCTGAAGTCTTCACTGTCTAATTCACTAAATGTATTTGTCTGATAATCTTTATTTTTATGTGCTCTAAAATAATCACGAATTGAATTATTTAGGATTGTATACATCCAAGGTGCAAACTTATCATCATCTTTTAACTGATCTAGCTTTTCAAAAGCCTTTCTCATACTATCCTGAGTAATTGTCTGTGCCTCATCCTTAAATTTATTTGTGGCTCCCAAAGAATAATACGCAATCGTATATGCCTTTGGATATGTTTTACTATAAATCTTTTCAATGGCTGACTCATCTGCAAGTCTAGCCTGTTGTATCCATTCTTTTGGAATATCTGGTAAACTTCTGTTCATAACCCTTTCCCCTTTTAATCACTTTTTTACTTACTATAATTTAAATATTTGCTCCGCCATATCCTCCGTGGCCATCACAATAATAGTCCCAAGCATTATATTGATCATCGTACTTTTGCGGGTAAGAACCACCAAATCCACCAAAGTTTTCTGGATCTTCCGCTCCACATGCCGTAAAATACTTAACATAATCTCGATGCTCTTCATCGGATGATGCATAATCGCTTTTTACATAATCATACAAAAATATCATTGCTCCTACATACTCTCCGACATATTCGCCATTATCATCTTTTATACACACATATCTATCTTTATTAATTTTCGCCCAATAATTTCCATCATTATCTTTATATACACCACAATTTAATCTAATTTCATCTCCTCCAGCTGTATCTCTATAGATTGTTTTTCCATAAGGATCCTCTTTGGATCTTGTATTATACACAGGAAGATCCGCTGTCATTTTATATACACCATCTTTGTATGAATCAACCTTTTCAAAACCATCCTTCTTCTTTTCTTCCTTTGTTTCTTGTTTATCAGATACCACTTCTGTTTTTTCTTGTTCTACAGGCTTATTATATATGGCATCCACTGCCTTATACCCTCCAAAGGCAGCCGCTGAAAATACTGCTACACCAGCCACTACTTTTAAGCCAACTCCTGCAACTAATTTTCCCGTAGTTGATGCAGCTGTTTGTTTGACCACTTGTGAAGTCACTTGCGTCTTTGGGTTTGTACTGACTTTTTTAACTGTAGACATATGCTCCTTTTGAATTGGAGGCGTTTGGATTGTATCTGCCTTGATTTTCAATACAACATCATCTGCGAAAGTTTTTGCATTGAATGATGGAATTGTTTTTAATTCCTGATCTAACATCCAAGCAAGGAATGGTAATGGTGCAACAGTATAGAAACTCTTGTTCTGACTTCTTAATTCTTCAATCATATCCTTGATTGATAGTTTTGCACGTCGAATCCAGCTTTTAACTGTATTTTCCTCCACTTCCATTTGTTCAGCAATTTCTTTTGTAGTCAACTGCTGATACATCTGCATCATTAAGGCAAATCTTTGATTGTCTGGTAATTTATCTAGACAACCCTTTAATCCTTCGGCAATTAGTTCTGTATTCATGTTAGCTTCAGGACTAAACGCTACAGAATCATCCGCAATAGATTCTTCATAGTTATCTCTGAAGTCTTCACTGTCTAATTCACTAAATGTATTTGTCTGATAATCTTTATTTTTATGTGCTCTAAAATAATCACGAATTGAATTATTTAGGATTGTATACATCCAAGGTGCAAACTTATCATCATCTTTTAACTGATCTAGCTTTTCAAAAGCCTTTCTCATACTATCCTGAGTAATTGTCTGTGCCTCATCCTTAAATTTATTTGTGGCTCCCAAAGAATAATACGCAATCGTATATGCCTTTGGATATGTTTTACTATAAATCTTTTCAATGGCTGACTCATCTGCAAGTCTAGCCTGTTGTATCCATTCTTTTGGAATATCTGGTAAACTTCTGTTCATAACCCTTTTAACCCTTTCCTATATTTTGTGTTTTCTCTTCAGCAATTTGTACAAGTGGTTGTGTAAATTCGACATATTCCTGAAAGATTTTTTGAATTGTTTTGACATCTTCTATATCGAAATATGTCATGTCGTTCTTTGCGGTAATGCTTAGGACATCTTCAATTGTTAAATATTGGTATCCTTCAAAAATATAGCCAAACCAGAAATCATCTTCTACAATTCCGGACTGAATTGCTTCTTCAGGGATACCCTTGCAAAATGATTATAGCACCAGATGTACATGTCATAAAATACGTATCTGCATCACATTCGGATATGTAAGCTACTGTTCCAGGTGGTGCTTCTTGCCATTTACTTTTCAAGATTCTGATCTTTGCAGACATCGAATCACTCCTCTGATTTTATCTAGATCTTCATTCGAAATTCTAGTGTCATGATATGTAAGTATTGTATTATGGAATTCATTTTCACTTCTTAAAACAATCCCTGAATCTGTATTCACACTTTCAGAACCCGTAAATACTACATATGGATTTACATAGCAGTGTAAGCCTTGATCTTTTAGAATAGATGAAAGTAGATATGTTTGAAATTTTGCTTGTTTGACTGGATTTTTGATTGTATTTTCATACGATTCACCAGCCGAACTTGTTTTGATCTGTGTCCAAGTTGAATCATTTTCATTTCCAACGATACGCCCCTTATAATTTTTAACCTCTCCTAAAAAGATTCCATACTTTGATACAACAAGTGTGTCAATTTCCGTGCGTTTACCATCTTTTTCAAGTGGAATATTATTGTAAGATGTATATTCTGCTGGTAATGAATTTAAAGTATAAGATACAAGCTCCTCTCCATATAAACCTACAGAGATTGTTTTGTATTTTTTCCACAAAACATCGCCTATTCCGGCAATAATAATTCCGCTTACCGCCAAGACCGAAATAATTCCATCCATACTTTGTTGATAGTTATAAGCTGCATCAAATTGTCTTTGCCATGCTTCACTTCCTAAACTAGCTGTAACTTGTGGTCCAAAGACCATCTTAGCTCCAGCATATAAAAATAATCCAAACCCAATAACAACTAGGATGAGTCCCCATGTTTTGTATAAATTTGCCTGTTTTCTTCTTGATTCTAACGAGTATTTGTTTGTATTCATATTCCTGTTCTCCTTTTACCTATATTTTATTCTCTTTTTTTAATTGTTTTAAAATATTCCATTCCCAAAATCATTAAAGCTACTTCCGTTATCATAATTCCAAGAATTTCCAGTGCTGCAATCATATCCTCCAAACTCAAATGGTGTTGCAGCTTTCTCTGCTTCTCTAGTACACATTTCTAATGATTGACGGCTAAAATCATCATCCCAACCAAACTTCGAACGCTTATAAGCTCTTTTTGTTCTTCTAAACACTCTTTTCAACTTAATTAAAAACACAATCCCAAAAACTAAAATTCCCAATTCATTCATTTTCTTTACCTCCATGGCATTGAAGCCTTTTTATTTCTTTCACTATACTTAACGTTACTAATTCATCAAAAGTTGCATATTTTCAAATTTTTTTTCTACAGGATGCTGTCCATCAATAGTTTGAGGAAGATTTCGAATCCATTTTTGTAATGTCTTAGAAGTCTTGTCTGGATGTAAAACATATTTTGCTATCGCATCCGCAAACGTTTCTTCCATACTGTCATAACATGCTTCTCTGCCAAATCCACATACATTGAATTGTTTTTCTTTTAAAGGAGTAAGATCAACATCTGCTCGATTACCAATAGAATTCAAATTGTAATAGATATGTGCAAATTCATGTAATAATACTTCTTCATATAAATCGACTCTATCTGAACATAAATATACGGTTCCAGAATAATTGTTTTTCTCAACAATTGTATTAGCTCATCCAGCAATCTGCTTTGGCATATTTTCCGATTTTAAATCTTTTTTTAAATATTTGTCCATAACTTTTCGCGAACAAAAATGAATCGAAGTTACATTTTTTAATAAGCTAGGAACATTACAAGACGTTTGTAAAGCTTCCTTAAACAAGTCATATCTTTCCTTTTCTATTTTGTCATTTCCCTCAATATAAATTGGTGGGAAACCCTCCACATGAATCTCTTGATCCATCATCATTTCGACACCATCACCTGTTTTAATCGCATTCGCCTTTAAAATAGATAACTGATTATAGCCAATTATTCCTAAAAACGATAGATCTAGCATCATCAAAATTTTCAACACATTTCTAATAACAAAAGTTTTCCTTTTCATATTCTTATATTCTTTCTAGCATCAATGCCTTTTTTATTCCTTTCACTCTACTTAACGTAACGTTATTAGAAAAAGTTGCAGAAGTTTTGGAAAAAATTTAAAACTTTATAAAAAGACTTCCCCACTATCGAGAAAGTCTTGTATTGCAAAGATTATTTACGTTCTTTACGACGTTTTGCTCCAACAATTCCTAATCCTGCTAAAGCAGCACCCATTGCAGAAATTGAAGCAGCGCTGTTTCCAATAGCTACGCCTGTATTTGGAACATCAGGAGTTGTTTTAACATCAGATGGCTTGCTTCCTGTAGTTTCACCTTTGTTAGTTTCGCCCTTGTCTGTTGATTCATACAAGTAATCACTTAACGCTTTCATAGCTTCTGCGTGGTTTGCTTCTGCTTTTACCAAGTTTGATTTAGCTATCAAATATTCGTTGTATTTATCATTGTAAGCAGTATTTTTAGCTTCTAAATCTGCTTTCAAGGCTTGAGCTTTGTCAACTTCTACCTGTAAAGCACTCAACTTAGCTGTTAGAATTTCATTTCCAACTGTTGAGATATCTGCTTTAGAGCCGTTCATCAATACGTCTTTTAACACAACTTTAACGTTTTTCAATGGAGCAGCTTCAGCATCTACTTTAGCCTTTTCGTTTGCAGTTGCTTCGATGTCAGCTGTCAATGCTTCGATGTTTTCATCTGCTTTTTCCTTTTCAGCTTCTTTAGCAGTGATTGTATCTGCTAATTTTGCGATGTCTGTTTCTAATGATTCGACTTGTGCAGAAGCTATATTGTATGTGTCAACAGCCTTTTTAACTGCATTTCTTAATGCGTCTTTCTTACTCAAGTTTTCTTTAGCTGTTGCCAAACGTGTATTTGCATCCTCTGAAGTAGCTTTTGCATCATTGAATACATCAGATGCTTTCATGTGTTCATCTGTTACTGTATCGAATGTGTCTTTTAACTGAGCTTTTCTAGTCTTAGCTTTTGCTAAAGCATCTTTTGCATCTGCTAAATTCTTTTCAGCTTTTTCTGTGTTTGCTGTCCAGTTGTTGATTCTATCATTCAAAGTATTCACTTTATTCTGAGCTTCTTTAGCTTGAGCTTTTGCTGTATTCACATTTGCAGAAGCTGTTTGACGTGCGTTTTCTTTTACAGTCAACTCTGCTTTTGCACTATTCAAAGCATTTTCTGCATTTGCTTTAGCTGTCTTTGCTTCTTCGACCTTTTGATCAGCTGCTTTTGTGCTTTGTACAGCTTGGTTGTAAGAAACTGTTGCCTGATTTACACGATTCTGCAATCCGACGCGTTCGTTTTCTTTTGCAGTTTTCTGGTTCTGTAAAGAAGTTAATGCATTTTTCTTAGCGTTCAGCAAGTTAAGGGCATTTGTTACAGCCGTGTTGTCTTTAGAACCTGAGCCAGATGCGTTGTTGACAGCATTCTGTAAAGTTTTGTGTTGAGAATCTACAGATTTCAAATTGTTGTAGTAGTTGTTGAATGATTGTTCAAATTCAGATACAGTCATTTGGACTTCATCATCAACACCCATTACTTCGTCTAAAAACTCTTGACAATGAGCTGTTGAGAATCGTCCGTTTGTTCCAACTGCAAAGCCTGTCACGGTATATCGCTTTTCAACAATATTTTTATAGTGACCAACATCTGAGAATTTATGATTTCCAGCTAGATATTCAGCCTTTTCCTGATCATACCAGCCACGGAACGGACTTCCTGCTGTATTTGCGTTTCCGTAACCCCATGCAAGATTTTCTCCTGTAGCATATATACCAGCGTGTTCCATATTTGATTTCGCATGATTTGCATTTACTTGTGCAATTGCTGTAAGCCACATACTAACTTTTAATTCAGATAAGCCTTCTTTTTTACGGATTTCATTACACTCTTTCATATAAGCAATAGAAGCTTGCATGTTTTCTAAGCTTGTAGCGTCATCCTTTTGTCCCATTTGAGTATAAGCCGCTAATTTACCTTCTACTGAATTATCAACTTTGAATACATAATCAGCCAAATCTGAACATCCAACAGAATCAAAATATCCTTTACTTCCTTGATTCAATCGAGCCAATTCCGTAGCATACTTCGCTTCAAAGTCAGCTAAATTCTTTTTAGCCTGTTCCAATGGAGACATTGTCGAATTAAAATCATTTAAAGCCTTGTCATAAGCTGTTTGAGCCTGATTTACTTCATTTTGAGCTGTTGCAATCTTGGCATTTAATTCTTTGATTGCTACTTCGTTCTTTTCTTTTTCGGCATTTGCCGCATCTAAAGATTTTTTCGCTGATTGTTCTTTAGCTTTTGCATCATTCAACTTGTTTTGAGCGTCTGTTACAGCCTGTTGAGCATTCGCTAAATTTGTCTCAGCAGCTTCCTTTGCAGTTTTTGCTGTTTCATAAGCTAAGTTTGCAGAAGCTAATGCGTTTTCAGCGTCTGTCTGTTTTTGTTGTGCAGTCTGTAAATCTGCTTTTGCAGTTTCTAATTCCGCTTTTGCAGCTTCCATTCCATCTGGATCTGTCATAGAGTCTAATAAAGCCTGAGCAGAATCCACAGCTGTTTGTTTTTCTGTTACTTCAGCTGTTGCACTTTCGTAATCAGTACGAGCCTGATTCAAAGCATCTTCTTTAGTTGTCAAATCACTTTGAGCAGTATCCAAAGCCGTTTGAGCTTCATCAGCTTCCTTTTGTGCTGTGTCTGTTGCTTCCTGAGCCTTTGCAGCATCTTCAGTCGCCTGATTATATTCTGTTTCAAGTTCTTCAGGAGTTTTCATAGCTGCTAATTGATTTTGTAAATCTTCTAATTCAGCCTTTTTGTTAGCTAAATTGACTTCCGCTTCATTTTTAGCCTGTTCTGCTTCTTGAGAAGCTTTTTGTTCTGCATTCAAATTGACTGTCATTTGAGCAATCTTAGCTTCTAAATCTGCAATCTCATTTAATAATGGTTGCAAGCTTTCATCAATTACACTATTCAAAGTATCGTAGCCTGTCTGCACTACTGTATTTTGAGCAGTATAAGCTTGGTTTGCAGTTCCTACTTCTTGTTTTGCAGCCTCTGCCTCAGCATTTTTTGCGTCTGCTTCTCTTTGAGCAGCATCTACTTTTTCCTGAGCTTCTTTAATTTGTGCTTCTAACTGCTCTTTTTTAGAAGCTTCCTTTTGAGCTTGCTTTGTCTCTTCTTTTGAAGATGTATCTTCCTGAGCACCTTTTGCGTAAACTGTGGTTAAGTTTCCCGCAACTCCCTGTGCTGCTGTAAAGCCTGCCAAAGCCGTAACTAAAATCTTTCTTTTGCTGTTTTCTTTTGTCATAAGTATCTTCCTACCTTTCTTTTTTTTCTTGTGACTTATAATTAGGAGGTTTTTTTATTACCTTCACTAGCTTTAACGTAACTTGTCAAAAGAAAGTTGCGAAAAAATTTATTTTTTTTAGTTGATTGTCAAAGCAGAAAAAAAGAGACAATTCTTTTATGAGAATTGCCTAATTATTTATATAAAACATGAATGTGAATTACTACAATTTTTGAAATTCTTTCATATATTCCACAAGAAAATCAGCCGT
>OKRZ01003275.1_pt1 | contig 11055 bp, 8 predicted proteins | sample 1601141 | NCBI WGS metagenome assembly OKRZ01 (sample SAMEA3541524, study PRJEB24748) | human gut metagenome | biome: human gut; feature: human-associated habitat; material: faeces | place: China | collected 2012
GACTGAATCATGGTGACAAGCTCTTTGTTGACCTTATTCAGCACCATCTCTGCCACTTCCATCGTATCGGCATCCGTTACACGAAGGCCGTTGACGAATTTCGGTTCCATGCCGACTTTTCCGACCCAGCGGCTGATTTCCTTGCCGCCGCCGTGTACGATGATCGGTTTGAAGCCGACCAGTTTCAGAAGAACCACGTCCTGGATGACGTTTCTCTTTAACTCTTCATCCACCATTGCGCTTCCGCCGTATTTGATGACAATGATTTTGCGATTGAACCGCTGAATATAAGGAAGTGCCTCGATCAGCACATTTGCTTTGTCCAGATACATCTGATTTACCATGATTTTTGCCTCGCTCTCCTCTTTTGATTCCTGGTTCTGCTGTACCGGAAACACGATTTCCCGGCACGTTTTCGTTGTATTCCCTCAGAATTTCATCCGAATGTTTTTTAAGAACGGTAATCCGCATTGATTTTTACATAGTCATAGGTCAGGTCGCAGCCCCATGCCGTTGCTGTCGCCTCTCCCATGTGGATGTCGGCGATCGCAGTTACTTTCGGCTCGGAGAGGATCTTCGTTGCCTCCTCCTCGCTGTAGTCAAGTGCCACGCCGTCCTTTATGATCTGCATTTTTCCTGCCGCACTCTCAAAGAACAGATCCACCTTCTCCGGATCAAACTGTGCGCCCGAGTAACCCATCGCACAGAGAATTCTTCCCCAGTTTGCATCGTGTCCGTAGATTGCCGCCTTGGTCAGATTCGATGTGATGACCGACTTGCTGATGATCTTCGCCTGCTCTTTCGTCTCTGCTCCGATGACCTTCACCTCAAACAGCGCCGTGGCTCCCTCGCCGTCGCCTGCCATCTGCTTCGCCAGATATTCATTGACTGTCCGCAATGCCTCGCAGAACCTGTCGTAATCCTCATTTTTCTCTGAAATGACCGGATTCTCCGCCATCCCGTTCGCTAAAAGCAGACAGGTATCATTGGTGGAAGTGTCGCCGTCCACGGAGATCATATTATAGGTGTCGCAGACATCTGCCTGCAGCGCTTCTAAAAGCAGGGACTGTGCGATCGCCGCATCCGTTGTCACAAAACTCAACATCGTGCACATGTTCGGATGAATCATGCCCGAGCCTTTGCACATGCCGCCGATCGTAACAGGAACGCCGCCAAGCATGACTTCCACCGCAATCTCCTTCTCGTGGGTATCCGTCGTCATGATCGCCTGCGCCGCCGCATGACCGCTCTCTGTCTCACCCGACAATGCCGGAACCATCGCCTCAATTCCCGCACAGATGCGCTCCATCGGAAGCTGCATGCCGATCACTCCGGTCGATGCCACGAGCACCTGATCTTCCAGAACCGGAAGCAGTTCGCCGACTTTCTCCGCCGTCTGTCTGCAGTAGCGCATTCCCTCCTCGCCGGTACACGCATTGGCAATCCCCGCATTGATCACAACTGCCTGCGCCTTTTTGCTCTCGTATACAATCTTCTGATCCCACTTTACCGGGGCAGCCTTCACCAGATTCGTGGTAAAAGTTCCCGCCACCGCACAGGGAACCTCGCTGTAGAGCATTGCCATGTCCTGTCTGTTCTGATATTTGATACCGGCCGCCGTGCTGGCAGCACAAAATCCTTTTGCGGCGGTCACTCCGCCCTTTATCATCTTTATCATTCCGCACTCCTTTTCTTCCTATGGATTATAGGTCGTGATATTGTCCTCATTTGTGACGTATTCGTAATAGTTGACATCCTCGCGGAAAGTCCACCCGAGTCCCTGCCAGAAACGGTTTCCGACTTCATTTTTCTTGAATGCAATCAGATTGATCTTGTTGATATGCTCTGCCGCAAGCGCATCCACGCAGGCACCCACAAGTTTCTGTCCGATCCCGTGCTTGCGGTACGCCTCCTGCACGCATACATGATACAGGCAGCCTCTTCTTCCGTCATGTCCGCAGAGAATCGCGCCCACAATCTTTCCCTCCGCCACCGCTACCATGCTGGTGGTCGGATTACGTCTTATAAAACGCTCCACGCCCTCTCTGGAATCATCGATGCTGCGGATTCCAAACCCGTGAATCTCCATCCATAACGCATGTACCGCTTCAAAATCATCCATTGTCATCACGCGGATGACCGGTTCTGTCTCTTTCATACTTCCATCTCTTCTCTTTATCATTTCCGGTTCATTTTCCCGTTGCTTCCTTCCGTGGAAAATCCTTCCCGGGTTCTGTTTTCGCTCTGTATCTACGGGAACATCGGCACCAGACAAAGTCCTTCCGCCTCGTCAAATCCAAACAGCAGATTCATGTTCTGCACTGCCTGTCCGGCCGCACCCTTGACCAGATTGTCAAGCGCTCCCATCATCACGATTCTGCCCGTGCGCTCATCGATCTTAAAACCGATATCCACATAATTGCTTCCCTCGACCCATTTGGTCTCCGGGCACGCATCCTTCGGAAGCACGCGGACGAACTTTTCCTTCGCATAATACTTATCGTAAGCCGCCTTGATCTCCTCGTAAGAAGGAAGACTTCCGTCCGCCTTTTTCGTCAGGGTGGCATATTCTGTCGCCAGAATTCCGCGGTTCATCGGCACCAGATGCGGCGTAAAATTCACAACAACCGGTCTGCCTGCCGCGTAGCCGAGCTGCTCTTCGATCTCCGGTGTATGTCTGTGGCTCGTGACACCGTACGCCTTCATATTCTCATTGACCTCACAGAACAGATTCGGCAGCTTCGCACCGCGCCCTGCGCCGGAGGTACCGGACTTTGCATCAATGATAAGGGTATCCGGATCGATCAGCCCTTCCTTCACCAGCGGATATGCCGTCAGAATCGAACAGGTTGTGTAGCAACCCGGATTGGCAACCAGTCTGGCATTTTTCACTTTATCGCGGTTCACTTCGCAAAGGCCGTACACCGCCTCCCCGATAAACTGCGGGCTCTTATGCTCGATCTTGTACCATTTCTCATACACCGCAACATCCTTGATACGGAAATCCGCGGACAGATCGATGATCTTTGTCTTCTCAAGAAGTCCTTCGTTTAAGACGCCTGCCAGAAATCCCTGCGGCGTCGCCGTAAAGATCACATCCACCTGCTCTGCCAGTGCTTCCATATTGTCGTCCATACACACGTCGTCCACGATCTCAAACATGTTCTGATATACTTCTGCGTATTTCTGATCTATATAACTTCTGGAACCGTACCATTTGATTTCCACTTCTCTATGTCCCATCAGAAGACGCACCAGCTCATTTCCCGCATAACCGGTCGCACCTATGATTCCTGCCTTTATCATGTTCGTATTCCGCCTTTCCTTTTCCTGCAAAAAATCTTTTCACACTATATCACTATATTAGTCTACCTCTTTGCCATAGTAAAGTATTTTTTGTCCGCTTTTTAGAAATATTCTTGCATAATTATACATCCGTTTTTTCTTTTATGCAAGCACTGTTTTACTATTTATGCAACGTTTTTCTTGTTTTGGATTTCTTTTTTCCTTAATTTATATAGGTTTTCCCTATTTTTATTCTGTATGCTTTGTACATGTATATGCATTTTTATTTGAAATATATGTATATTTTTTCACTTGCTTTTCCGTTGCATATGTTGTATATTGATTGCAGTTAATGATTTACAGAAAGGAAAAAAAGCCCATGAAAGAAAAAGTTATCTTAGCTTACTCCGGCGGTCTGGACACCACCGCCATCATTCCCTGGTTGAAGGAGAATTACGATTACGAAGTCATCTGCTGCTGCATCGACTGCGGTCAGGAGGAAGAACTGGACGGTCTGGAAGAAAGAGCCATCTCCTGCGGAGCTTCCAAGCTTTATATCGTCGACATCATCGACGAATTCTGCGATGACTACATCATGCCGTGCGTACAGGCGAATGCCATCTACGAGAACAAATATCTGCTCGGCACTTCCATGGCACGTCCGTTAATCGGCAAGAAGCTGGTTGAGATCGCAAGAAAAGAAGGCGCTACCGCCATCTGCCACGGCGCTACCGGAAAAGGAAACGACCAGATCCGTTTTGAGCTTGCCATCAAGGCACTCGCTCCAGATCTCAAGATTATCGCTGCATGGAGAGACGACAAATGGACCATGCAGTCCCGCGAGGATGAGATCGCATACTGCCAGGCACACGGCATTCATCTTCCGTTCTCCGCAGACACCAGCTACAGCCGCGACCGCAACATCTGGCATATCAGCCACGAGGGTCTTGAACTCGAGGATCCTGCCTGCGAGCCGAACTACGATCACCTTCTGGTACTCGGCGTCTCCCCGGAAAAAGCTCCTGAGGAGGGCGAGTATGTGACCATGACCTTCGAGAAAGGTGTTCCGACCTCCGTCAACGGCAAGAAGATGAAGGTTTCCGATATTATCCGTGAGTTGAACCGTCTCGGCGGCAAGCACGGCGTCGGCATCATCGACATCGTGGAGAACCGTGTTGTCGGCATGAAATCCCGCGGTGTCTATGAGACTCCTGGCGGAACCATTCTGATGGAAGCACATCAGCAGCTCGAGGAGCTGGTACTTGACCGTGCTACCATGGAAGTGAAGAAAGATATGGGCAACAAGCTCGCTCAGATCGTATACGAGGGCAAATGGTACACTCCTCTCTGCGACGCAGTGAGAGCATTTGTCACCTCCACACAGGAATATGTGACCGGTGAAGTCAAGTTCAAGCTTTACAAGGGCAACATCATCAAAGCCGGAACGACCTCCCCGTATTCTCTCTACAGCGAGTCCCTGGCAAGCTTCACCACCGGCGATCTCTACGATCACCACGATGCTTCCGGATTCATCACACTGTTCGGACTGCCGTTAAAAGTTCGTGCAATGAAGATGCAGGAAATCGGTGAGAAAAACAAATACGAATAAATCATACATCCGGATTGCTTACGCAAGAACCCCCGGAAAGCTGCCGTTTCGGCAGCTTTCCGGGGGTTCCTTTTCTGTCCGGTTATTCACGTTCCGATAATTTTCTTTCTGATCATCCGCTTTCCTGCGCATCCAGTATCGAATCCAGCACGGTAAGACCCATCTGAATCTCCTGCTCGGTCAGGCTGCCGTATCCAAGCAGCAGCACCGGATGGTTTCTGCCACCGCCGCCATCTTTCGTCAGTGCATATTCGCCAAGACCCGATACTTTCACGCCCTGCGCCGCCGCACGTTCACAGATCTCCCGCTCGCTGCATCCGGTATCCGCCTCCACGAGCACATGGAGTCCCGCATGGTCTCCACTGACTGAGAGCACCCAGCTTCTTTTTTTCAGTTCACCAATCAAAAAATCATGCCTGCCGCGGTAAATGCCGCGCATCTTGTTGAGATGCCGCTCAAAATGCCCATCCCGCAAGAACTCCCGGAGAATCTCCTGCTGCATGCGCGGCACCGTCGTCGAATAAAATCCGCAGACGGTGCGGTAACGCTCCATCAGCTGTTGTGGAAGCACCATATAACTGATACGCAGCGACGGCGCGATACTTTTGGAAAATGTTCCAAGATAAATTACCTTCCCGAGTCCATCCACGCTCTGCAGCGACGGAATCGGCTTTCCACGGTAACGGTACTCGCTGTCGTGATCGTCCTCGATCAGATAGCGCTCCTCCTGCTCCGCCGCCCACGCAAGAAGTTCCAGTCTTCTGCCCAAAGGCATGACGCTGCCGGTCGGGAACTGATGGGACGGCATCATGTAGACAAGCTCCGGTGCCGCCGCACGCACCGTACCGCCGCTAAGTCCCTGCTCGTCCGCCGGCACCGTCACCACCCGGTATCCCATATTCCGGAAGGTGTGGTATGCCTGCGGATATCCCGGGTTCTCCATGAGCACGGTCTTATTTCCTCCGAGAAGCTGCGTGAGCAAAATCTCCAGATACTCATTTCCGGCTCCGAGCACGATGTTTTCCGGGCGGCAGTTCACCCCTCTGGCGTGATGCAGATAATCCGCAATCTCACTGCGCAGACTGTACTCCCCCTGTCCGTCCCCCGCCATTAACAGTTCCTCACTGTCGTCCAACAGCACATTCCGGCTGATCTTCCGCCAGACGTTGTACGGAAAACTGCGGGTATCGATCGCATACGGGGAAAAATCAACCAGGCAGACCGGTTTTTCCGGCCTGTGTACCTGTCCCGTATCTCCGACGCTGTTTCCCCGAAGCCGGTACAGCTCCGCGATATCGCATACAAAAAAACCCCGGCAGGGTTCCGCTTGTATATATCCCTCTGCCAGGAGCTGATCGTATGCCATCTCTACGGTGCTTCTGCTCACCGCAAGATTCTTCGCCAGAAGACGCGTGGACGGCAGCCGTTCCCCTCGCGGAATCCTGCCATCTGTAATCTCACTCTTGATATATTCGTATATTTTCTCATAGAGGGGAGCTTTCGCTCCCCCCTGTAAGTTCATCATAATCTCTATCATCGTAAAGCCTTATCCGTCGTTATGCCTTGCTTCTCTTGATCTCCTCGACAATGCGCTCCTTGAGTTCGTACGCGCGGTCCTTCATCTTCTTGGATGCCGCCGCAGACTGCAGGATTCTTGCAATGCACTTCGATGCAACATCGTACTTTTTGTAGTGGTATGCCATCGTCGCGAGCAGGTAATCCATCGTGCACTCATCCATGCCGCACATCGGATAGGTCTCTGTGGATACCGCCTTGGTAAAGCCTTCATACGCCTGTGCATAGAACGCCTCTTCCTGCTCCCTGCACTCCTTGATCTGCTCTGCCATCTTCGGATCTTTCGCATCTAAAGACTCGCGCTTGCCGCGCAGCAGCCATGCAAGATTCAGGCAGGTATATGCCTTCTCACTGTTCTTACCTTTTTTCACAATCGTGTTGAACAGTGCCAGCTTGTAGCGCTCGATCGCAGTATCATAATCGATCAGCGTCGGCTCCACATTGTCCGCCGGCTTGAAATTCACACAGATCTTCTCCTTGATCATCTTGACCTGCATGGAGGACAGGTGTTCAAAATAACGCGTAATCGCGGTATAGCCGCAGTACGGGCAGGAAATCACACTGTACTTTAAGGTGTCGATGTGCTCATAGCGCGGACGCAGATCCATGTCGGACTCAAGACGCTTTAATCTTCCGCTCTTGATCATCTTTGTCTTAAATACCTTGTCGCACACTGCACAGCGCACAGCCTTGTCCAGAAGAAAGCTGTCTTCTGTTGGCACCGCCTCCTGCTTTGTGCCGTCCTCTCCCACGACTTCTTTCTTCTCTTCCGCAAAAAGATTCGTGGTATCCTCTGCCTTTAAACCAAATTTTTCCAAACCGGATAATAAATTCATGTCTATTCCTCCTAAATCCCAAACCGCGTCCTACGCAGTTGGCAGCTTGAATGAACTCTTCAGTGACACAATGCGGTTGAACACCAGCTGCTCCGGTGTCGAATCCTTTGCATCTACACAGAAGAATCCCTGGCGCACAAACTGGAAGCTGTCGTAAGCCTTCGCACCAGCAAGATTCTCCTCCACCATGCAGTTCTTTAACACGGTCAGTGAATTCGGATTGAGGTTCAGACTTCCGTCCTCATTGTATACCCCTTTCTCCTCGTCCACAATATTCTCATACAGTCTGACTGTCGCAGGAACCGCATGCGCTGCGGATACCCAGTGAATCGTACCTTTTACTTTTCTGCCGTCCGGGCTGTTGCCGCCGCGGGACGCCGGATCGTAAGTACAATGGATCACTGTCACATTGCCGTTCTCATCCTTCTCAAAGCTGTTGCAGGTCACAAAATATGCATTCATCAGGCGCACTTCATTGCCCGGGAACATGCGGAAATACTTTTTCGGTGGCTCCTCCATGAAGTCTTCGCGTTCGATATAGAGTTCTCTCGAAAACGGAATCTTACGTACGCCGAGCGCCTCATTCTCCAGATTGTTCACAACGTCCAGATACTCGGTCTGTCCTTCCGGATAGTTGTCAATCACAACCTTCACCGGATCAAGAACTGCCATCATACGGGACTTCTTCATCTTGAGATCCTCGCGGATGCAGTACTCTAACATTGCATAGTCAACAGAACTGTTTGCCTTTGAAATACCGCACAGTTCCACGAACATCTTTAACGATTCCGGTGTGAATCCTCTTCTGCGCAGCGCTGCGATGGATACCAGACGCGGATCATCCCATCCGTCCACAATGCCTTCCTCCACCAGGCGCTTGATGTAACGCTTGCCGGTTACCACGTTGGTCAGATACAGCTTTGCAAACTCAATCTGTCTCGGAGGCATCTCATCCTTATCCGGGATAATCTGTGCGCCCACCTCGTTGATGACCCACTCATAGAGCGGTCTGTGATCCTCAAACTCCAGCGTACAGATGGAATGTGTGATTCCCTCGATCGCATCCTCGAGCGGATGTGCAAAATCGTACATCGGGTAGATGCACCATTTATCGCCGGTTCTGTGGTGTGTCATGTGTGCCACACGGTAGATAACCGGATCCCTCATATTGATGTTGGAAGAACTCATATCGATGCGCGCACGGAGCACTTTCTCACCGTCCGCATACTTTCCTTCCCGCATCTCCTCAAACAGCTTTAAGTTCTCCTCGACACTTCTGCCGCTGTACGGATCTTCCTTGCCCGGCTCCGTCAGCGTTCCGCGGTACTCACGGATCTGCTCTGCAGACAGATCGGAGACATAAGCTTTTCCTTTTTTTATCAGCTCTACGGCACACTCATACATCTGATCGAAATAATCGGACGCGAAGAAAAGTCTGCCTTCCCAGTCCGCACCAAGCCACTTGATGTCCTCCGTGATCGCCTCCACGAACTCGGTCTTCTCCTTGGTAGGATTTGTATCGTCAAATCTCAGATTAAACTTTCCGCCATACTTCTGTGCCAGACCATAATTCAAAAGAATGGACTTCGCATGACCGATATGCAGATAGCCATTTGGTTCCGGTGGAAATCTGGTATGAACAACCTTGCAGTGCCCTTCCTCGATGTCCTTGTCAATCATCTGCTCAATAAAATTCTTTGAGACATTTTCATTTTCCATAATGTCGCATCCTCCTCAATTACAATCCGGACAGCCTGCCGTCCGATCTGCTTTCCCTGTCAAAAAAAGAGAAAGCAACTCATGAAATATCATACATGATACACCGTCAAGGTGCAAGTATAATATAACATGAATTGCCTGAATTTGTAAAAAACAATTTGTGATTACTCGGAATACTTCTTCACCTGTTCCTCCAGGAACTCCGGTGTATCAAAATAATCAATCTTCATGGCATGCTTTACCTCGGAAAGTGTCTTTGCAGCCTCTTCCTTTGCCACTTCGCTTCCCGCCTTTAAAATATCATACACATCGCCGATGCGCTGCTCATATTCCTTCCTGCGCGCACGGATCGGAGACAGCTCCTCCTGCATGACATTATTCAGGAACTTCTTCACCTTGACATCCCCCAGACCGCCGCGTTTGTAATGTGCCTTCAGCTCATCCAGGTTCGCATACTCCGGCAGATATTCCGCAAAATGCCCGTCCGTACAGAATGCATCCAGATAGGTAAATACGGTATTTCCTTCGAGTTTTCCAGGATCTTCGATCCGGATATGATCCGGGTCCGTGAACATGGACATGATTTTCTTCTTCACATCCGCCTCGCTCTCCGAGAGATAGATGCAGTTGCCGAGCGACTTGCTCATTTTGGCCTTTCCGTCGGTACCCGGAAGTCTTAAGCAGGCCTTGTTATCCGGAAGTAAAATCTGCGGGTCTGTGAGCGTCTCACCATACACCGCATTAAACTTATGTACAATCTCCTTGGTCTGCTCAAGCATCGGCATCTGATCCTCGCCGACCGGAACCGTCGTCGCATGAAATGCCGTGATGTCCGCCGCCTGGCTGATCGGATAATTGAAGAATCCGACCGGAATGCTCGCCTCGAAGTTACGCATCTGAATCTCCGCCTTAACCGTCGGGTTGCGCTGCAATCTGGAGACCGTAACCAGATTCTGGTAATAGAATGTCAGCTCCGTCAGCTCCGTCACGTAGGACTGGATAAAAATATGAGACTTCGCCGGATCGATTCCAACCGAAAGGTAGTCGAGTGCCACCTCCATAATATTGTCACGCACCTTTGCCGGATTGTCGGCGTTGTCCGTCAATGCCTGTGCGTCCGCAATCATAATAAAAATCTTATCAAACATTCCCGAATTCTGAAGTTCCACTCTCCGCTTCAGAGAACCCACATAATGTCCCACATGCAGTCTGCCGGTAGGACGGTCGCCTGTCAAAATAATCTTCTCTGCCATTGTCATTTCCCCTGTCAAACATATTCTTGTTCTATTATACATGTTTTGTGTGACAAGTTCAATTTTTCTTTTGACAATCCCCGGAAAGTTTTTCAGAAAAACAGCCGTCACTGTAGAGTTTTTTCAAAAACGATGCCAGAAGCGGCACGCCGAACAGTCCTAAGATTCCAAAGAAATGAAGCCCGACAATCATACACGGCAGCATCACAACCGGAGAAAGCCCCATCTGTTTTCCCACCAGCTTCGGCTCCACAATGTTGCGCACCACTGTGATGATCAGATACAGCCCTAGCACCCCGATTCCCATTCTGGCATTGCCGCCGGCAAACGCAATCACCGCCCACGGAAGCAGCACGGTTCCCGTGCCGAGCACTGGCAGAATATCTAACACCGCGATCAGAAACGCTATCGCAAAAGCGCCCTCGATCCGCAGAAGAAGCAGACCTGCCGCAAGTTCCGCAAACGTCATCAAAAAGATGAAAACGTATGCCGCCGCACATTTTCCCATCGTTCCAAAGGTTCCCTTTTTGACGGCGAGCACCGTCTCCTTCCATTTTTCCGGTATGTTTTTTTCAAGGAAGCGCATGATTTGCGGAAAATCCAGTTCCATGAACACCGTCGATATGACCGCAAGCAGCAATTTAAAGCACATCCCCGGAATATTCACCGCGATGCCGGAGACCTGCTGCAGCAGGGTGCCGGACATTCCGGTCAGAAGCTCCCCCGCCCGGCTGACCGCCTCCGCCGACTCCGTACCCGCCGTGCGCAGCACCTCCCC
>OKRZ01003291.1_pt1 | contig 11026 bp, 12 predicted proteins | sample 1601141 | NCBI WGS metagenome assembly OKRZ01 (sample SAMEA3541524, study PRJEB24748) | human gut metagenome | biome: human gut; feature: human-associated habitat; material: faeces | place: China | collected 2012
AGTTGAAGAAGGGTGGCTATGATATGGGTATCGTTGTTGACCCTGATTCTTCTATACTTATATCATCAACTAATATAACAACATGTGGTACACCCATAAGCATAGCGTTTACTTCAAAGTTTTTATCTAAGACATCTATATTCTCACCTATAAATACTTTGTTATTAGATATAGCAGGAATATCTTCACATAAAAAACTTCCATTTCCCATATTAACTTTTATAGTATCTATTTCTTCACCTTTAAGATTTATTTTAACTTTTTTTACACCATCTAATGTATTAACACTAAATTCTTCTTTTCTAACTATATTATTATCATAAACGAACTTAACAAAACATCTTAATCCATTTCCACACATAGCTGCTCTGCTTCCATCTGCATTATAATAGACCATTTCTACATCACAGTTATCAGAATTTTTAACAACAAGCAATCCATCTGCTCCTACAGAAAATTTTCTATGACATACTGCTTTAGCATATTCAGAATAATCTGATGCCTCTTTATTGTCAAATCTTCCATCTATAGCTACGAAATCATTTCCTATTCCATGTAATTTCCAAAATTTCATAATTTAGCCCCCTTATAAATTTCAATTCCTAACTTATAATTATACAATATTTTAATAATAAAAGGAAATTATAAATATATAATTAAATCCTCCTATTCACAATATATGTATATTGTGTAATAATTAATTTATTAAAAGTTTATATAGAAGGGAGAAATATTATGGCTTTAGATGGTTTAGTTATACATTCTATAGTAGACGAATTACATAAAAAACTTTTAGGTGGAAAAATTGATAAAGTATATCAACCTGAAAATGATGAAGTAGTTTTACATATAAGAAATAATAAAGAAAATTTTAAGCTAGTTTTAAGTTGTAGCGCATCTAATCCTAGAGTCTACCTAGCTAGTGACTATAAAAAAGAAAATCCTATAAATGCTCCTATGTTTTGTATGCTCTTTAGAAAATATATACAAGGAGGAAATATAGTAAATGTTTCTCAAGTTGATTTTGAGAGGATAATAAAAATTAGTGTTGAATCTTTTGATGAGTTAAAAGAAAAAACAACTAAGGATATTATAATAGAAATAATGGGAAGACATAGTAATATAATTCTTACTCATTCATCTAATAATAAAATTATAGATTCTGCAAAAAGAATACCTCCAAGTGTAAGTAGAGTTCGTCAAATACTTCCTGGTCAAACTTATGTATTACCACCAAAACAGGATAAATTAAATCCTATTACTGATATAAGTTTAAATTCATTTGTAGATACTTTAAGTTCTTTTGATGGTCCTATTTTTAAAGCTATATATTCTAAGTTTTTAGGAATAAGCCCTGTTATAGCAAAGGAAATATGTTTTAGAGCTAATATAGATGAGAATTTATTGGTAAGTGAAATTTCTTCTGATGATATATCTAAAATTTATAAAGAGTTTCATAATTTATTTAAACATATAAAAGACAATATTTATAACCCTTGTATGGTTATAGATACATCAATAGATAAGGTTTTAGATTTTAGTTGTATAAATTTAAGTTTATTCAGTAATTTATCAATTATAAATGATGATAGTATATCTAAAATATTAGAAAATTACTATGCAACTAAAGATATAAAAGATAGAATTCATCAACGTTCTTCAGACCTTAGAAAAAGTATATCTATAAAACTTGATAGACTTTATAATAAATTAAATAAACAAGAAAAAGAATTAATAGAATCTGAAAATGCAGACATATATAAAATAAAGGGCGAACTTATTACATCCTACATATATATGATTGAAAAAGGTATGGAAAGTGTTGAGGTTTCAAATTTCTATGATCCAGAATATAAAAATATAAAAATATCATTAAATACAAACTTTACACCTTCAGAAAATGCTCAAAAATACTTTAAAAAATATAATAAATTAAAAACTGCAAAAAAAGAAATTACCTCTCAAATGGAAATAACTAAAGAAGAAATAGACTATTTAGAAAATATTATGCTTAGTATAGAAAACTGTGAAAACTTAGCTGAGTTAATGGATATAAGAGAGGAACTAGGTAAAGTTGGATACCTAAGATCTAAAAATAATAGTAAAAAAGAAACTAAATTAACTACTAAACCTCATGAATTTGTTAGTTCTAATGGTTTTAAAATTTTAGTAGGGAAAAATAATAAACAAAATGATCATCTTACTCTAAAAGTAGCTTCTAATGAAGATATCTGGATGCATACTAAAAATATACCTGGTTCACATGTTATCATAAAGACCGAAGGAAAAGAAGTTCCAGATGAAACTATATTTGAAGGTGCAATGCTTGCTGCATTCTTTAGTAAATCAAAGATGTCTTCACAGGTACCAGTCGATTATACTAAGAAAAAAAATGTTAAAAAACCTAATGGAGCAAAACCTGGAATGGTTATTTATGATACTAACAACACTGTCTACGTAACTCCTACAGAAGAATTAGTAGTTAAATTAAAATCTAAGTTCGATAATTAAGATATATTATTATAAAATCTCATAATGTAAAAAGAGTTAATCTCACAATATAGATTAACTCTTTTTGCATTTATTTTATAAGTTGATTATATTCTTCTTCAGTTTTAGGTATCTTTATTTCACCATTTTTTACTTTATTAGCTTCTTTATTAACATAATCCATTACATCTTGTGGTATTAAGTTTTTAGTATTTTCTACTATTCCAACTCCACCTTCTTTAAGTCCATATACTTTTTCTGCTCCACCTTTAAATGTTCCTTCTACTAAATCCTTAACTAAATCATAAGATGCAACATTTAGTTTCTTAACAGCTGAAGTTAATACATTCTCTGGTGCCAGATCACTTTGATCTCTATCTACACCTATAGCATATTTATTAGCTTCTTTTGCTGCTTCTATAGCGCCTGTTCCCGAATCACCTGCTGCAGCTAATATTATATCTGCATTTGATGATTGCATTTGTTTAGCTATAGATTTTCCTTTTGCTTGATCTGTAAATGAATTTACATATTGTTCTAATATCTGAGTATCTTTATTTGTGTTTGTAACTCCATATTTATATCCATATTGATATCTAACTACTGATGGTGCTGGTAATCCACCTATAAATCCAACTTTATTAGTTTTGCTCATCTTAGCAGCCATTACACCAACTAAATATGCAGATTCTTCTTCTTTAAATACAACTGGAATGACATTTTCTTGTATTGTATCATATGTTTCATCTAATATTGCAAATTTTTGTTCTGGATAATTCTTAGCTGATTCCTCTATAGAATCTTTTAACTGATATCCAACACCTATTATTAAATCTGTATCTTCATCCATAAGTGTTTCTATATTTTGTATGTAATCACTTTCTTGTTTTGATTCTAAATATTTTATTTCTATTCCAAAATCATCCTTAGCTTTTTGTAACCCTTCCCAAGTTGATTGGTTAAATGATTGATCATTTATACTCCCAGCACCTAATACTATTCCTACTGAAATATCATTTTTCTCTGTACCTTTATTTGATCCACATCCAGTTAATATAGATGCTGATACTAAAAAGGCTGTTGATAGTGATAATAATTTTTTAAATTTCATAATTGCCCTCCTATAATTTTTATGAACTTTTTTAATATACTTTTTATTTTCGTTCGCAAATAGATTTCTATTTTATAATTTTTATTTAAATTTGTCTATACTTTTTACTTAATTTTTCTTATTAAATTTTTACTTATCACTATATGTTTATTTAATAATAATGAATTCCTTTGAATTTTTATACAATATAGTTTTCCTGTAATAAAAAATTCGCTTCGCTCATTTCGCCAACGATATATCCTTGCTTACGCTATGGATACATCCGTTGCTCAAAATATCATTTTTTACTTTTATAAAGTTATTGATATTGCTCATATTCATAGGTCATCCACATTTTTTTCATTATATAATTTCATTATACGTAAAAAATACCTATACATAAATCAATATTTGATTCTATGTATAGGCATCTTAATTTATTTATGCAGTTGTTGTTCTTACTTTAACTGTTTCTTCATCTTCTTTTGAATCTGTATTTGAATTGTTTAATAATACGTTTAATACTATACCTACTATTGCTGCTAAGCTAAGTCCTGTTATTGTTACATCCTGTGTAACTGGTATACCTATAACTATACCTTTATCACTTAAGTAAGTAGTTCCTAAACCTATCACCATTATTGTTGCTATTATAATTATATTTTTCTTGTTTTTTATACATCCATTATCTTTTACAGTTTTTACTCCAACTAAAGTTATCATAGAGAATAATAATATACTTATACCACCCATAACAGCGGTTGGTATACTTTGTAAAAATCCTCCAAACTTTCCTATACAAGATAAACATATTGCAAATACTGCTGTACGTCTAAGTAATGATGGATCATAGTTTTTAGTTAGTGCAAGTACTGCTGTATTTTCTCCATAAGTAGTATTTGCTGGACCTCCTAGGAACCCTGCTACTATAGTAGCTAATCCATCTCCAAGTAATGTTTTATTTAAACCTGGATTTTCTAAGAAGTTTTTACCTACTACTGCTCCATTTGTTGTCATATCTCCTATATGTTCCATAAAAACTGCTAATACAACTGGCGCTATTATAACAATTGCTTCTAAACTGAACTTCGGTAATGTAAACTTTGGTATTTCAAATAAACTAGCTTGTGCTATAGTAGTTGTATCTACCACTCCTAATACTAAGCTTAATATATATCCTATAATAACTGCGATTAATATCCCTAATTGCTTTATAAATCCTTTACCAAAGTTATTTATAATAAGCGCTATAGCTAATGTTATCATTGCTATCATAATATTATTTGATGCCATATCAAATGCTGTTGGTAATAAATTAAGACCTATAACAGCTATCATTGCTCCTGTAACTTGTGGTGGAAAATATCTTTTTATCTTATCTACTCCAACCATTTTTATTACAAAAGATAATATAACATAAATTAAACCAGCTACCATTATACCACCTTGAGCATAAGCTAAGTCACCATTAAATGCTTCTTTAACTGATAATATCAATGGTATAAATGCAAAACTTGAACCTAAAAATACTGGTACTTTTCCTTCTGTACAGAAATGGAATATTAATGTACCTATACCTGCACAAAAGATTGCAACTGAAGGATTAAATCCTGTTAATATCGGAACTAATACTGTCGCTCCAAACATTGCTAATAAATGTTGTATTGATAATACTGTTTTTTTCATAAAAAAACCTCCCGTAAATTTTTTAGGGAGAAATTATTCTCCCTTTTTCAGCATCTCTGTACTGAATTAAAAGGCACTATATTTATAAATTTATGCTCTTATTCATTAATTGTTACTGAATCTTCACCATCAATTTCTGATAGCTTTACTGATATAATTTCACCTTTTGATGTCGGAACATTCTTTCCTACATAATCAGCTCTTATTGGTAACTCTCTATGACCTCTGTCAACTAAAACCGCTAACTGTATAGCCTTAGGTCTACCTATATCTATAATAGCATCTAATGCACTCCTCACTGTTCTTCCTGTATACAGTACATCATCAACTAGTATTACTATTTTATCATCTATACTAAATTGTACATTTGAACCGTTTATAACTGGGTCAACATCTATCTTTTTTAAATCATCTCTATATAGAGTTATATCTACTTCGCCAGTATTTACTGATGCTCCTTCTATTTGTTGTATTTTTTTACCTATTCGATCGGCTATAGGAACACCTCTAGTTTTTATTCCTACTAAAACAACATCTTCTATACCTTTGTTTCTTTCTATTATCTCATGACTGATTCTAGTTATAGCTCTTCCAATTGCTTTTTCATCCATTAATTGGGCCTTTTCTTTCATCTGTGACCTCCTAGTAATTTTTGTAAAATCTAAAAAGCTTCTTATCATAAGACAAGAAGCTATATATACAAATATGCTTAATAAAATACTAATAGTATTTTTTCTTGCCTTATGATATCTCTGTATCATTTAAAGGTATACTTTCATTATAATCATTATATATTCAACATATATATATTTCAAGCATTATTTCAACTTATTTAATATATCTTGAAAATACTTTGGTAGCTCCGAATCAAATTCAACATATTCTTTAGTTGTAGGATGTATAAATCCTAATTTTTTAGCATGTAAAGTTTGTCCTTTTAACTTAAATTTATTATTTTTAGGTCCATATACTTCATCTCCTAATAAAGGATGATTTATTGATAATGCATGAACTCTTATTTGATGAGTTCTTCCTGTTTCAAGCCTTGCCTTCATATGAGTAAAGTTTTCATACCTTTTAATAACTTCAAAATGAGTTATTGCATTTTTACCATCTTTAACAACTGCCATTTTTAATCTATCCTTAGGATTTCTTCCTATAGGTTTATTTACTGTTATTTTATCTTCTTTAACTACACCATGGCATATAAATTGGTATTCTCTTGTAATAGAATGTTCTTTTAGCTGTTCTGCTAAACTATTATGTGCATTATTATTCTTAGCTATCATTAAAAGTCCAGAAGTATCTTTGTCTATTCTATGAACTATTCCAGGTCTTATTACTCCATTTATAGATGATAAATTTTCTTTACAATGATATAATATAGCATTTACTAATGTTCCCTCATAATTTCCTGGAGCAGGATGAACTACCATATCTTGAGGTTTATTTACTATAAGCACATCTTTATCTTCATATACTATGTTTATCGGTATATCTTGAGGTATTACCTCTAAAAGCTTCGGTGCTGGTATTTGTATAACTATTTTGTCATCTTCTTTTACTAAGTACTTTGCTTTTTCTATTTTATCATTAACAGTTACTTTTTTATCTTTTATTAGTTTTTGTATATAACTTCTAGACATATCTCCTAATTGCTCGGAAAGATATACATCTAATCTATCTCCTTCTTCCTCTTCTATTACTATAAACTCTTTTACTTCATCCATTTTTACACCTACTTCTGCTTTTCTTTATTGTCATCATAAAATAATATGTATATACATAAAAGTATTGTACCTAAAACTACAAATATATCTGCTATATTAAATACGTACTCCCATATTATTCTAAAGTCAAAATAATCAACTACAAACCCAAGCCTTACTCTATCTATTAGATTCCCTATAGCACCGGATATTATAAGGAGTATTCCAACTTTTCCAACTGTATCTACTTTTTTTGTATGTAAATAGTATAATCCATATATAGATGCTACAAGCGCTACGATTATAAATATTATTTGGTTATTTTGGAACATTCCAAATGCTGCACCTCTATTTTCTACATATGTAAGATGGAATACATTTTGTATTATAGGTATACTCCTTATATCTTTTAAGTAATTTAGTGCTAATAATTTAGATATTTGATCTATACCTATTAATAAAATTATTATCAATTCATATATCAATATTTTTTCCTCCCTGATAAATATATATTATTATTATACAAAAAAAAGCTTCCTAATTGGAAGCCTCTATTATTGTTTTTGCATTGTTTGCTCTTTCTCTAGGTTTTCTATAAGCTCTGATACTGTAACAAACTTATATCCCATTTCTTTTAACTTTGGTATAACAATCTCTAGTGCTTGTACTGTTTGAGATTTTTTATTTCTTAAGTTATTGTAATCATGTAAAAGTATTATAGTCCCATTTTGAACTTTAGAAGTTATTGTATCTACAATGTAATAAACACCTGGATTTGACCAATCTCTTGGATCTAAATTAGACCATAAAACTATATTCATATCCTTTTCTTTTACTATGTTACACATAGCTTTGCTTATTGCTCTATATGGAGGTCTAAATAGTTTAGGTTCTTCCCCTATAACCTTTTTCACTGCTTGCTGTGTATTATTTATTTCTTTATATATATCGTTATATCCTTTTTTAGAAACATTTATATGTGTAAAGGTATGATTCCCTATTTCATGGCCTTCCTCATGTTGTCTTTTTAAAATTTCAGCATTCCATTCAACATTTTCTCCTACTACAAAAAATGTTGCTTTTACATTATTTTTCTTTAATATATCTAAAACTTGTGGAGTAAAATCTTTATCTGGACCGTCATCAAAAGTTAATGCGATTACTTTTTCATCTTCATTTCCATGTTTTATAATTATATCTTCATAATCATTCATTATATCTTGACTTATATTTGAAACTTCTAAATCTTTCTCATTATTGTATTTATAAACATAAATACCTGTAATTAAAAGTAAGGCTACCGAAAACTGAATAATAATCTTTTTCATGATAGACACCTCTTTTCTTCAGACTAATCCCTATCTGACTCATCTTTAGGCATTTTATTCATTTCATTTAACTTCATAACTGTTTCATCATAAAACATATATCCTTTATTTATTAATCTTTGATTTTCTTCTCTACTTGTTAAATGTAAATCTGGTTGATTTTTTGCACAATTAGAGCATAAGTTAGTTTCAGGGAGTATATCTAATCTATCTTTATCTATTTGCTGATGACAAATATCACATATACCATAAGTTCCATTTTCAATTTTGTATAGTGCGTCTTCAATATTATTTAACTTTCCTTCTTCATGATTAGTTAGACTATTTTGCATATCCTGCATATATACCTCTGTTCCTATATCTGCTGGATGATTATCATAGCTTGATAATTCACCTGAAGTATATCTTTCACTAGTATGATTAGTTATATTCCCAAAAACTGTATTATCCCTCATTTCACTTATTAATCCAGTTAATTTTTCTTTTTCCTTTAAAAGTTTTTCCTTATATTTATTTATATTCATATTTATCTACCCTCTCTATATTGATCTACTATATTTATAAGTTTTGCTATAAATGCACCTATTACAGGCAAATCTACCCATGTACTTAATAAGTAAAGCACTAACGCTGCTAAGACTGTAAAGCCTATCGCTTGGCCAAATCCTTTCCCTAATCCTGCTACAAAATTTATTAAAAATAACCTTCTTTTACTATCTGTTAGCATCATATATTCTCTAATTCTACTTCTCTCAATTATTAAAATTAATCTTTCTAAATACCTTCTTATAAGTCCTAAATCTTCTGATGTTATTTCACATAAATTTAATTCATTCATAACTTTATCAAGGTCTTTCATATTTATAGGATTTTGATTTTCTAGGTTATTATCTTCTTTATATTTAATATGCCTCACTTCCTTTTTTGTAAAAAGATAATACGTAAATATTATGTGAAAAAGTTAATCATTGTATGTGCATCTGAGTAAAAAATTCACTTAGCTCATATTTTCAGTAACTTTTTATGTAATAGAAAAAGGAGTTGAAATATTATCATTTCAACTCCCTTTTATCACATCTTATAAAAATTTTCTTTCTATTAATCCAACTTTTTTATAAACTTTTCTTAAAGTTTTTCTAGCTTGTCTTTCAGCTTTTTCTGCACCTATAGCATATACTTTTTCTAAATAATCTTTATTATTTAAAAGATCATTATACTGCTCCCTTATAGGTCTTAAACTTTCAACTATAACTTCGGCTACATCTTCTTTGAATATTCCGTATCCTTTACCTTCATACATAGCCACTAATTCTTCTATAGATTTGTTACCTAATTTAGAATATATTTCTAATAAGTTTTTTATTCCTGGTTGTTCATCATTATAACTTATTACTCCTAATGAATCTGTGACACTTCTTTTTATTTTTCTTCTTATAGTGTCTGCATCATCTGCTAAAAGTATAAATGCATTTTCATTTTCATCAGATTTACTCATTTTCTTTTTAGGTTCTTGTAAGCTCATTACTCTACCTACTTCTTTTGGTATATATGGCTCTGGTATTTTAAATGTAGGTGAGTATCTATTATTAAATCTAGTAGCTAAGTCTCTAGCTAATTCTAAATGTTGCTTTTGATCTTCTCCAACTGGTACTAAGTCTGTTTGATATAATAATATATCTGCTGCCATTAATACTGGATATGTAAATAATCCTGCATTTAAGTTTGCTTCACTTTTTTGTGATTTATCTTTAAACTGAGTCATTCTACTTAACTCACCCATATAAGTCATTGTATTTAATATCCACATAAGTTCTGCATGAGCACTTACATGAGATTGTATAAATATAGTATTTTTTTCTGGATCTAGTCCACAAGCTAAATATTGAGCTAATAATTGCATTGTATTTGCTCTTAGATTTTTTGCTTCTTGTGGTACTGTTATTGCATGTAAATCAACTACGCTGTAAAAACAATCATATTCATCTTGAAGCTTAGTCCAGTTTTGTATAGCTCCTAGATAATTTCCTAAAGTCATTTTTCCAGATGGTTGAGCTCCACTAAATATTATTTTCTTTTCACTCATTTATTTCACCCCTATAATGCTTTTAACATATTTAATACTATATCCTTAGAATTATGAGCTGCAACTTTAACAAACTCATCATAAGTAACATCTGCACTTCCATCAGCCTTATCTGACATAGCTCTTATTATTACAAATGGAACTTTATTTAAAGTACAAACGTGAGCTATTGCTCCACCTTCCATTTCCCCACAATAAGCATTAAAATCATTTACTAATTCTTCTTTTAACTCTTTAGAGCTTATAAATATATCTCCTGTAGCCACTCTTCCTTTTAATACTTTATTCGATTTCATTTCTTTTATAGAAGATTCATACGCTGCATTTATAAGTTTTTCATCTGCCACAAATACAGAGCTTTCCATTCTTGGTATTGTTCCTTTTGGGTCTCCAAATGCAGTTGTATCTACGTCATATTGTATAGCATCAGTTGAAATTACCATATCTAAAACATCTAATTCTGAATGTAGGGCACCTGCAACACCAGTGTTAACAATTGCATCTACATCAAATTCACTTATTAATATTTGTGCGCAAAGTTACAGATATTATCAACAAATAGACTCATCGCAGAGAATAAAAGGGAAAAAAGAGAAGCATTGACACAGAACGTAGTATTTTTAATTCGTTAGACAGTTGT
>OKRZ01003293.1_pt1 | contig 11019 bp, 18 predicted proteins | sample 1601141 | NCBI WGS metagenome assembly OKRZ01 (sample SAMEA3541524, study PRJEB24748) | human gut metagenome | biome: human gut; feature: human-associated habitat; material: faeces | place: China | collected 2012
GTGAATGGCTTTTAATTTATCTTTCATAATTTTATGCATTATCTCATAAGCTTTATCCCCTGTACAATGCCCGGTATAAAAAATAGTGTACATCTTGTTTAATTTTTTTGCAATAGCCTCTATATTTGCTGTTTCTTCTTTAGTATACCCACCGTTTTTAAACATATGAAACCCACTGATTACTACCATTGGCTCATTGGCAAATTTCTTCTTATATGCCTCTAAAATATTTATAATTCCACAATGTGCACACCCTGATATAAGGGCATTTCCCTTCTTTGTACATATTACAAGGCTTTGCTCATGGGAAAAATCATCTTCTGTAATTTTTCCATCCACTTTTCTTAGAAATTTTATATTTCTCTTTTCTGTGGGTACATTAGAAATCAAATATAAATTATCATCTATTTTATAGCTTCCATCTACTAATTTAAGCTGCGGCAAATTCAATATTCTGTTATCTATTCCTATATATGTGTCTTTATAATAGCATTCCTCTGTTGCATTTTTTTGCATATAAATTTGTGCATGATTGTTTATCTCACAAAATTTAAGCAAACCACCTGCGTGATCATAATGCCCATGACTTATAATAACCTTGTCAATTTCATTTAAATCAATTCCTAATTTTGCGGCATTTCCCACAAATCTGCCTGTGGCTCCCGTATCAAATAACAATTTATACTGTTGAATTTCAATATATAATGCCAAACCATGTTCAAAATCACACTCCATATCCTCCGGGGTGTCCTCAATTAATGTTATTACTTTCATTGTGTTTTTCCCACCACTACACTTCTATATAGTACACACATATATTTTCATATTTTCCTTCATCCACCTTGAAGCCATTGGGAATGACTCCCAGCTGCTTGAAGCCAATTCGCTCATATAAATGTATTGCATGCATATTTGATTCCACTACTGCATTAAACTGGAGAATTTTAAACTGCTCCCTGTGTGCCTGTTGTATGCAGTCACGCACCATTTTTTCACCAATATGAAGTCCTCTGCTTTCTGATGAAACTGCAAAACTTGCATTAGCAATATGTCCACACCTTCCAACATTATTAGGATGCAAAATATACATTCCCAGTATTTTTCCTGTGTCTTTGTTTACTGCTACTCCACAATAGCTCTGTCCCTCAAAGAATATCTTACCCTTTTCTTCTGTCAGTAAATCTTCCTGTGGGAAAGCATTTCCCTCCTTAACAACTTCATTCCAAATATTAACCATTTCAGGAATATCCCTTACTTCGTATCTTCTTAATTCAATATTATTAATCATTGTTCTTCCTCCTGTAACGGTACTTTTATACCTTAATACCGTATATTTTATGGTAACTCCATTGAAACTCTTTTGCAATACATCTTTATGACAATAACTCCAGAAGTTCCTCTTTATTAAATGAAGCCCCGGCATAAGATAGTCAAATTCGCTCCAGAGTTCACTTAACCTGTTTTCTCTCTTCTGCCGTTCCAACAACCATGGAAACATTAAGGGTCGGAGCAAACTTTTCAAATTCACTTTTCCAATTGTACACAAGACTACTAAACTCTTCACTTTTTTTCGTTTCAATATAAGTTTCATATACATTTCCACCACTTACATCTATATAAATCACTATACATTTATGCAGTTATTAACTACGTATGTGCATTTACTATTTCTATTTTTACATAAAATAACCCCGGTCACATACACCACCAATGACCGGGATTACAACTTTATTTACTAACGATTATTTAACTGTCATAGTCTTTTTGTACCCTGTAGATTTTTTCATAATCATTTTTTTATACTTCTTTAAAGATTTCTTAGGACACTTAATTGTAGCTTTCTTGTTAATTCCGCTAAATGCCTTCTTTCCAATCTTTTCAATATTTTTTCCAATTACTACTTTCTTTGTTTTGTTGCAATTCTTAAATGCCTTTTTCCCAATTGCAGTAACCTTGTATTTATCTTTACCAATTGTTACTGTTGCAGGAATTTTTACAGTCTTTTTATTTTTAGCTGCCTTAAGAGAAACAGTTTTCTTTGATATTGATGTAACTACATAAGTACCACTTTTAGCCTTTACAATATATCCCTTTTTAACTTTCTTAACAGAAGGTTTTGTATCGTTACTCTTTGTTCCTTTTTCCTTAACTGATACATCAAATGAAATATCTACAGATGTAGCCTCTTTACCCTCTCCTGATGCGAATTTAATACTTCCTGTAAACAGTGCATCTCTTGAACCTTTTTTACCCTTAGTGTCAGCAGTAAAATTAGCAGATGCCTTGACTTTGTTCATTTCAATTGCTTGTTCAATTGGAATGTACTTAATTATGTTTCCTCCCTTATCCTTCACTTCTTCTTCCTTAGTTAAGGCATCTAAGTTTCTGGATATACTTTTAACCTGGAAAACCATTTCTTTCTTCACTGCATCTAAGTATCCCTTTGGATATGATTTAGCTACTTCATCAAATCCAGGTAATGCAAACAATCTATCTGCTGCACTATTTATTATAACTTCCGCATTGTTTCCTAATGCCAGACTAAGTCTCTTGATTAACTCTGTCGCATTTTTTTCTGTTACACTAATAGTTGATTTTGTACCTGACTTTGTTTCAAATTTACCAAGAGTATAGTCAGCTGTATTAAGAACCAATGCCAATAAATCTTTCCCTGTACTCATTAACTGCTCACTGGATATGTTAAAGTTTGGATACATTTTTTCTCCATAATTCACATCTTTAATACATCCTATTTTATCAGCCACGTCTTCACCATCTTCCTCTGTATACACTGTATAAGATAATACTTCACGAATTCCAAGTTCTGACTTTAAGTATTTATTTAATTCGTTTATTCCATTAAGTGTAAGCTCTTCTATGGCAGGTATCTCCAATGCATCATAAATATCATTAACAGTTCTTCCTGTATATTCCTTCACAAATGAAACTAATGTGCCTAAATTAATTTTAATTTTTCCATTGTTATAATTTAATGAAATTGCCTTTGCATTTTTTCCTTTTGCAAGCTGAAGATATAAATCTAAATTAAAATTCTGTGAATCAATAACTGATGATTTTACTGTTCCCTTTAAGTCTAAAACATCTGCTCCAATAGGTTCGCCATCTTCATTTAAACCTGATGCAATGCCTAATTTAAGCATCCGGTTGTAAAATGCTTCACCTTCTTTAGTTAAAACCAATTTTCCATCTTCATATGAACCATAATCACTGTTATAATCAAAAGCTAACTGTCTAAAAGTTCTATAAAGCTGTTCAGCTACTTTCTCTCCCTTTACATTCGCCTTAAAATTAGCCGTAACATCTGCATTTTTTGCATCTAAAATGTCATTAACCTGCTTTGATACTGACTTTGTTTCTGCTGCATTTGCAGGTGTATGCATTGTTCCACCTAAACCTATTATCATTGTAAGTGATAATATAATTGCAACTATTTTTTCTTTCATAATGTTCACTCTCCTTCCAATAATTGTGGTGTTAATAAAATAATAACATAGGCAAACCTTCCCCCACATCACACAAAAGTGTTATATGGAGTAATTTCCTACATTTTTTATTCTTATGATTTTACAAAAAAAAATATTCCGGTAAAATCATTTCTACCAACATATTTTAATGAAATCATCCAAAGTATAAATTGCCATTCTACATACCAAAATAAGCAACTTCATTTATTAAATATTTTATATAACAGCCACTTTTCCGGCTGAAAAGCCACTATGCCATTAGGTGTAAACATCCTATATATGTAGACTATGCCAAATAAAATCAGCACAGTCCATATAATACCCGACAAAGCTTTTGGCTTTAGTCTTTTTCTATTTAGTATAATAATTAAAATCACCACCGGCATAAAAAATAACGGATGATAATAAAATGCCATTGAAAAATCTAATTTTAGTGCTGCTAACCATGCCCTGGTCATTCCGCAACCTAAGCATGAAACACCTGTGAAATATTTAATAATACAGGGAACGCCCTTTAAGTATACTCCCACATAGCCAATAATTATTATAAAAACAATTGCTATTATAATCCTTTGTTTCTTTAATTTATTGTCCTTTTTCAAGATTTGCCTTTCTTTATAATTTATCTTTTTGCTTAAAATACTATAAATATTTTCTTATGTCAATGGCAAAACTCTCTTCTATATTAACTAAGCGTTTTGCAATATCTTTAGTCTTCTCATAAGCGGCTTTGTACTGATTAAGATATTCATTCAAAGATTTAACGCCCATATTACATCCGTCAGTTATTAAGTCAGCGATGGTTTCATCTAACTCATCCATAACTAATTTAACATTTGTTTTTATCCACGACATTCCTTTTGCATAGGATTCGGATTTTTTCCTTCGTCATGGGTTTCTGATTGTAAACAATCTTTATGTAAAGCCATCATTTTTATGATTCGTGATTTTTTTCACGAAAAATCATTCTAAATATAAGCCTTACAAAAGGACCACAATAAAACATCTGATAACATATTGCCATTGGAAAATTCATTGCCCATGTCTGTATCCATGTCCCAAAGCTTTTTGTTTCCTTAAACAGTATGGTAGCAACTAAACTCATTATTGGACACATTATACAACAAATGCAAATTGAAATTGCATATGTTATAATCTGTGGTCTGTCGCTTGTTTTCATCACAGTAAAGGCTAATATTTTAGCTATTTTCCCCACTACGAAAAATTCTAATACAAAAGCCACAGGCACCATAATTGGCAATTCATGGGTTGCACTAATAAATGTTTGCCCTGTTACACTGCATGTATTAAGTGCTACATTATACACAACCATTCCATAAACCATCGTTGTAGCCATAATAATTGTAAATATTACATCCTGAAATTTGTTTTTTGGCATAAAAAATCCTCCTATCGATAACTTATAACTAATGTGTTGTTCGTTATCATCCCGGAGGATTGTGCGTTTCCAATAATAACCATAATAAAATTGCTAGGGAAGTATAACATATTTTTCTATTTAATGTAATACCTAAATTTAATATTTATCAACATTCCTACGTCGTAATTTTCACCATTTATCTCTGATTATAACAGTTATTTTTCACTCTATCTGCTATATTATTATTTAATATTCAGTGCATTCTTTAAAAATTCCACTACTCTCTTTTTGTATTCTCCATAAATTACATTTTCTATGCTATCAGTATCAGTTTCATCAAGATAATAGGCAGACACTTTTCCTCCAAGGTCTGATACCAGCTTAGAATAATATTTTATCATTTCTTCATCCGACATCCTTTCCATACCCATTGGTGTTCTAACATTAAGCCCCGACTGTCGCTTATCATCTAAATCAAGTTCCTCAAAATATAAACCTGAGTCATTGCAAATAACAGCATCAAAATACTGTCCGTAAAATTTTGCTTTACATACGGCATTTTCCTCAGGTGTTTTTCCTACTTCTTCCGGTTCCTATGATATCTCAAATTCCTTTAAAGTAATAAATTCTATATTGCAATTAGCTAAAAGCTCCGAAAATTTTTTTACTTTTGAAGGATTTGTTGTTCCCAGTAATACTTTCATTTTTTCTCCTGTCTTTTATATGATTCTACAAATCATGCTTACAAATTCAATTCAAACATTTTATACTCTGTCCAACCAGTACCTTCGTAATACATATTTTTAGCTTCCACAAATTGAAATCCGCAACCTGTATAAAGACGTTCTGCCGCTTTAATTAATTTATTTCATTTTAGAAATATATTTATTCAATTCGGTCATGTCATCTTCCTCAATTTTTTTCACATCACCTTCAAACAATAATTCCTTTTCCTGTAATATATACGCAGCATAACCATTGTCAAAATCAATCTTAAAGTCATAATTTTTTTCAGAAATATCACCTTTTATTGTATTATTTTCATTTACAATTTTCTTAATCAATCTGGTAAATTCCGATTTTTCATCATTAGTCAGAGTTATATTTTTGTCATTGCCTGTAATAACAATCTTGGAACTGTTTACCTCAAATACCGTCAGTCCTCCCTTTCCTCCATCTTTATTCGTAACAAATATTGTGATACCAATTGCAACCACAATTACTGCAAGAACAATTATACCCAGTACCTTTTTATTTCTAATCATGTGTTTTCACCTCTCCTTAAATATGTTGCCTGAATAGTAACATAAAGGTAGCAGTAGTGTAAATAACTTTAGGTTTATGCTTATTATTATAAACTACTTTTCTTGTTTTCTTAAGAAAAACCAGGGGATATGTATTTACAAATGCACAAAAACATCTACTTTGTCGCTGAACTACTTTTTTGTACATACCATTTTTTTACTGCCATTATCACATTGTAAAAACAATACACATATACAATGGACATATTATATGATAATTTACTTTGTATGTACGTACAATATACAGCGACTAATAAAGAAACCACAATATAACTAATAATATTTAATATAGACTTCATATTTTTCCTTTCTGAATTTTTTAATAATTTACATTTAAATTTCCCTATTTTGTATTTTTTAAGACTCATTCTTTTCTAGTTTTTTATTATCATCTATTCCGCATAAATTTATCACCGTTTTTTAATTACATTACTATTTATGCGTGAGTAATTGCCGGTAACATAAACTTGTAATCACCCAATATTTCAAATGCTTTTCCCTTAACAAAGAACGTTGTATCTTCTTCATCAACCTTCTTTTCTTCATAGCCGGTTTTATCTATAGGTGTAAAAAATAAAATCACATTGCTAATATTACTTCCAAAAGATGTAATCACGTCATCAATAGATGCTTCTCCGAAAATAGCATGCAACATAAGAGTATCTCCATCTACCTCAGCCACAACGTATGTATCTATACTATTGACGTAATAAACATTTTCTTTCATGAACTGTGATAAATAAAACATGAACAGTCCTTCATTTCCATTCATTGTCATGTTACCACACTGCGGCCTGGTTTTTATAATATCTACCATCTTTACCCAATCTTCAGATGTTTCCATTGGAATATTCTCTGTCACATCTGTTGCAGTGTTTATAACATGCTTACTATACTGGAATTCCGGTTTTGTGACAAAACCAAACTTAGGATAGAAATCGAGTACAGAATCATTTGCATACAAATATATTCCATCTACCTTACCCTCATATTCTTTCATTATTTCATCCATTAATATTCTTACATAACCGTTTCCTCTATATTCCGGAGCAGTCATAACAGTTCCTAGTTGAAGAAGTTTTAAAATATTTCCGTTGTAATTCATATTACACTTATTCACTGAAACATTAGAAACCACTTTTCCCTCAATAACAATGGAAACCGGATTGTAGTTCTCTTTCCAAAATCCATTTTGATACCATTCCTCAAATGAAAGATTGAAAACTTTCTTCGCCAGTTCATTAAAGCTGTCTCTTAATTCTTTGGTATCTCTATAATCTTTAACTATCTTCATATATACCTCTTTTTATTTCGTCTTCTTTATAATCCTACAAATACTCTCATCAGACAACGAATACTTTTTGCAAGTTTTTGAATGGTGACAATGTTTTACTGTTTTATTACATTTCCAAACTATTCTCATTCAACAAAAAATCATAAATACTCATAGTTGCAATACCGCCTTCATCACGCTGTACGTTTATAACATCCTTAACAATAATAATCTTCTTAAACGAATCATTAACGTTAAGTAATGATGCCTTTTCCTGTCTTATTTTTTCTTCATCTGATAAACTAAGAGCTGACTGTATATAATATCTCCTACTTCCCATATTAGCAACGAAATCAATTTCCAATTGCTTTCGTTCCTGTTTTCCATCTGCATTTCTTTCTATTTTGGGAACTATACCAACATCTACTTGGTATCCCCAGCACCAAGTCTCCATCGCACTATCGTCTAACTTATAATCCAAACTTCTTATGACCGACCATATCTGCTTTCTTGTCATACGCAATCCTCTTTCTATTTATTTTTGTGATGTGGCAATTTATATACATTATCCTGTTCACCATGAACAAGATAGTGAACAGGATGCCCAATTCTTACGAATAATACTTCTGATTCTTACTCGTTGCCTTATCTGGTATAGTCATTTTCAACTGACCATCTGTCAACATTGCATCCAAATAATGTCTTTTCAAATATAACCTGTTTGCAAAACCGAAATATTCAATAATTTCTTTTGTAGTTCTTGGTTCTTTACAATATTTTATAATTGCGCTTTTTATATCTTGTTCAACATCTTGTTCATTTTGAACAGGATGTTGAACATCATTTCTTAACAACTCCAAATACCTATCACAAGCCTTGCACAAAACCATAATGCCTGCTTCATTAATCTCATATTCTGGTAATGGTCCATCATACAACGCACAAGCTTCCTTAATTTTCTCAAAACCTCTTCCCCAAGCTTCAATCATACCGCTTTTGAAAAAGACATTTGCCAGTTTCGGATTGTATGGTTTAGAAGAATGTTTCATAAACAATTTGTCTGTCGAATCCAAATTTGGTGGCATCTCTCCATCATTCCAAATATATATCTTATCCTTATATACGCTAATTTGAATTGGATTACAACTACTATAATCTTTATGCACAATGGCATTAAGCAAAATTTCACGAAATGCATCTTTGTGAAACATAAACTGCTCAACTCTTTGAATACCTTCATAGTCAATTAGAGCCTTCATATATTTTGTATAAACCAAATCAACTGTCTTATCTACCTGTTCTATTAACGGACCATGTACCTCATCTTGGTACACCAAATCTGAATCAGATTTTCCGAAATAGCCTATCTTGATATATGAGCCTGTTACCCACTTTTCAGGATCTTTATAAAATGCCAGCATAGCTGCTTTTATCAAATATCCATCTTCATCAATCAAATGAAGATTTTCCATCAAAATATCATCTTCTACGCTTACTTCTTCCTTTGTAAGTCTTCCTCTTTTTACTGCCTTCTCTTTAAATAACTGTATTGCATCTTGTTTTAAATCAGTTACTGACAATTTAGGCAATGGAACACCATCCCATGTTCTTCCTTGCGTTTTTAACAACGTTCTTTCCAATTCCTTTCCAGTAATTTCACGCATGGTACTTCCAGAACGATAATAGTATTTTCCACGAAAACTAATTAAAGACGGATATTTTTCTACAATTATCTCTATATATTCCAATTCACCTTCATGTAAAAGATTTACATCAGCAATGATACCCATTATATCCGTTATTTTATTAGGTATTCTTTCTAATAAATCTCTCGCATTATTAATGCCAATAACATTACCATTGTCATCCATACCTATGTATATTGTTCCACCTTGAGCATTGGCGTATCCGCAAATCCATTTTAAATATTCATCTTACCACGACTCTTTCCACTCTATAGATTGGCTTTCTCTTTCTTACATATTTTCACCAACTTTCTGTTTTTTATTAATTAATAATACTTTTGTTTATTACTCAGATAATATCAATATATTTTTAAACACATATTACCTCGCACGAAAAATATTTCTCCATACTATTGCATCGAATATAATCCGTAATATATCCTCCCAATTCTCTAACTGCAAATACATTCTTTTCGCTAGAACAAAAAATAACATATATTTTTCTGTTTTTAATATTAATTTCTTTTTTAAGTTCATCATATATTGCTCTAAAATAGTCCGTAGCAAATTGCAAAAACACACTCACCATTTGATTGCACAATTACTTTTTCGTATTTATACGGAAACACTCTTGTAGACGCATTCATAATATCCAAAACATAATTCTCATATATGTCCTTCTTAAACAAATCAATAAAATTATTAGAATATTCAAACTTATAATTCAAATGCATAGCTCTCCCTAATATCCTCTTACTTTATAATCCAACATAAACTTTTTTTATTTTGTAACTTATATTAGGTTCATTCTATCCTATTTTCTTATATTTTTCCAATCTATAATGTTGCTCACTATCTAACTCTTTTATTCCATCCTTGTAATCATATCCAAATTTACGATAAAATTCTGTTGCCGTAATAGAAGATGGAATTTCAATTCGATCTGCTCGTAAATATAGTTCGTCTTGTCCCAATGTTTGCATAATAATTCTGCCTATCCCGTTTCCGTGAAGTTCTGGCAACACAAAGATAGTCAACAATATACTTTCTGTTTCACTTCCCCAAAAACTTGATATTGAACCCACACCAACGATCCTGTCGTCTAGTTCAAATACATACATATGAGCATAACTAACAATTTGTAAAATCTTATCAATTCCATAGTTAACTGCAAGTTCCTGCATTGCTTTAATTCCATAATCCTTGCTATTTACTTCAAGAAAATTACGTACAATTAACTCCTGTACTTCCTCTGCATCTGCTTTTTGAAATTTTCGTACCCTTACTTTATTTTTTATATCATTCATTTTCTTTCCTCTAAGATCTAATTTAACAAATTACGGGTTCCCAAGCAAAAGGCAATAAATCTCTTGCTTTAACTTTTATGAGTTGTCCTTTTTCATCATTAACAATAACTTTTATATCTGGACAATACTCATATAGCATTTGTCTGCAATTTCCACAAGGTGGAATAACACAATTTAAATGTTTATCGTGAACTGCCACAATTGTTTCAAACTCTCTTTCTCCTGCAGAAATAGCACTTCCAATTGTTATGTACTCTGCACAAGAACCATGTATCCCGTCGCAATTTACACCTTTATACATATTTCCATTTTTACATAGAACTGCACATCCTACTGTATGATTATAAATTCCATCATCAAAATTCTTTTTCAACACATCAAGACCTATTTCTATCAATCTTTTATCATGATCTGTCAATTGGTATCTTTCCATTTTATCCTCCAATTTTTGCAAACGGTGTGCAAAAAAGACATCCCCGAAAATTTCGGGAATGCCTATAAATACTAGGTTTCTAGCTTATTATTCAATAATTGTAGCAACCTTACCTGAACCTACTGTTCTACCACCTTCACGGATAGCGAAT
>OKRZ01003296.1_pt1 | contig 11013 bp, 8 predicted proteins | sample 1601141 | NCBI WGS metagenome assembly OKRZ01 (sample SAMEA3541524, study PRJEB24748) | human gut metagenome | biome: human gut; feature: human-associated habitat; material: faeces | place: China | collected 2012
GGAATATGTGGAAGGCATAAATCTTAAAGAAGTAGTTGACACTAAAGGAGCGTTATCTGAGGAGCAACTATTGTCTGTTATGGAACAGGTGTGTAGCGGATTGTATTATTTACATTCTCTTGAACCACCTATTGTATATAGAGATTTGAAGCCTTCCAATATTATTTTATCTGATGATGGTAAAATTAAATTGATTGATTTTGGAATTGCAAAAAGATATAACAGAGAACTGATTGCGGACAAATATGCATATGGAACAAAAGAATTTGCATCACCGGAGCAGTTTGGAAATAGCAAAGGGATGGGAATTTATAATACTGATATTCGTTCAGATATTTATGCTGTTGGAACGACCATGTTTTATTTGCTGACAGGACGAAGTTATAATGGAAAAGTTGATAGTGCATTAATTTCACGTTCATTTGCAAAAATAATAAGTAAGTGTACAAAAGTAAGACCAAAAGAAAGATATCAAAGCACTATTGATGTGATTTGTGACTTGAAAAGATGCAGAAAATCAATGATTCGAAAATTAATTTATCCAATTATAAAAAAAATAACGAAAAAAATATAAAATTAAGTTATAATAAAAAAATGTGGTACTTATTAAAAGAATGAATACATAATCAGATTATATTTCAAAATACGTCGGAGGTAAAAGGTATGAGCTATGATGAAATTTATTCAAAGTTAAAAAATGTAGGGCAGGAACAGTTGCTTGATTTTTATGATGAATTAAATGATGAGGAAAAAGAAAATTTGTTAAAGCAGATAGAAAAAATTGACTTCTCGATACTTGATTTAATAAATCATCAGAATGAAGAAAAAAAGAAAGGTGTTATTACACCGTTAAAGGGTGGCTTGTCCGTTGCAGATATTGAAAGAAATAGAGAAGAATATACTAATGTTGGTATAGATGCTATCAGACAGGGAAAAGTTGCAGCACTTTTACTTGCAGGAGGTCAGGGTACAAGATTAGGTTCAGATAAACCTAAAGGAATGTATAATATCGGCATTACAAAAGATGTTTATATTTTCGAGATGATTGTACGAAATCTTATGGATGTAGTTAATCAGACAGGAACATGGATTCCTTTATATGTAATGACAAGTGAAAAAAATAATGATGATACTGTTAAATTTTTTAAGGACATGAATTATTTTGGATATGATAAAGATTACGTTGATTTCTTTGTTCAGGAAATGGCACCTGCATCTACATTTGACGGAAAGATTTATCTTGAAGAAAAAGGAAAGGTATCAACTTCTCCAAACGGAAATGGTGGATGGTTTATATCTATGGTTAAAGCAGGTCTTTGTGAAAAAGCAAAGAAACAGGGAGTTGAATACATAAATATTTTCGCTGTTGATAATGTATGTCAAAGAATGGCAGACCCATGCTTTGTAGGAGCGATGATAAAGAATCAGTATCCTTCAGCAGCAAAAGTAGTTAAGAAAGCAAACCCTGAAGAACGAGTAGGAGTGTTATGCTATGAGGATGGAAAACCTTCTATTGTTGAATATTATGAATTGTCAGATGAAATGAGATATCAGAAAGACGACCAGGGAGAACTTGCTTATAAAGATGGTGTGATTTTAAATTATTTATTCAGAATTGACAAATTAGAAGAGATTATGAATAATAAGTTAAATGTGCATATAGTTAAGAAAAAGATTCCGTATGTAAACGCTAAGGGCGAAATTGTAAAACCTGAAGTTGAAAATGGATACAAATTTGAAACATTAGTTCTAGACATGATTCATATGATGGATGATTGTTTGGCATATGAGGTTGTTAGAAATAAAGAATTTGCGCCAATTAAAAATAAAACAGGCGTTGATTCAGTAGACACAGCCAGAGAATTATTAAAAGAAAACGGAGTGACATTGTAATGAAAAAAATTCTTGATGTATTAACAAGTGAATTTGAAAATGCATTTGAAAAATGCGGATATGACAAAAAATTAGGTAAAGTTGGAATTTCTAACAGACCTGATTTATGCGAATATCAGTGTAATGGTGCTATGGCAGGTGCAAAACTTTACAAAAAAGCACCGATTATGATTGCAAATGATGTAGTTGAACAATTAAAAGACAACAAGTTATTTGATTCAATTGAGGCAGTAATGCCCGGATTTATCAACATTAAACTTAGTGCTGATTATATTGATGAATATGTATCAAATATGAATGATGATGAAAGATTAGGATATGAAAAGAAAGAACCTATTACAGTTATAGTAGATTACGGCGGAGCGAATGTTGCAAAGCCTCTTCATGTTGGACATTTACGTCCGGCAATTATTGGAGAAAGTGTAAAGAGAATTTGCAGATATGCGGGAGATACTGTATATGGTGATGTTCATCTTGGAGATTGGGGACTTCCAATTGGTCAGGTTATAGAAGAGTTAAGAGACAGACAGCCTGATTTGCCTTATTTTGATGAAAACTTTACAGGAGAATATCCAACTGAACCCCCATTTTCTATTAATGAATTAGAAGATATTTATCCAACAGGTAGTGGTAAATGTAAAGTTGATGAAGAATTTAAGAAGAGAGCTCAGGATACAACGGCTAAATTACAGCAGGGAAATAAAGCGTATATGGCACTTTGGAGACATATTATGAATGTGTCAAAGGCTGATTTAAAGAAAAATTATAAAAATTTAAATGTTGAATTTGATTTATGGAAGGGTGAAAGTGATGCTCAGCCATATATTCCTGATATGATTGATGATTTTGTAGCAAGAGGATTTGCACATGAAAGTCAGGGAGCTTTAGTTGTAGATGTTGCAAGACCTGATGACAAGAAGGAACTTCCTCCATGTATCGTAAGAAAGCATGATGGAGCAGCATTGTATGCAACATCTGATTTAGCAACTCTTATCGAAAGAGAAAAAGATTACCATCCGGGACATGTAATTTATGTTGTAGACAAACGTCAGGAATTACATTTCACTCAGGTATTCAGAGTAGCTAAAATGACAGGAATTGTTGGTGAAGATACACCTCTTACATTTATTGGATTTGGTACAATGAATGGAACTGACGGAAAGCCATTTAAGACAAGAGATGGCGGTGTTATGAGATTGGAAATGCTTATTTCTGACGTAAGTGAAAAGGTTTATGAAAAAATCCTTGAAAATAGAGACATATCTGAGGAAGAAGCAAGAGAAATATCAAAGATTATAGGACTTGCAGCAATTAAATACGGTGATTTATCAAATCAGGCAACAAAAGATTATGTATTTGATATTGACAGATTTACTTCATTTGAAGGAAATACAGGACCATATATTTTATATACAATTGTACGTATCAAGTCAATTTTAAAGAAATATGCTGAACAGGGAAATGAACTTTCTGCAAATGGAAAGATTGTTGACTTTGGAAGTGAAAGTGAAAGAAGCTTAAAATTAGTCCTTACACAGTTTAATGATGTAATGGAGGCAAGTTATAATGAATTAGCACCACACAGAGTATGTGCTTATATTTATGAAGTTGCAAATGCGTTCAACAGATTTTATCATGAAAATAATATTATGAATGAAGAAAATGCTGATAAACAGAAGAGTTATATCAATTTATTGACATTGACAAAGAAAGTATTAGAACAGTGTATTGATTTACTTGCAATAGATGCACCTGAACGTATGTAATCATAAAATTTAATTATTATTTATATTAAAAAAATCCGGTAGTTAAATTCTACCGGATTTTTTAGAGAATAATTTAATAAATTATAATTATTCAGCTGTAGTTTCTTCTACAGTAGTAGATTCATCTTCTGAAGCTGTTGCTGTAGCTTCCTGTGTAGATGTTTCTTCATCTGAAATGTCTTTTACATTGCTGTCGCCTGCTTCAATCAACTGCTTACGCAAATCAGAAGCTGAAACTTCACTGGCATATGTAGTAGTTGTTTCAGGTGGAGTGTACATACCTGTAGAAACAGCGATTGAATATCCTAAATATACTAAAATGGCAATTCCGATTAATGCGATTGCCACATACCCCAAGATTGTTTTTATCTGAGCTTTTTTAGGTGCTGCCTTACGGTTGTATTTCTCTTTCTTGCGATTGTCTACCTTCTGCTGACTCATTAATATGTACCTCACAAATTTAATTTTATCTTAATTATTATAAAACAAAAACATATGTAAAACAAGAGCGATTTATGGTATAATCCACAAAGAGGAATGGCAAATATTCTTTTTATTGCTGATAGAATGTGTTTATAGAAGTAATTAATGAATATAAATATAGAAGTGTAGAAAGAATATATTTGAATTAAGAAATATATAGTAAGTTGTATGTGTGCAATAAATAATAGATAAAAAACACAGAAAGGTCATACACATATGAGTAAATATAATATAATGATATTCGACTTAGATGGTACATTAAGTAATTCAAAAGAAGGAATTACTAAATCAGTGCAGTATGCTTTAAAGAGTGTAGGAATAGAAGAGGAAAATTTAGATTCGCTAGAACATTTCATTGGGCCTCCGCTTATTGATGAGTTTGTGAGAAGTTACGGAATGACGGTTGAAGAGGCAGCTCATTTAAAAGAGGTATATAGAGAAAGATATCTTCCGATAGGAATATATGAAACAACTATTTATCCAGGTACAAAAGAAATGTTAAGCTCTTTAAAAAAAGCAGGAAAGAAGTTGGCTATTGCAACTTCTAAACCTCTCGAAATGGCAATAGAAGTACTTAAATATTTAGAAATATATGAGTATTTTGATTACGTGATGGGTGCAGAAACCAAGGGAAACAGACAAAGTAAAGAAGCGGTTCTTAATGTCTTAATTGAAGAATCCGGTTTACACATAAATAATGATAATGCTGTAATGATTGGTGATACATGCTTTGATGTTGATGGAGCAAAGAAAGTCGGCTTGGATACAATAGGTGTATCATATGGTTTTGGCAATAGTAAAGAAATGCTTGAACATGGAGCGATAGCGATTGTTGATTCTGCTAAAGAATTAGAGGAATATTTATTAAGTTGATGAATTGAGGATGGCATGAAAGAAAAAGTAACAGCAAGGAATTTATGGAGAGGAATTTATCCTATACTGTTTTTTCAGGGAACAGCAATAGTAATTCAGAATATTTTAATGATAACGCTAAGTGTAATGAGTGCAAATTCTAAATACACAGGAATATCACAATATAGTGATATAGTAAATAAGATTAATTCACATGCGATGGAAATTACACTTTTAACGGATATTATATGTATTATTATAATGGCTTATTTTATGTATAGCGATAGAGTAAAAGATAAATTAAAAGGAATTTATGTAAAATATGACAAAGTTAAATGGACTAAGTATTTACTTGTAATTCCGTTTGCATATTTTTTTATGATGTCTGCAAATGCTTTAGTAAGTATCTTAACGCTATATATGCCTGAAAATATGGTTGGAACATATGATAATACTAAAGAAATATTAAATAACAGTAGTTATTTTATGCTTATTATTACAACAGCAATTATTGCTCCAATATCAGAAGAATTTATGCATAGAGGAGTTGTATATAACAGATTTAAAAGAATATGTCCGCCTGTTTTAGCAGCAATTATTTCATCAATAATTTTTGGAATAATTCATATGAATTTTGTGCAAGGTCCGTATGCGTTTTTAGTTGGCCTTGCGGCGGTTTATGTTTATGAAAGATATAAAAGTATTATAGCTCCAATAATTTTACATGTTACAGCTAATTCTGTAAGTACAATTGTATCAATAATTGCAAATGAAACAGGTTTGGATACGAGTGCCGCGTCACAATATAATACAGTACAGCTTACTGCATCATATTTGCAAATGGCAATAGTATTTGGAATTTTAGCTTTAATTATAGGAATAATTATATACAAAACAGTTATACCAAATGAGATAAAGGAGATTAAGTAATGAAATTATTATCAGTAGCTGTTCCATGTTATAATTCAGCAGAATACATGGAAAAAACAATCAGAAGCATTTTAACAGGGGGAGACAGAGTAGAGTTAATAATAGTTGACGATGGCTCAAAGGATAATACCTTAGAAATAGCAAACAAATATCAAAGAAAATTTCCTGATATTGTAAAAGTTGTTCATCAGGAAAATGGTGGACATGGAGAAGCTGTAAATACAGGAATTAAAAATGCAACAGGATTATATTTTAAAGTAGTTGACAGTGATGACTGTCTTGGAAAGAATGCTTTAAAGCAGGTTCTTGATCTACTTGAAAAAATGGTTGAAGAAGATGCAGGGTTAGATATGCTTATCACAGACTTTTTATATGATAAAGTAGGTCAGAAACATAAAAAGGTAATGAGATATAAGAGGTCTATGCCTGTAGGTAAAATGTTTACATGGGATGATGTTAAATTTGGTAAAAGCCAGTATTTGCTTATGCACTCAGTAATATATAGAACAAAAGTACTTAGAGAAAGTGGTATGGTACTTCCAAAGCACACATTTTATGTTGATAATATTTATGTGTTCCAGCCATTGCCATATGTAAAGAATATATATTATCTTGATGTAGTATTGTACAAATATTTTATAGGAAGAGATGATCAGTCAGTTCAGCAGGATATTATGATTAAGAGAATTGACCAGCAGTATAGAGTTACAAAGATAATGCTTGATGTATATAATGACTCATTAGTAAATAATAAGAACTTAGACAATGTAATGGTTCATTATTTTGATATGATGATGTGTATTTCTTCAATATTATCAATTCTTGAAGGAAGCGATGAAAGATTAAAGGATAAACAGAAATTATGGGATGATCTAAAAGAAAGCAATCCCGTATTATATAAAAAGGTAAGATATTCAGCACTTGGAAGAACAATGAATTTAAAAGGTAAAGCCGGAAGAAAAGTTTCAAAGGCAGGTTATAAGATTGCTCAGAAACTTTATGGCTTTAATTAAATGTAAAAGTGTTAGTGGTTTATATTAATAAACGCACAAGCTATTTGAAATTATTAGAATTTTAATGGCATAGAATAAAAAAATGATACGAATTCCAATTAGGTTTTCGTATCATTTTTTATTGTATTTATTTAAGAAGTATAATACTTCGTGTTTGTGTGGGTCTTTTACGTAAGGAGCATTAAATTTAACATTTTTGAACCATACTTTAAATACAACAAGGTATAAAGTGAGTGAAAGTAATATACCACATACTAAATCGATAAATGAATGTTGTTTTAAAAATACAGTAGAAAGACATATAAGTACTGCCAAGACGGATGTAAACCATTTAATACGTTTTCTTGATTTTAATTCTTTCATGTGAGGACTTTTTATCAGACAAATCTGGGCTGATAAAGTTGCAAAAACATGAATGCTTGGACATACATTTGTAGGTGTATCGTTATTGTATATAAAGTTAACTAAATTAACAAATATGTTATCTCTGATTCCGGGGTCAATACGTAAATCGTGACCATTAGGAAAAATAGTGTATATAAGCAGACATATTGTCATGCCGGTAAATTCATAAGCACAAAGTCTATAAAATTCGTTTGTTGAGTGATAAAACAAAAAAACGAAAATTGCCGGTAAATATAGAAACCATAACAGATATGGAATAATAAATAATTCGTTAAATGGAATAATATCATCCATAAAACAATGCATTATATGATAATTATCAGTTACGTTATTTTCTAATATGATAAACCATGGCATATATATGAAAAAATATAATAGAGGCCATAAATGTTTGTACTTATGAAAAAAGCTTCTGATTCTCTTTTCCATAAGAACTCCTTATGTTGTGTTTTAGTGAAATGAATTCACATTAATGAGAAGTATAACATCAAAAAATGTAAAAGTATACCTAATTAATATAATTTTAAGAATAAGTTTTAAATTTAGAAATAATTATTAAGAACTGAAGTATGATTTAATGGAAAACGAGAAATAGTTAAAGTAGATATATGAATAAAAAAGTTACAAATACATCTTAAATAGTGCTATTATAATAGGGTCCTTATTAAAATGAGATGAAAGGAAAAGATATGAATATTAATTTGACAATAGCACAGGAATTAAATGTTAAAGAATGGCAGGTAGAGGCTGCTGTAAAACTTATTGATGAAGGAAATACAATCCCTTTTATTGCGAGATACAGAAAACCTGTAACAGGAGAACTTAATGACGAACAGTTAAGAACTTTAGATGAAAGATTAAAATATTTAAGGAACTTAGAAGAAAAGAAAGAAACAGTATTAGCTTCAATTGAAGAACAAGGAAAATTAACAGATGAATTAAAGAAAAAAATCATGGATGCACAAACTATTGTTGCAGTAGATGATTTATATCGTCCATACAGACCAAAAAGAAGAACAAGAGCAACAGATGCTAAAGAAAAAGGCTTAGAACCTTTAGCAAATATAATTATGCTTCAAATTACTAAAAATCAGATAACAAAAGAAGCAGAAGTTTTTGTTAATCCTGAAAAAGGAGTTGAAAACGTTGAACAGGCTATTCAGGGTGCAAAAGATATAATTGCTGAAATGATTTCTGATAATGCTGAATATAGAAATGCAATACGAAAGTTAGTCCTAAAACAGGGAATGATTGCTTCAGAGGCAAAAAATAAAGAAGAAAAGACGGTTTATGATAATTACTATGAATATAGTGAATCAGTAGCAAAGATTCCCGGACATAGAATTTTGGCGATTAATCGTGGTGAAAAAGAAAAAATATTAAATGTTACAGTTGAAATGCCGGAAGAAGCAATAATAAATGCATTAGTAAAAACAACTATAATTAGAGATAACCAAAATACTTCTGATATAATTAAAGATGCTGTACAGGATAGTTTTAAACGACTTATTCAGCCTGCAATCGAAAGAGAAATCAGAAATTTACTTACTGAAAAAGCAGAGGATGGGGCAATTAAAGTATTCGGACAGAATTTAAAACAACTATTAATGCAACCTCCGATTATTGGAAAGACAGTTTTAGGATGGGATCCTGCGTTTAGAACAGGCTGTAAAATTGCAATTGTTGATCCTACAGGAAAAGTATTATATACAACTGTAATTTTTCCAACAGCACCGCAAAATAAAATAGAAGAATCGAAGAAAATAATTCTTGGCCTGATAGACAAATATAATGTTGATTTAATTTCGCTTGGTAATGGAACAGCCTCTAGAGAATCAGAAGCTGTAATTGTGGATATTATAAAAGAATCCAAAAGAAAAGTTCAATATATTATTGTTAATGAAGCCGGGGCTTCAGTATATTCTGCAAGCAAACTTGCAACTGAGGAATTCCCTAATTTTGATGTTGGACAAAGAAGTGCTACATCTATGGCGAGAAGATTACAGGATCCATTGGCTGAATTAGTTAAAATTGAACCTAAGGCTATTGGTGTAGGTCAATATCAGCATGATATGAATCAGAAAAAATTAGAAACAACACTTTCAGGTGTAGTCGAAGATTGTGTAAATAGTGTGGGAGTAGACTTAAATACTGCATCTGCTCCATTGCTACAGTATGTTTCAGGAATTAACAAAACACTTGCGAAAAATATTGTCGAGTATAGAGAAGAAAATGGCATTTTTAACAGTAGAAAAGATTTACTTAAGGTTGCTAAACTTGGACCAAAAGCATTTGAGCAATGTGCAGGATTTTTGCGTATTAGAGATGGAAAAGAGCCTTTAGATAATACAAGTGTTCATCCTGAAAGCTATAAAGCAGCAAAGGCTTTGCTTAAATTATTTGATTATTCTGAAAAAGATATAGCTTTAGGAATTAAAGATTTGCAGAAAAAGATTACAGATAATAAGAAAATTGCAGATGAAATAGGAACAGATGAAATTACATTGATGGATATAGTTAAGGAAATAGAAAAGCCGGGAAGAGATCCTAGAGATGAAATGCCAAAGCCTGTATTAAAGAGTGACGTTTTAGACTTTGATGACTTAAAAGAAGGAATGATTCTTAAGGGAACAGTTAGAAATGTAATTGACTTTGGTGCATTTGTAGATATAGGGGTTCATCAGGATGGACTTGTACATATATCTGAACTTAGTGATAAATATATAAAACACCCACTTGAAGTAGTGAGTGTTGGTGACATAGTTGATGTTAAAGTGTTAAGTGTTGACAAGAGCAAAAAGCGTATTCAACTTACAATGAAGAATATATAATAAAAAATGATTTTGGATGCAAAAGCCTAAGATTTACTTTGATGCTCATATTGGGGCGGACACCAAGAACTTTTGCCCGTTTATGAGCAAATTTATGTGGGCTTAGATCTTTTAAACCTGATATCATTAAACATCTTTAAACCAATCGACTGCGAAGTTTTTGAAATGATTTGCCTGCGGACTTAATTTTTTATTTTTGTCCCAGGCAATTTAAAAGTTGCCCGTACTTATGATACAGTTCTTGCTCCTGCAGGAGAAGCTTTTTATGAAATATATAATACGGGATATGATTTATCTTTTAATGATTAGTAGCTTTAATTTAAATTAATTTAAAAAATTTATTGACAGACGTGACGTATTGTGATAATATTTTTCTTGCGTCAAGCGAAAGCAAGATGTAAGCGGAAGTGTCGGAACTGGCAGACGAGCAAGACTAAGGATCTTGTGGCTATTGCAGTCGTGTGGGTTCAAGTCCCATCTTCCGCATTTTTTATACCTAAAAATAAGGTATATATTTGGGGTGGTACATATTTATTAGATAAAATATTAAATAAAGTTTGAAAAACTATAAAACTAAATTTGTATATTTATTTTAAATGATAAACACCCTAAGAGGTGTTTTTTTGTTATGCACAATGAGCCAAATACTTTCAGTTTTTTGCTTGCAAAAAAAACTGAAAGTATTTGGCGAATGTATAATCACTGAGAAGGAGCGAAGCGGATTCGAAGTGCTATACATGGTGAAGCCATGTGCATAACAAAAATAAAAAAGTAAAGCAATTAGTTTTTTGCTTGCAAAAAAAACTGAAAGTATTTGGCGAATGTATAATCACTGAGAAG
>OKRZ01003298.1_pt1 | contig 11009 bp, 10 predicted proteins | sample 1601141 | NCBI WGS metagenome assembly OKRZ01 (sample SAMEA3541524, study PRJEB24748) | human gut metagenome | biome: human gut; feature: human-associated habitat; material: faeces | place: China | collected 2012
AGCAAAAGCTCACGCGAATTTCTGACATAATTTTGGTTGCTAACTGGAAAGGAATCGCAAAGCCGATACCTTCCGGCGTTTCGCCATCGTTACTCTTATCAAACGACAGCGTGTTAATGCCCATCAGTTCTCCCAGCGAGTTCACCAGCGCGCCGCCAGAGTTACCGTGGTTAATGGAAGCATCGGTTTGTAGGAAGTTTTGCCGCCCGGTCGGGTTCAGACCGATTCGACCCGTGGCACTAATAATCCCCTGGGTAATGGTCTGCCCGAGGTTGTACGGGTTACCGATCGCCAGTACTACGTCGCCAATGTGCGGTACGCGACGTGCATTAATTGGAATGGTAGGTAAACCGCCAGTGGCATTAATTTTAAGTACCGCCAGATCGGTTAGAGAGTCAGATCCCACCAGCAATGCTTCAAATACACGACCATCCTGTAAGGCGACGATGATCTGATCGGCGTCGTTGATGACGTGTTTATTGGTGATGATATAACCGCGTTGATCCATGATTACACCGGATCCCAGGGTGCGGATCTCAAGCTGGTTGTGAGAGTTGGTGTTCAAACCACGGTTGTAAACGTTAACCACCGCTGGCGCGGCGCGGCGAACCGCCAGATTATAACTGGCAGGCGTCTCATCGGTACTGTCAAATTGCGGAGTGGAAAGCGGGTTAAGGCTGCGCAGCGAAGGCATGGCAACCAGCAGAATAGCGCCGACAATTAATCCAATCGCAACGGAACGTAAGAGCTTCACAAACATGATGGAGGCGTCATTAAAAAAGGGAACGGCAGCAGCATACCACGAGTTAACCGGACATCACACGTAAGCCTGATGCCCGGTTTACGACATTAACGCATCAGCAGATAGATGCTTTCATTGCCGCGTACAATTTGCAGGGCGATGATGGCCGGTTTTGCCGCCAGCACTTTACGCATTTCAGCAATCGAGTTCACCCGATCGCGGTTGACGCCAATGATCACATCTTCTTTTTGCAAGCCAGCCTGAGCAGCTGGGCTTCCTTTGACAACTTCATCGATCTTAATACCTTTGCCGCCATCTTTTAGCTGACCATCGCTCAACGTTGCACCTTCCAGCGCTGGCGTGATCATTTCAGCGCTGGCCGACGAAGAGGTGCTGGTATCGAGCGTCACTTCTACTTCCAGTGGCTTGCCGTTACGCAGCAGGCCAAGCTTCACTTTCGTGCCCGGCTCGGTGGTCGCGATACGAGAGCGCAACTCAGCAAAGCTATTCAGCGGTTTGCCGTTGAGGCTGGTAATAATATCGCCCGCTTTGACGCCCGCTTTCGCTGAGCCAGAACCTGGCAACACTTCGCTGACAAACGCGCCACGCTGCACGTCAAGGTTGAAGGCTTTGGCGATATCGGCACTCATCTCGGTGCCTTTGATGCCTAACAAACCGCGTTTGATTTCACCAAAGTCGATAAGCTGCTGCGCCAGTGTTCGCGCCATATTACTGGGGATGGCAAATCCAATCCCGACGCTCCCGCCGCCAGGCGCAAGGATTGCAGTGTTGATGCCAATTAACTCACCGTTAAGGTTTAACAGTGCACCGCCGGAGTTACCGCGGTTAATGGAAGCATCTGTCTGGATAAAGTTTTCCAGACCTTCAAGATTCAACCCGCTGCGTCCTAATGCGGAAACAATGCCAGAGGTGGCGGTTTGCCCAAGGCCAAATGGGTTACCGACCGCTACGGCAAAATCACCGACGCGCAATTTATCGGAGTCGGCAATAGCGATTTGCGTTAATTTGCTCGGGTTTTGAATTTGTAACAGGGCGATATCGCTCTGGTCATCGCTACCAATCAGTTTTGCATCAAACTCGCGCCCATCATTGAGCTGAATACTGATTTTCTGTGCCTGATTAATCACATGGTTGTTGGTCAGCACATAGCCTTTACTGGCGTTGATGATGACACCGGAACCTAAACCTTCGAAGGGTTGTGCAGGTTGATCCGGTAAATCATCACCAAAAAACTTTTTGAATTCTTCCGGGATTTTCTGTCCCTGACTGGCCGTTCCTTCCACCCGTACGCTCACCACTGCCGGAAGCACTTTTTCCAGCATTGGAGCCAGACTGGGGAGAGGGGCCTGATCGGCAACCTGGCCTGGAATCGACGCGACGGCCTGAAATGACGCCGAGAGAGTTAACCCGACACTTAACGCTAATGCACTCAACAGCTGGGTTTGTTTTTTCATTATTCCTGCTCTCGTACCTGAATGATAAGAAAAGAGATTCAAAACAGTTTGATGTTATTGAATTTTCAGACGGCTAACAATGAGACACCAGATTAAATGATAGTCGGGGAGGGAGAGAAGAGGAGGGCGCAATGGCTGCGCCCGAAAAATAAATTAGTCGCGCTTCGCGCCAGTACGCAGCAGGCCGGATGCGCCTTCAGAATAGTCGCGAGGCATCTGCACCGGTGCCTGATCGTTGCTGGCTTCAGACTCTGCCAGACGATTACGGAACGGGTTTGCTTCAGCAGACAGTTCCGGCAGCAGGCTGCTGGAGCTTTTCGCCATGTGCTGATACAGCTGGCGATAGTCGTGCGCCATGGTATCCAGTAATTCCGCGCTGCGGGCAAAGTGGCTAACCAGCTCTTCGCGATACTCGTCCAGTTCAGCTTTATTCTTTTCCAGTTCGTACTGCAACGCCTGTTGCTGGCGTAGTTTACGATTACCAAAACGCATGGTCACAGCACCAATAATGATGCCGACGACTAACCCAATTAGCGCATATTCCCAGGTCATGAACATCTCCCGTTGTCTTTTGTTTCCGTAGGGTGTTGGCTTCAGGCTCCATGCCTGCGGCTGATTATGCCACTATAACCGTTAATTCCACAGAAGTGGAATCCCGACTGCATATCGCGTAGTGTAGAACGGCCTTTTTTTCGTCAACCGTGAACAACGGCGCACCGATTATTCAAGGAATAACAATAAGATCATGCAAAGCGTTACCCCAACATCGCAATACCTGAAGGCGCTCAATGAAGGCAGCCATCAACCCGACGACGTTCAAAAAGAGGCCGTCAGCCGCCTGGAAATTATTTATCAAGAACTCATCAATAGCAGGCCACCAGCCCCCAGGACGAGTGGGCTAATGGCGCGGGTCGGTAAGCTGTGGGGTAAACGCGAAGACACAAAGCATACGCCAGTGCGTGGCTTATATATGTGGGGCGGTGTAGGACGCGGGAAAACCTGGCTGATGGACCTTTTCTATCAAAGCCTGCTGGGAGAGCGGAAACAGCGCCTGCACTTTCACCGTTTTATGCTGCGGGTGCACGAAGAGCTAACTGCCTTACAGGGGCAGACCGATCCGCTGGAAATTATTGCCGATCGCTTTAAAGCCGAAACTGACGTGCTCTGTTTTGACGAATTTTTTGTTTCTGATATTACCGACGCCATGCTACTTGGCGGTCTGATGAAAGCCCTGTTCGCTCGCGGAATAACGTTGGTCGCAACGTCAAATATTCCGCCGGACGAACTTTATCGAAATGGCTTGCAACGTGCACGTTTTTTGCCTGCAATCGATGCCATTAAACAGCATTGTGATGTAATGAACGTGGACGCTGGTGTTGATTATCGACTGCGTACACTCACTCAGGCGCATCTGTGGCTTTCGCCACTCAACGATGAAACCCGGGCGCAGATGGATAAACTATGGTTGGCGCTGGCGGGGGCGAAACGAGAAAATTCACCGACGTTAGAAATCAACCATCGGCCATTGGCGACAATGGGCGTCGAGAACCAGACGCTGGCGGTCTCTTTTACTACGCTGTGCGTCGACGCCCGCAGTCAGCATGACTATATTGCGCTCTCACGTCTCTTTCATACGGTCATGTTGTTTGATGTACCAGTTATGACGCGGTTGATGGAGAGCGAAGCGCGGCGCTTTATTGCGCTGGTGGATGAGTTTTACGAGCGCCATGTCAAATTAGTGGTGAGTGCAGAAGTGCCGCTGTATGAAATTTATCAGGGCGATCGGCTGAAGTTTGAGTTCCAGCGTTGCCTGTCACGTCTGCAAGAGATGCAAAGCGAAGAGTATCTGAAGCGCGAGCATTTGGCGGGTTAAAACCTGTCACAAATCACAAAAAGGGGTCGATCTTTGACCCCGACTTCTCTATAATCCTGCGACCCCACGTTACAAGAAAGTTTTTTTCCCAAAACTTTTTGTGTGCTGGCATAGGCTATTCGAAGGGGTAGGTTTGCCGGACTTTGTCGTGTGAACCTCAACAATTGAAGACGTTTGGGTGTTCACCAACGTGTAACTATTTATTGGGTAAGCTTTTAATGAAAACTTTTACAGCTAAACCAGAAACCGTAAAACGCGACTGGTATGTTGTTGACGCGACCGGTAAAACTCTGGGCCGTCTGGCTACTGAACTGGCTCGTCGCCTGCGCGGTAAGCACAAAGCGGAATACACTCCGCACGTTGATACCGGTGATTACATCATCGTTCTGAACGCTGACAAAGTTGCTGTAACCGGCAACAAGCGTACTGACAAAGTGTACTATCACCACACCGGCCACATCGGTGGTATCAAACAAGCGACCTTTGAAGAGATGATTGCTCGCCGTCCTGAGCGTGTGATTGAAATCGCGGTTAAAGGCATGTTGCCAAAAGGCCCGCTGGGTCGTGCTATGTACCGTAAACTGAAAGTTTACGCGGGTAACGAGCACAACCACGCGGCACAGCAACCGCAAGTTCTTGACATCTAATCGGGATTATAGGCAATGGCTGAAAATCAATACTACGGCACTGGTCGCCGCAAAAGTTCCGCAGCTCGCGTTTTCATCAAACCGGGCAACGGTAAAATCGTAATCAACCAACGTTCTCTGGAACAGTACTTCGGTCGTGAAACTGCCCGCATGGTAGTTCGTCAGCCGCTGGAACTGGTCGACATGGTTGAGAAACTGGATCTGTACATCACTGTTAAAGGTGGTGGTATCTCTGGTCAGGCTGGTGCGATCCGTCACGGTATCACCCGCGCTCTGATGGAGTACGACGAGTCCCTGCGTTCCGAACTGCGTAAAGCTGGCTTCGTTACTCGTGACGCTCGTCAGGTTGAACGTAAGAAAGTCGGTCTGCGTAAAGCACGTCGTCGTCCGCAGTTCTCCAAACGTTAATTGGCTTCTGCTCCGGCAGAAAACAATTTGCGAAAAAACCCGCTTCGGCGGGTTTTTTTATGGTTAAATTCTGAATCAGCGTAAAAATTGGAAAGTTGCTTTTTGCTACCGTCTGACAGACAGGCAAAACAAAAACCACATCGGCAATAAGGGACTAAGTCAACTATTTCAGACTAAAGCGCATCTCTTTTTCCCCATTTCCGGCATCGACTCACCACAAAGGTCGCAAAATCTGGTAAACTATCATCCAATTTTCTGCCCAAATGTCGGGTATTGCTCATTTTTTGTTTGATTTTCGAACAAAGAGAGTCGTTCCTTACTGGGTAACACAACTTCTGACTGGCCACCTGGTGGCTGGTAGCAGTAAAAATTCTGACTATACCTGGAGGTTTTCATGGCTGTCGCTGCCAACAAACGTTCGGTAATGACGCTGTTTTCCGGTCCTACTGACATCTATAGCCATCAGGTCCGCATTGTGCTGGCTGAGAAAGGTGTAAGTTTCGAGATCGAACACGTGGAAAAGGACAATCCGCCTCAGGATCTGATTGACCTCAACCCGAATCAGAGCGTTCCGACCCTGGTGGATCGTGAGCTGACCCTGTGGGAATCTCGCATCATTATGGAATATCTGGATGAGCGTTTCCCGCATCCGCCACTGATGCCTGTTTACCCGGTAGCTCGCGGTGAAAGCCGTCTGTACATGCATCGCATCGAAAAAGACTGGTACACGCTGATGAACACCATCATCAACGGTTCAGCTTCTGAAGCAGATGCCGCACGTAAGCAACTGCGCGAAGAACTGCTGGCGATTGCGCCGGTCTTCGGTCAGAAGCCGTACTTCCTGAGCGATGAGTTCAGCCTGGTCGATTGCTATCTTGCTCCGCTGCTGTGGCGTCTGCCGCAACTGGGCATCGAGTTCAGCGGCCCGGGTGCGAAAGAGCTGAAAGGCTATATGACCCGCGTCTTTGAGCGTGACTCTTTCCTTGCTTCTTTAACTGAAGCAGAACGTGAAATGCGTCTGGGCCGGAGTTAATCTGTATGGATTTGTCACAGCTAACACCACGTCGTCCCTATCTGCTGCGTGCATTCTATGAGTGGTTGCTGGATAACCAGCTCACGCCGCACTTGGTGGTGGATGTGACGCTCCCTGGCGTGCAGGTTCCTATGGAATATGCGCGTGACGGGCAAATCGTACTCAACATTGCGCCGCGTGCTGTCGGCAATCTGGAACTGGCGAATGATGAGGTACGCTTTAACGCGCGCTTTGGCGGCATTCCGCGTCAGGTTTCTGTGCCGCTGGCTGCCGTGCTGGCTATCTACGCCCGTGAAAATGGCGCAGGCACGATGTTTGAGCCTGAAGCTGCCTACGATGAAGATACCAGCATCATGAATGATGAAGAGGCATCGGCAGACAACGAAACCGTTATGTCGGTTATTGATGGCGACAAGCCAGATCACGATGATGACACTCATCCTGACGATGAACCTCCGCAGCCACCACGCGGTGGTCGACCGGCATTACGCGTTGTGAAGTAATACAAAAACAGGCCCTGGTGGCCTGTTTTGTCTTTTAATGGCTTAATAAAATAGCGTGATTGTGGCAATCATATTCACCACGAAACCGACTGCCATGGGGATCGCTGTTCGCTTCACCACCGCAAAAGGCGAAACGCCTGCAATTCCTGACGTAACGACCACCACCGCAGTAATCGGCGAAACCGCGCGCGCTAGCGTCGTGGCAAAATGCATCGGCATAATCATTACAACCGCTGGTACATGTAGTCCGGCTGCGATATTCGGAATAAGACTGGCAAATGACATAAACGGCGCATTGCCAGAGCCCATCACAATGGCACAAATGGCAATGACTAGCGCCATAATAATCATCACGCCAATACCGCCCAGACCAGAATGCTCAGCACCCCTGATAACCGCATCAACAGTGCCAATCGTCGTTAAGCCTTTCGCAAATATTTCACCCGCGACCACCAGCGTTACCACGTTGGCAAACTGCGTACCCATGCCGTCAAAAAACGCCTGCACATCGTCCATTGTTTCGCGCAAGTTATGCTTGCGGAAGAACTCAACAAACATCGTCACCGTCAAACTCAGTAACATCACCACCACCAGATGCAGTTCTGACTGCATCAGCCCGATGTGGGCGAGGAACAGCGAGCCGAGCATCAAGATTAACGGCATCACAGGTAAAATGGCGTAATAGAGCGGCGGGACATTATCGAGAGCTTTTAGCTCTGCCTGTTCGTGATTGATATTTTTATCTTTTTTGTCAAAAGCGCGTTGCACGAAAAAGTGGGAGATCGCCACCGAGATAATGACGCAAGAGGCGACCGGAAGCTGGTAGTGGAAGAAGTAAGTGGCAATTTTCATTCCCGCGACCTGGGCTGCAAAAATGGAGTTCGTTTCCAGAATCCCCCACTCAATGGACATCGTGGTTGCGATAACCGCCACCGCAGAGAGGCGACTTACTCCCAGACTCACCAGCGTCGGAAATAAGGTGACCATCAGCAACATACCCAGGCCGGAGGCGCTGGTAATAAACTGCGCCATGATTTGGCCGATGACGTAAGTTGCCGACAGAATAATATACGGCGAGTGAATGAGTTTTAACGGGCGGCTTAGCAAGCTCACCATCGCGCGACTGGCTCCTGTGCGCTCCATGTAGCGGGCATAACCGCCCACCGCCATAATCGACAGCCCCAATCCGGCAATGCGGTTGGACAGCATGCGCAGGATTTCATTATAAATATCGACGATCAAGTAGCCGCTGCTTTTGGCGGGATCGAGTACACCACCGAACCCTAACCAGACACCGCACATCATCAGGAAGATACCTGCGGCAGCCAGCACCACCTGAGGTTTGTAGTTTTTCAGGATCAAATAGCCCATCGTAATTAATACGATGACAGATATAATTATGCCGAACATTGTTGAACTCCGTGTCAAAAGAAAACGGTCAATCCCATAAACGGCAGATTGAAAACAATGATGTTATATTTTTTGCAAGTCTATTTATGGTGCGGATGTCGTGTTTTTAATTGTAGGTGAGGTGATTTTTCATTAAAAAATATGCGCTTATGATTATTTTGTAAGAACACATTCATAATATTCATAATGCTCGTGAATAGTCTTATAAATAATTCAAACGGGATGTTTTTATCTGCGTTACATTAATTTTTTGCAATAGTTAATTATTCCGTTAATTATGGTAATGATGAGGCACAAAGAGAAAAACCTGCCATTTTCCCCTACTTTCAATCCTGTGATAGGATGTCACTGATGATGTTAATCACACTGACCTTACAGAATGGGCCTTATGAACGCATTTGATTCGCAAACCGAAGATTCTTCACCTGCAATTGGTCGCAACTTGCGTAGCCGCCCGCTGGCGCGTAAAAAACTCTCCGAAATGGTGGAAGAAGAGCTGGAACAGATGATCCGCCGTCGTGAATTTGGCGAAGGTGAACAATTACCGTCTGAACGCGAACTGATGGCGTTCTTTAACGTCGGGCGTCCTTCTGTGCGCGAAGCGCTGGCAGCGTTAAAACGCAAAGGTCTGGTGCAAATCAACAACGGCGAACGTGCCCGCGTCTCACGTCCTTCTGCGGACACCATCATCGGCGAGCTTTCCGGAATGGCGAAAGATTTCCTTTCTCATCCTGGTGGGATTGCCCATTTCGAACAATTACGTCTGTTCTTTGAATCCAGCCTGGTGCGCTATGCGGCTGAACATGCCACCGATGAGCAAATCGATTTGCTGGCAAAAGCACTGGAAATTAACAGTCAGTCGCTGGATAACAACGCGGCATTCATTCGTTCAGACGTTGATTTCCACCGCGTGCTGGCGGAGATCCCCGGTAACCCAATCTTCATGGCGATCCACGTTGCCCTGCTCGACTGGCTTATTGCCGCACGCCCAACGGTTACCGATCAGGCACTGCACGAACATAACAACGTTAGTTATCAACAGCATATTGCGATCGTTGATGCGATCCGCCGTCATGATCCTGACGAAGCCGATCGTGCGTTGCAATCGCATCTCAACAGCGTCTCTGCTACCTGGCACGCTTTCGGTCAGACCACCAACAAAAAGAAATAATGCCACTTTAGTGAAGCAGATCGCATTATAAGCTTTCTGTATGGGGTGTTGCTTAATTGATCTGGTATAACAGGTATAAAGGTATATCGTTTATCAGACAAGCATCACTTCAGAGGTATTTATGGCAACGAATTTACGTGGCGTAATGGCTGCACTCCTGACTCCTTTTGATCAACAACAAGCACTGGATAAAGCGAGTCTGCGTCGCCTGGTTCAGTTCAATATTCAGCAGGGCATCGACGGTTTATACGTGGGTGGTTCGACCGGCGAGGCCTTTGTACAAAGCCTTTCCGAGCGTGAACAGGTACTGGAAATCGTCGCCGAAGAGGCGAAAGGTAAGATTAAACTCATCGCCCACGTCGGTTGCGTCAGCACCGCCGAAAGCCAACAACTTGCGGCATCGGCTAAACGTTATGGCTTCGATGCCGTCTCCGCCGTCACGCCGTTCTACTATCCTTTCAGCTTTGAAGAACACTGCGATCACTATCGGGCAATTATTGATTCAGCGGATGGTTTGCCGATGGTGGTGTACAACATTCCAGCCCTGAGTGGGGTAAAACTGACCCTGGATCAGATCAACACACTTGTTACATTGCCTGGCGTAGGTGCGCTGAAACAGACCTCTGGCGATCTCTATCAGATGGAGCAGATCCGTCGTGAACATCCTGATCTTGTGCTCTATAACGGTTACGACGAAATCTTCGCCTCTGGTCTGCTGGCGGGCGCTGATGGTGGTATCGGTAGTACCTACAACATCATGGGCTGGCGCTATCAGGGGATCGTTAAGGCGCTGAAAGAAGGCGATATCCAGACCGCGCAGAAACTGCAAACTGAATGCAATAAAGTCATTGATTTACTGATCAAAACGGGCGTATTCCGCGGCCTGAAAACTGTCCTCCATTATATGGATGTCGTTTCTGTGCCGCTGTGCCGCAAACCGTTTGGACCGGTAGATGAAAAATATCTGCCAGAACTGAAGGCGCTGGCCCAGCAGTTGATGCAAGAGCGCGGGTGAGTTGTTTTCCCCTCGCTCGCCCCTACCGGGTGAGGGGAAATAAACGCATCTGTACCCTACAATTTTCATACCAAAGCGTGTGGGCATCGCCCACCGCGGGAGACTCACAATGAGTACTACAACCCAGAATATCCCGTGGTATCGCCATCTCAATCGTGCACAATGGCGGGCATTTTCCGCTGCCTGGTTGGGATATCTGCTTGACGGTTTTGATTTCGTTTTAATCGCCCTGGTACTCACCGAAGTACAAGGTGAATTCGGGCTGACGACGGTGCAGGCGGCAAGTCTGATCTCCGCAGCCTTTATCTCTCGCTGGTTCGGCGGCCTGATGCTCGGCGCTATGGGTGACCGCTACGGGCGTCGTCTGGCAATGGTCACCAGCATCGTTCTCTTCTCGGCCGGGACGCTGGCCTGCGGCTTTGCGCCAGGCTACATCACCATGTTTATCGCGCGTCTGGTCATCGGCATGGGGATGGCGGGTGAATACGGTTCCAGCGCCACCTATGTCATTGAAAGCTGGCCAAAACATCTGCGTAACAAAGCCAGTGGTTTTCTGATTTCAGGCTTCTCTGTGGGGGCCGTCGTTGCCGCTCAGGTCTATAGCCTGGTGGTTCCGGTCTGGGCCGCTTGTACTCGACGAGCGAAAGCAGACGATCCACGCGCTCTTCGTCCATGAATGCCTTCCAGCTTCAACTGGCGAAGCAGGCTTTCCTTGTCAACACGGATACCCAT
>OKRZ01003301.1_pt1 | contig 10998 bp, 9 predicted proteins | sample 1601141 | NCBI WGS metagenome assembly OKRZ01 (sample SAMEA3541524, study PRJEB24748) | human gut metagenome | biome: human gut; feature: human-associated habitat; material: faeces | place: China | collected 2012
TATTAAAAAAGATTTAAAGTTGTCTGACCGTATTTACAAATGTGAATGTGGAAATGTAATTGATAGAGATTATCAGGCGGCTTTGAATCTAAAACAGTATGGAGAAAATGTCCTAAAACAACAATCTGTAGCATACCACTTTCAAGTTATTACAGATATGTACTGATACGTTAGTCAGGAATTTATGCCTATGGAGTGTACAAGAACTTGCGAGTAGATTATGAGAAATCATGTCAAAAGCATATACGATGAAGTAGGAATGAAACATAAAGGTTTATAACTTTTTATAAGTTTTCAGTAACGGTGAAACATTTGCTTAGAAAACCAGCATTGCAATATCCACACGCAGAGGTTGTAAATCCAAATGAGGAAGTTGATTTTCAATGCGAATTACAATCAAGTGGAAAGATTGCAAAAGCACGATTAATGATAGATGACAACAATTATGAATATTACTTTGATAATTTTGATATACAAAATTTGCAAGAAAATAATTATAGTTCGTTGGTTACATACCCTATTAAGAATAACATTCCAACATATAAGATATACAAATCGGACAGCAATAGAACAAGTGATGAAACCACGTTTTCATTTGGTGCCGGCGAGATGTACACTTGGAAGATGAGAATATACGAAAAGGACAGTTTTGATCCTACAAAGGAGAAAACATATGTTCCATCATCTTGGATTGGTAAAGGTACTGTTATGGAAATTTTATCAGGTGCTGAGTCCGTAGGATCTAATCAAGGAACATATTATGGTTTGAATAGTTCTGAAATGAATGGCAATCGAATTCTAAAGATAAATCCTCATACGCAAATGTATTTTAAGGATTGTACATTAACAAAAACTTCCGATGATAATCCACACAAAGAATTATGGACACGATATGATGAAAATGCGAACTACTATATTAAGGTTGGGAATACGTTTGCAAAAATCAAAAAATATTATTACTTTTTGCCAAAATATACAGCATATAGAAAAGACCCTGAGAGAGGCGACAAGACATTCAAATGGTTCATCTCAACGGATGATTTAGATACATATGGTGAACCTAAATTTGGTTATGCGGTTGTAAGTGATAAACTTAAGGTTTCTGTCAATGATACATATACAATATATTGTAATTACATAGATACAGACCAATATTACTTTGATACAAACACACCTCCTACGATTACATTGTACGAGAACTTTGAAAGTGTGAACGGAACAAATGTAACAAGAGAGATAGATTTATCTGAAACCACGCAACTTGCTCCCCTATCCTTATCATATAGCAATTTGCATATCACTGGTGAGTATTTACAATCCGAAGGAATAAGTGTTAGTCATTATAGTTTTCTTTTAGAAAGACGTGAATCGGATACAAAATATTCAACCGTTTCTTATTCAAACAACATATATTCAACCAATATAGATTGGCAATATGATAAATTTATCAGTGGAAATGAGTATAGATTAACATTGTCGTTAACAGATAGTGTTGGCTCTACATTTGAAAAAATAATTTATATTAAAGCAGAGTATAATTCTATCTCCTACCCTATGAACATTAAAATTGAGGAATACAGAAAACATAATTCTTTAATTGTTGATTTCAGTGAATTACATTCTATTACTGCAAATGAAGAAATTGACGGTGGACATCAGTTTCTTGCATATAATGAGGATACTGATAAAATAGATACTACATTGACTGTCTCTAATAATGTATGTCACTTGGATAAAGGTAACTCTTTGACATATGATTTTATAGACGGCGAAAAGGAGTTATCGTTTGGCAAGAGTACAATATATACAGCATTCAGGATTGACTCTGATTATACCGGTACAATATTTGAAGTTACGGATGATGATGAAACAACAACTGCATTAAAGTGGGATGGTGTGAATTTTTATCTATCAGTAAAAAATCCAAGTACAGGGTATTCTTCATACGGACGAGTGTTTACCCCATATGAAAATTGGGACAATATGACTGTCGGAGATCAGAAAAAAGCAATAAATGAAGCTATGGCAAAAGAAATAGTGGACTATTCTGTTCCTTATTTGTATATGAACGGTAAAATAAAGTATGATGATGACTTATATTATCACACTGAAACACCTTTGAGCGAACAAACATGGCTTGTAATTATAGATACAAAAACTGAAAATGTTTATTTTAAAAATATGTCTCAAAAAGATAATAAGACTGTGGGAGGTGATAGTTAATGGCAAAAGTAAAATTGTTCGGTGGAGTTACATACAATGCTTTTGGCGTTGACGAAGGCTCTCATTCTGATGATTTAAAAGAGACATTAACACAAGCGTATGGGAATTATAGTTGGAATTCTAATACAAAATTGTTGGCAAACTTTAATGATACGTTATCGGGAAGTAACTTTGACGGTTCATATGAAAATATTGACCATTTTCAAGTTTATAAAACGTTAGGCGAACAAGATACGTTACATAAAGTATGTCAAACTGAAAATCCTACTCAACGTGTGATAGAAGATTTCGCTGTTGGAGATTTATGTGATTACCAATATTATATTTTTGGTATTTGTAATAATACAATGGATGTCAATGGTGTGCAAGTAAATATCAAAACAATCTCCCCTCTCGTATCGGATAAAATCCAACTACATAGAGGAACAGTCTCTGTAATCGGACTTGTTCCTACAGAAGAAGATAATATTTATACTATTGACGAAGATAATATATGGCAATTAGATATTAATTTAACTAATGACGGTTACACGTTGAATACGGATAAGACATTTTATCAGACCCAAAATGCTTACGGTAAAGCGACTGGCGGTAATCGTAAACAAAGAACTATGTCTATTACAGGGTTGCTTGGCAAGATAGATTGCTCAGGTGATAGTCAATATATAGATACTTATGACGACATTATAAATTGGGAGAATTTTGTATCAAGTAACAGTTTAAAAATGCTTATAGACTTGAGAGGCTTGATTACTATTGGAGATACAGATGCTAATCCAACATTTCAATATGATACAAATGACAATCACGATGTTTCTGTTACGTTTACATTTAATCAGTTAAATGATATTGATACGGTTGATGTGCTGGGTATGATATTGCCGATTAATCCATTGTATTATGAATATTTGTCGGATAGTGAGGGAGCATTATTGAAAGATACAATTGAGGTTGATGCGGATAATAAATATCACGAATACCTTGCTTCTCCCCTTTTGGACGGTGGTTTAATATGAACATATACAAGAACGGATATGTAGTTGACAGTATCCATAATATTAATATTGCAAATATAACAAAACAGGTATATCTAAATTCGTTCAGCAAACTTGGTTTTGAGAGAATGCTCAAAGTGTTCAAAGCTGATATAGTTATACCTGTTTTTAGATTGTATTTGTTGGACGAAGATGAAAACATATCAATGGACGCAAGCGATGATTTAATGTCGGCGAGTTTAAGTATTACATATCAGACTGGTCAAAGACGTACAATGAATATTACTCTTGCAAATATAGATAATAAGTGGAAGCCTAAGCCGATCAAGGGACTAATATGGACGGGAAGCAAATTCAGATTTGATTCTGGTATTGTTATTGGTGACACAATATATTGGAAACAACAAGGAGTATTTGTTTTTAAAGACCCTACATTATCAAGAGAAAATTCAAACCAAACAATCTCATTATCATTATGTGATAAGTTTGGCTTATTCGATGGCAGTGTTTATGGAACGACGAGTTTAAAAACAATCATTCCTGTTGGTGTTCCAATGAAGAATGCTTTTACTTCTCTATTGGCAAGCGACAGAGGAAATGGCAAACCATTTGACTTAAAACCAATTATTTTTAATAGTGAATATACGGACATTAATACATATTACACTATAAAGCAAGATGCCGGTACAAAAGTCAGTGAGATATTTACAAGTATGGGTGAAACAATTTCTTCTGATGTTTACTATAATGAATTTGGCAATATGGTTGTTAGTTCTAATGTCAATGAGTTTATATCATCTAACTTCCCTGTTGTATATCGTTTTGAGGAAAACGACAAAGATATTGTGTCGGCAAATGTTGTTTATAATACATCACAAGTCAGAAATAAAGTTGTTGTTAAAGGTGCTATTGCTAATGGTTATCAATTCAGTGCTATCGCCGAGAACAAGAATTTAAAATCAGACTATTGTATTCAATACAATGGCGAAATACCAGAAGTTATAAGTGATAGTAAGCTATATGCTGATTCATTGTGTATGTCACGAGCAATGTACGAATTGATTAATTTTAGCCGTGGCACAAAAACATTAAATTTATCATGTACATATAATCCTATATTCGATGTTAACCAGTCAGTGATGGTTAATTATCCAAGCTTGGGTATTAACAACGAAAACTATGTCATTGACTCTATTTCTATGAGTATGGATAGTGGTGCAACGACATCTTTGACAATGACAAATATTAACGAGGTAATTTTTTAAATGAAAAATGAAGAAGAAAAAATAGATTTTAATGATGAAACAGTTATTGCATATGTAAATATGATACGTCAAATTATTCAAAGTGAAGTTTCAACATATTTAAAAAATCAGAATATTGAAACATTTGAGGATTTAAAAGTACAAAGTGTTTCTGACGATGGATTGCACGCAACATTGAAAGATACAACTACAAAAGAAGTATATGAAAATATACCTAACTATACAAATATAAAAATCAAACCAAATGATTTTGTCAGGATGTATATAAGTAATCAAGGATTAAAGAAATATATTGGACAAACATTTGGTTCAAGAAGTGAATATTTATGTCAAACAGAAAAGGACGGTGATAAATAATGGCTGATTTACATATAGACACAAGCAATGTTACGCTGATGGGTGAATTTAAAAGTGCAATTGAAGATTATGTTCAAAAATATATTCAAGGATATGTAGATAAAGTTATGGTGGGCAGACATAGTACATTGAAAAATTCAAGCTGGGATTTTAGTGGAGATAAAAATGACACAATACGAAATATATCTATTCCATTTGACAAATCGAAAGAACATTGTGGAGTTATAAATATTAAACTAAGTGACCAAACAACTAATGACCCAAAATCTCAAATCTTCTTTTGGTATGATGGGAATAAACTCAATTCTTTGTTTAACCCACTTATTCATACTAATTCATATGGCAGCCAAAAAGTTCAACAGGTTGATTTAATGGGAGATACCATTTGCATTAAGGTATCTAATTCTGGAAACCCATATGCTCTATCTTATGACTCTGCTTCATTCAGTGTAGATTATCATATTTGGTAGAAAGGAGTGATTAGATGGCTCATCTAAATTTAAAGAAAGACGCTTTTAATTTAACTCAAACAGGCTCAACAATACAGAATCTGTTAAATGTAGTTCAGTCATTTGAAACAAATGAACTTGAAGAATTAAGAGATTTAATTGCGGCAATTAAAGATATTGACACAACGGATGATGATCAAAGTTTTAAGCAGCAATTATTGAATGTATTTGATAATGCAGTAATGGAAGATGAGGTTACGACCAAGCTTGACAATACAAGTACCCTCCCACCTCAGACTAAAGTTGTAAAGAGTGCAATAGATGATGTTCTCGATAGGATTAAACAGACTAATTCAGATTTAAGTGATGAGATTTACAATAGACAAACTGGAGACCAAGATACAACTACTTTGGTGGAAAATGAAAGTCTATCAAGACAAAATGCGGATGATAAAATCAACAGAGAATTATATGGAAGTACAACAAATAGTTATACACTTTCCTCTGATATTAATCCTGCTCAAGTTGATGTCACTATTCAAGGTGGTTCTGGTGTTTTAAGCGTTGATATAGAAAATTTGACAAACGCTTTTGTTCTTAATGGAACAAAAGTTGTATCAGAGGGTAAAACAATCGCAACATATCAGATTGAGTACGGTGAAGATATATCAAGACTTTTTGCAGTAGTTGATTATAATGTACAATTAAAAACATTTGATTTTAAATTAGTTAAATCAGATGATGTTACATCTTCTGTTGAGGGAAACATTGCAACGCTTGTGTTGGGATTGATAGAATTTGGTTATGGATTTAATACAAGTCAAGGATACTTTCTAAACGATGTATCTAAGAGTTTTCCATATACGTATCAAAATGTATCACAGAACACAGTTGTCAAAATAAACGGATTAGCTGATTTGCAAACTATTGATAAGTCAAGTTTTATATCTGCCATTAATGAATTAGCAAGGACTGATATGAAGGTTAATGTATCTTTGAATGACATAAAAAAGGAACTTAATGGTATGTCAAAAGGCGGTATTTGGCATTATGGTGAGGTATTAACACACACCGCTAATTTAAGTACCCCTGTAATAAACAATAGTGTTGATGCAAATATAGGCGACTTTTATCTTAACTCAAATACATTCTCAGTGTATTTTTGTGTAGGAGATGATAATGGCAATCATAATTGGTTATATATCGGCAATTTGACAGGAAGTTTTGATTACTCAAACTATGCGAGTGTTGATTCTCCACATTTTGAAGGAATACCAACAGCACCTACTCCAAGTGCTTCAAACAACTCTACGCAGATAGCTACAACGGAATATGTTAGAAATGCTATTGATAAGTATGCCGGCGATGGAAGTGGTAGTGGTATAGATTTTGATGAAGCAGTTGTTGACGATTTGTATTATGACAAAAGAGATTGGACTTGTACATCAAATAAAACAGTATTCCCTGCTGTTAAATTAAAAAACGCAGACACTGGAGAAATTGAAATTAGTTGTTTTGACTTTGGGACTTTTGAATTTAGGGAAAATTTACCTACTGAAATTGCTATATTTAGTACAAATTCATCAAGTACAAATGGTATTTCTAAAATAGTATCACCTAATAAGACAACTATCAGTTACGTCCCTAAGTCAAATGAAAAAATGTATATTAATGCTGAATACGATTGGATAGACAATATTTTAACTCTTTCTGTCGGACAAGAGAAAATAAATAATGTTCGTTGGGATGATGAAATTAATAAGAGATGGGAATTCACATTAGGATATTATACTATTACTCTTGCACAAGATGAATCTACAAAACAATATTCGATCCAAACACAAGATAGTGCATCTTTTTCTTCATACGGAACTTATACTACAACAGCTAAATATAAGATGTCGGTTAACAATATCCCTACAACAAATCATACGAATATTATTTCAGCATTAACTGAGGTGTGTGACATAGTTTCTGATAATGCAGAAAATAATAAATCTGATACTGCGAATATTGGAACACTTATTTACGCACTACACCCTGACATAACAACTATTAAAATTAATGGCAATTCTGTTGTACAGAATTCATACTATGGGGAATTAATAACCACAGACGTGAATGAAATTTTTGTATTAGACAATCAATTTGATGATTTTTATAGTGATTATGATAAATATAATCGAGATCAGAAAGGACATTTTCTTTATACTAATGATGAAGTTGGATATAGACCAACTAGAGACATTTTAGAAAACAAAAAAGCATTTTGTCGTATTTTATCTAAGCCTTCGACAGGAGCAGATAGTATGGACGGTGAAATAGAAGTGTTATTAACATTCTAAGAGGAGGAATTTATTATGACAAACATTAACTGGAAAGTAAGAATTAAAAATCCGATGTTTTGGGTACAAATTGTAGTTGCTATTTTTGTTCCTGTACTTGGGTATATGGGAATTACGGCGCAAGATCTAACCACATGGCAAGCAGTAGGCAATGTAATATTGACAGCTTTTTCTAATCCATATGTATTGCTGTTGATGGCAACGAGTGTTTATAATGCTATTATCGACCCAACTACAACAGGCATTACAGATAGCAAAATGGCACTTACATACAACACGCCTAACAGTGATAAATAAGAGAACATTCATCCTATGCGAATGTTCTTTTTTTTGTGCAAAAATTAAAGAAAGGAAGATTGCTATGAATATAATTGAAGTTGCTTATAAATGGCACGGTGGCTTTACAAAACGTTCACGCACAGATTTTATAGCGTTACATCACGCAGAAGCAGTTAAATGTACTCCACAAGATATACACAGTTGGCACGTCTCAAATGGTTGGACAGGCATCGGTTATCATTTCTTTGTGCGTAAAGACGGCACAATTTATCGTGGTCGTCCGCTTGATGTGGTTGGTGCTCACGTTCAAGGTATGAACAGTTGTTCTATTGGCATTTGTGCTGAAGGTGATTATCATACAAAAGAAAAGACAATGCCACAAGCACAAAAGAAATCTATTATCGAGTTATGTCAATATCTTAAAAAGAATTATTATCCAAATGCAAAGATAGTTGGACATAGAGAAATCGGTGACAGTAATTGTCCTGGTCGATATTATCCACTTAATGAAATTAAATTTGCTGTTGCCGGAGGAATTACTGTTCAAGCAGAAAATCCTCAAAAGATTGCCTTGGATAAGTTGGTAACGAAGGGTATTATTACAGATGCATCTCAATGGATACTTACTGATTTCTTGACAAATGCAAAGGCAGTTAGAGTTCTCGACCTGCTTTCAGGCGGTACTTGGACAAGCGAGAAAACAAATTCAAGTATTCATTGGGCTCAGCCAAATGTCATCTCTTTAGCATCTAAGGATGGTGGTTCTTCTGACGGAACAAAAGTCATTGAAGATATTGACGGAATGGTTAATAAACTAAATGTCTGGATCTCTAAGGCTACACTATTGGCTTTGGTTGATAAGCTTACAGGCGGCACAAAAGAAAAATACAAGAATAGAAAAACAGACCATTGGGTAACTAAACTGTTACAATAAATATAAACAAATCTGTACAAATTTGTGCAGTAGTATAGATTTTATTAAGCAGAAAGCCCTTTGTATCGAGAAATTGGTGCAAACTCAGTGTTAATTGCTTTTAATCCCTAAAGCCTTACACCTAAACAGTAATCCGAAAGGATAAGCTGAATGGTACGAAAGTAGAAAAAACGTAAGGATGGCATATGGTGAAATAAAAGTGTCTCAGTGTTAATGATAGGACAGATAATTTCTGGCGTGACACATTAAAAACGGACATCCTAAGTGCTTAAGTAATGGGTGTTTAGCAGCGAAAGCCCTAAGTCTTTTTATAAGATATGGGACACGTTCAACGACTATCTCCTTGAGGGAGAGTAAAACCACAAGCTAATGGTGGAAGAAAAATACTGCCCCACACTACCATGTGGGTGAAGATATAGTCTACGCTTATGTGAAAGCATAAGAGGTCTGTCGGTGACGATAAGACTGCTATAAGGTTGCGACTTATAGTGAATGAGATAAATATATACAAATTTAATTTATTTATATAAATCTATTGACAACAATATAAAATTATGATACCATAGATATATAAAAATAATATGGTGGTGAATTTTATGGAATTGTTAAGCATAGGTAAATTTGCTAAAACTGTAGGAGTAACTACGACAACATTAAGAAGAATGCATCAAAGTGGCGAGTTAATTCCTGCGCATATTTCAAATGGTGGAACAAGGTATTATTCTACGGAACAATTAAAATTATTCCAATCAAGTAATACTGAAAGAATAGTTATTGGTTATTGTAGAGTAAGCACTCCATCACAAAAAGACGATTTAGAAATACAAGTACAAAATGTTAAATCATATATGTATGCTAAGGGATATAAATTTGACATTATAAAAGACATTGGTTCGGGTATAAATTATAAAAAGAAAGGTTTAAAAGAACTCATTAATAGGATAGAAAATAACGAAGTTTCTAAAGTTGTAATTTTATATAAAGATAGGTTGATTCGATTTGGATTTGAATTAATTGAATATTTGTGTGAAATTAATAACGTAGAAATAGAAGTTATAGACAATTCGGAATGTAGTAAAGAGAAAGAATTAACAGATGATTTAATTCAAATTATTACAGTTTTTGCGAATAGATTGTATGGACAACATTCAAAGAAAACAAAACGACTTATTAATGAGGTGAGAAACAATGCTGATAACAAAGAAAATCAGACTTAAACCGACAACTGAACAGGAAATATTATTTCGTAAAAGTGCTGGTGTATCGAGATGGGCATACAACTTCTTTTTAGGTGAGAATGAACGAATATACAGAGATTATATTAATAATGGAAAAATTGGTAAGAAGAGCATTAGTGAAGGTGATGTTAGGAAATACATAAATAATGTATTAAAACCAACTACTCATTCTTGGCTCAAAGAAGTTGGAAGTAATGTAATGAAACAAGGTGTTAAAGATGCCAGTCTTGCATTGCAAAGATATTTTAAAGGCTTGTCTGGAAAGCCCAAATTTAAGTCCAAACATAAAGACAGACCGAGTTTTTATGTCAATTATGAAAGTCTTTCAAGAAAACAATGTGGTTTTCAAGGAGAAAAAATAGGCTTTGTAAAAACATCGGAGGCACTTCCTAAACTAAATAAAAATGAAAAATATTCAAATCCAAGAATAACGTTTAACGGAAAGTATTGGTATCTATCTGTTGGCTATGAAGTGCAAGAAAACACAGTGGAATTAACAGACGAAAGTTTAGGAATAGATTTAGGAGTTAAAGATTTAGCAATTTGTTCAAACGGAAAAGTTTATAAAAATATAAACAAAACTCAAAGAGTTAAAAAGTTAGAGAAGAAACTAAAACGTGAACAGCGAAAATTATCAAGGAAGATTGAAAATAATATTCAATCATATAAATCAAATAGAAGCCCTATATACAAAAGACCTTTGAAAGAATGTCAAAACATTCAAAAACAAAATCGTCTCATACGAAACATACATAGAAAACTTGCAAATATTCGTCAAAACTATTTACATCAAACAACGACAGAGATAGTGAAAACCAAACCATCTCGAATAGTTATGGAAAGTTTAAATGTAAGTGAAATGATGAAAAATAAACATTTATCAAAAGCAATACAACAACAAAAATTTTATGAA
>OKRZ01003318.1_pt1 | contig 10970 bp, 16 predicted proteins | sample 1601141 | NCBI WGS metagenome assembly OKRZ01 (sample SAMEA3541524, study PRJEB24748) | human gut metagenome | biome: human gut; feature: human-associated habitat; material: faeces | place: China | collected 2012
AAGAATTAAAGTGTGATGCTGTTAAAATTATTAAGCGTATTAACAATTGTGATTTAAATGAAATATTGTTTATAGATGATAACAAAGAAAATATTATCAGATTTAATAATATGGGAATACATGCATGGACGCCTGAAGAATTTGAACAGTTAATATAATAATTAACAGGAGAAAGCAAATGGAACAAGAAATAAAGAAAATAAACAGAAGTATAAAAATATATCCAATATTTGCATCATTTACAGGAGATTTGATATTCTTCGTACCAATAGACACATTATTTCTAACATTGGTAAAAGGATTAAATGCCAGTCAAATAACGGCAATGACAATGGTTGCATTAATAATATGTATAGTATTTTAAAAAGTAATACTAGCTATTGTAAAAAAGATAGGAAATGTAAATTCATTAAGACTAGGAGCAACTATGTTGTTAATTGCATCATTAGTATTAACATTTGGAAAATCGTTTATTGCAATGTTATTATATAAAAGCATACATGAATTAGCAGTTATGTTTTTAAATATGGACGAAATAATTTTGAAAAATAATTTAAAAGCTGTAAATAGAAAAGATGATTATTTTAAAATAAGAAATAAATCAAAAATTATATATGCTATTATAACTTTATTTACTGCGTTAGTAGCAGGAAAAATGTTTAATGTAAATAATTATTTGCCAATGTACTTGTCAATAATAATATATGTTTTAGTATTAGGAACAGCATTTTTATATTATGAATCAAAAGTAAATAATGAACAAGAAATAAAGAAAGAACATAAAAAATTAAAAATAACATCAATAATATTCTATATAATATTATCAAATGCAGTATTTTATTCAATAATAAAAATGGGACAAAACAATAGTAAATTATTTATGCAATATGATTTTCAAAAATTCTTATCTGTTGAAATGGTAACATACTACATAACAACAATAGTATTTATATCAAGAATAGCAAGATTAGTAGGCAATGTAATATTTGGAAAGGTATATTCAAAAATAAAAGATAAAATGAGCATTGTTCTAACAATATGTTTGGCATTAGCGTTTTCATTATTGATTATAGGACACTTTATAGAATTAGCATTTATCTGTAAAGTTATAATTATGTCTTTAGGATTTTTCTTAATATTAGCTATTAGAGATTCCTTCCAAACGTATATAGAAGATACTGCATTAACTATTTCAAACAAAGAGGAACAACAAGAAATTATAATTAAAATTGAAGTTTATAGAAGATTAGGAACATTAATATTAAGTGCTATTTTTACATTAATATTGATGAAATATGAACTAATTGTAATAGAATTTATTTTATTAGGATTAAGTATTATAGAAATATTTATTAATAAAAGACTATGTAGCAAGTTAGCAAAATATGGTAGCAGTGATAGATAGCAAATAATTAAATGCTATCTATTTTTTAGTTAAATTTGTAAAAAAATACCTGTTGAATATATGGTTTTTAGTATTGTATAATCAACTTAAGAGGTGCAATAATTTATGAGAATAATAAAAAAATATGGAAAAGACATATTATATAAGGAATTAAAGAAAAGCTATAATTTTTTTATTAAAGAAGCAAATACAGATAAAAAAAGCAAAGGCTATGGACTAATAAAAGATAAAACAATTTTAGCTGATAATATAGCAAGTATAGCATCAGTAGGATATGGTTTAGCAGCATTAGTTATCGGAGTAGAACATAATTGGATAAAATATAAAGAGGCTTATGATAGAGTAAACAGAACACTAGAAACCTTTATAAATAACGTAGAAGGAAAAAACGGGTTTTATTATCATTTTGTAAATATGCAAACAGGAAAAAGAGAATGGAATTGTGAAGTATCAATAATAGATACAGCAATTTTTATATGTGGTGCAATAACTGCAGGTGAATATTTTGGAAAAGAAGTAAAAAATAAAGCAAATATCTTATATAAAAGAATAAATTGGGAATGGTATAAAAACAAAGAAAATAATTTATTCTATATGGGATATAAACCTGAAAAAGGATTTTGGGGACAATGGAATGGATATGCTGAACAATTAATAATGTATATATTAGGAGTTAGTTCACCAACATATCCAATAGATAAAAGTATGTATTATGAATTTAATAGAAAAAAGAAAGATTATAAAGATATAAAGGATATAATATACACATATTGTGGAACATTATTTACATATCAATATTCACATGCATGGATTGATTTTAGAAATTTAACAGATATTAATGGAATTAATTGGTTTGAAAATTCAGTAAAAGCAACAAAAGCAAATAGAGAATATTGTATAGATAATAAGAGCAAATTTAAAACTTATGGAGAAAACTCTTGGGGATTAACTTCTTGTCTTTCTCCAAAAGGATATATAGGACCAGGAGCTGAACCTTGTGATACTAATTTAGAAATAGAAAACGATGGAACAATATCTCCATGTGGTGCAATTGGCTCAATAGTATTTACACCAAAAGAAAGCATAAAAGCTATTGAATATTATTATAATACATTTAGAAAATTATGGGGAAAATACGGTTTTAAAGATGGTTTTAATTTAGAGGGAGAAAAAAGTTGGTTTGCAAAAGAATATATAGGAATTGATAAAGGAATAGGAATGTTAATGATAGAAAATTATTTAAATGAAACTATTGAAATAGCATATAAAACTTGTTATAATATATATAGATGTGTAATATCACATAATAGTAGTAACAAATAACCAAAATGTTTTAATTAAAATGGAGGTATTAAGATGAAAATTTGTATTTTACGGAGAGATGGAGAAAATGTTCATAATGGAATGGTAGAAGTGATGTTTGCAATAACAGAGAAATATTTTGGAAACAGAGAATTATTTTTAGATAAGAACGAAAAAGAATTCACACAGATGATTACTTTTTCAGTTTCTGATAATGAAGATTCGTCCAATATAGTTCAATTTATAATTGCAGTATCAGAAGTAAATCCATTATATGCTGTAAGGATTTTGAAGTAAAAGCAATGAAAAACTCTAACCTAGCAAATGCTTGATTAGAGTTTTTTTTTATTTTGAATGAAAAATGCTTTTTTCAATTTCTGCCATACATTCATTAGCAATACTTGCAACAGCTGACCATGAGCAAACTTGTGTAGAAATAGGTTTTACCATACTGTGCAATTCTGATATTGTTTTAAGTGCTTCATTCTTGGTAGAGCAGAAATTTTTTAAAGTTTTTTTGAAGTGCCTTGCTGTTTCATCAGAAGAATCAACAGTTTTAAACTGTTTTTCGACTTCTTGCTTAAATCCAGCCTGAGAGTATGTACCGTTATTCACAAATAATTTTAAATTTTCTAAAATATTAGATAATTTTGTAAATAAATCATCACCCTGTTTGTTTGGATTTTGCATAGCATCTAACATCCGTTTGTGGTAGTTTTCAAAAGTTGTATCATTCATATAAAATGCCTCCTAAAAATATTTATTTTTACATTGATGATTTACTTTGAAGAAAAAAGGTTAAAACTACAAAAAACTAATTATAGTATAACACAAAATTATGTAAAATACAAATAATAATGCCATTCAACTTATTTTGTGGATATATGAAGAAATTTCCAATGAAATATAATAAGAAACTTGATATAATATATATAAATGTGCAATATCACATAATAGTAGTAATAAATAACCAAAATATTTTAATTAAAATGGAGGTATTAAGATGAAAATTTGTATTTTACGGAGAGATGGAGAAAACATTCATAATGGGATGATAGAAGTGATGTCTGCAATAATAGAGAAAAAATTTGGAGATAGAGAAATGTTTTTAGATAAGAACAAAAAAGAATTTACACAGATGATTACTTTTTTAGTTTCTGATAATGAAGATTCGTCTAATATAGTTCAATTTATAATTGAAGTATCGGAAATTAATCCATTATATACTGTGAGAATTTTGAAGTAAAAGCAAAGAAGAACTCTAACCTAGCAAATGCTGATTAGAGTTTTTCTTTTTTGCCGTCTTAAAATACAAGTTCTTTACTAACATAAGCCAACGAAATCCACTTGGTATTCATAACAACTGTCATCAAAAAATCGACTGTTGAACATTTGATAGGAAATATTTCTAAAGGTGAATAGTCTCCAGGATACCTTTCTCTGTCATGTAATGTCCACGAATCGTGATACATTTTTATGGTTAGTTTTGGCTTTTCTGGACTATACTTTGCAAATCCTCCATATGGTTTATCTCGAAGTTCATCAAAAGCATTGCTAACTGCGTCAGCAATTCTTGAAATATCTTCGGAATTTACCACTTCTTTGGTATGTTCTGCAAAATGTTTTTTGAGTTGAGTAATTACTTCATCCCTTGTGGGTGGAGTAAGAAAACTAACATCATTGCTGTTGTTTTCCGTTTTAGTAAATGATGTCCGTGTGAGAGTATTAACTCTTGGCATAAAAAGTACCTCCTAATATTTTAATACTACAATTATACCATAAAAAACGAGATTTTTCAAGGTGAAGTTAATTTGCAATTTACATAAAAATATGTTATACTTTATAAGTATTGATTTTAGAAACCAAAAAGTAAAACAGATAACTTGGAGGTTTCAAACCTCCAAATGACTTTAAGGAGGTAACAATGTCTAAAAGAAAGAAACATTCAGGAAACTTAAAAAAACAAACTAAAGCAAAAAAAAAAATTTTGCAATTAGAAGATTGTTCAAAAAATGATGAATGTGGTGTTTCATCGGTTGATGAAATAAAAGTAATTGTTTTCTATAATGGTCCAAATTACAAAGTGAAAATTGTAATTCCAAAACGGAGTATAACCAAGAAAATATTGAAAGTTCAAAATAGCGAATTTGATTTATATATCCGATTTAGAGATTTAGATTATAGCGAATCAGGAGGACACCTTTATATAGAATTAAAGGGAAGATATAAGTTGGATGATAGATTAAAAAAACCAAATGAATGTAGTGAAGTAAAACTTGGAATTAATGCTAAAAGATATTATGGAAGTATTGTATTGCAACCAGATTTTTTTATTCCAGAGAATTGGTCTTCATCAGTTGATTCAAAGGAAGATGAAATTGCATTTAGACATTATAAGAGTGATATTAGGAAAATGGGAATAAATGCAAGTAATTATACTAATTATGAGAAATGCAACGTTTATCGACCATTTCAGGGTGGAGATTGTACAGGAGGAAAATAGTATGGCATTTGAAGATTATAAAGATTTAGATTTAAAACCTGAAAAAGCAACACAGGAAGAAATTGAACAACTTAGAAAAAAATATGGAGTATCAGAGTTTCATGATACAAGTTTAAGAGCAAAAGAATTTCTTCGTAGACAGGAAGAAAAGAATAGTTAAATAAAGCTATTGAAGTTGTAGTTAGATATTGAATGTATAAAAGAAGGAGATTATCATAGTGATAATTTTCTTCTTTTTTCTTAAATTTTTTCTCAACTTTGTTTTTGAATACTTATTTCTTAAAATAAAGTAGGAGGTGAAAAGACAAATATGAAATTTAAAAAAATTATAACAATTAAAAAAATAGAAAACTTGTATGAAAAAGTATTTTCGAGAATAGGAATGGGAAGCTTTATGAAACTTGCTTGGAATAATGTTAAAGGAGATTTTCATTCAGAACCCAATATGCTAGAGGTTAGTGCTAGACTAATGATTGAAGAAATTTTAGTTTATGAGATTGCAGTAGATGGAGTAGAGGGATATAAAAAAATTAAAGAAATGGTAGTAATTTTAAATTGCTCTATATATAAAAGTATAGAGTAATTTTTATCAAAACGAAAAATACTACATAAATAAGAGGTGAGAAAATGAATGGAAATATTGGAAAGTTTTAAAAAATATTTGGAAGAAAATTATGATACTGTTGGAGAAAGAAATACCATTGAAGCATATCTAAGAGATGTTAAACAATTTATTAAATATTTTAAAGAAAAATTTAATGAAGACATTATCGATTTTTCAAGAGCTGACTATACAGAATTTAAAATTCATATTAAAGATGATAAAAGTTTTAAATTTAGTACAATTAATAGAAAAACAGCAGCATTATCAATTTATGAAAATTTTTTAATTAAAAGTGGAATTAGAAAAGAAGATAAAAAATAATTGTAAAAAGAGATTTTTATAAAATCTATAGACCATATATTACAAGGGACATGTTACCTAATAATACAATAAGGAAAGTTAGGTTAAAAGCTGGAAAAAAATCAAAAGAGACTATGCTATGTTTATATTGCTTGATGTTGGGGGATTAAGAGTTTCGGAATCATTAGGAATAGAATTAGAAAGAGATGTTGATTTTAAAATGTATTCAATTCATATTATAGGAAAAGAAAATAAAATAAGAAGTATCTATCAAATAGCATTAATACAAAAAATGTAAGGTGTATAGGAATTTTGAATGATGGAACAAAATTCTATACCAAAATTAAAGAATTAAATCCAGATGTTTTAATACTTGATCTGAAAATGCCAGGAAAAAATGGAATTGAAATTTTAGAAGAAATACAAAATGATAAAAAGATAAAAACAAAAGTCTTTATATATTCAGGAGAGATGAAATATATGACTTTAGCAAGAAAATACACTTTTATTGAAAGATTTTTTTCTAAACTAACACCTGTTGAAGAAATAGCAAAAATATTGGAAGATATGGTTGAAAAAATATCTAATAAGAATACTGGAGATAAAATTATTGATATACTTTTTAGATTAGGATTCACATATTCTTTGAAGGGAACAAGATTAATTAATGACTGTATTTTATATTCAATAGTAGAAAATGAAGATAATATCAAGAATATTTATAACGAAATGGCAAAAAGAAAAGGAGAAAATATATATACAATAAAATCTGATATAAATACAGCAATAAATAATATGTGGAAATATACAGATAAAGCAAAAGCAAGAAGAATATTAAGACTTGGCGATTATGATAAACCGAGTAGCAAAAACGTTATTTCAATGGTTAAATATTATGTTGAAAATTAAAAATAAAAATAAGAACTATGATTTATTATTGTATAATAAAATTAGTTCTTTTTATAGTTGGGGTCAAAAAAACATTTAGCTATGTCATCTTGAAATTTATTAATTGCTTTTAGTTTTTCTATTTGTTTTTTAGTTCCTTTTCTCTTTTTATATTTTTTTATTTTTCTCAAATTAATCACCTTATGAAGATTATAGATTGAAAAAACCACAAAGTATTGAAAAGACTGAAAAAGTATTTTTAAAAGATAAAAAAGGTAATTTAAAAGAAATATGGAATAGGGATAATGGAATTTTAATAAAGTAAAAAAGTATAAGGGTAAATATTGAGCCTCAAAGGCTCTTTTTATTTTATAAAAAATTTAATAAAAAAATGTTACCTTTTTTAAAAAAATGGTAATATATAAATAGATATCTAAAAAAGGAGCTCTTAAGCAAAATGAAAAACAAGAAAATAAAAGAATATATTATTAATGGAAAATTTGATATGGAAAAAGTAATGAATGATTTTGCACGGATATATATTTATGATAATAAAAAATAGCGGATGTGTATTTGATAATGAAGACATAGAAGAAATAGCATCTGATGTATTTCTTGCAATATGGAAAAACAAAGAAAAATTAGACATTAATAAAGAAATTGCTCCATATATAGCAGGAACAACTAAAAAATTGATATTAAAAAGAAAAAATAATATCAAAAATAATAATGAGAATATTGAAGAATATGAAAATTTTTTATATGAAAAAAATAACGATATACATATTAAAATAGAGGAAAACGAAAAAATAAATATATTAACGAACGAACTAACAAAAATGAAAGAAGAAGATAAAAATATTTTTACATATTATTATTATCAGTCAAAATCAATAAAAGATATATCAAGTTTATTAAAAATATCACAAATTAAAGTAAAATCAAGACTATCAAGAATACGAAAAAAATTAAAGAATGAATTAGAAAAAAGGGGGTATGGTTATGAAAGAAGATAAAATAATAGAAAACATTATAAAAAAATCACAAATAAAAATAGCTGTATCTGAATTTGCAAAGGAGAAAAAAGAAATGCCTAAAATAAATAAAATTTCAAAATATGTTGCAACAGCGATTATAACATTAGGAATAGGAACAGGAATAGTATATGCAACAGGAACTGCTATTTATGATAAAATATGGAAACAACCTGAAACATATAAAGTATCTAATGAAATTACTGAAAAAGATAAAGAAAATGCAATTAGTGAGGAAGATGCCAGAAAAAAAGCAGAAGAATATTTACGAAAAATAGGATTAGATGATGAAATAAATGGATTAAAACTAAATAAAAGTTGGCAAGAAAACGATATTACATGGAATATAGAATTTACAAAAGGATCAATGATTATAGATAGTAAAGGGAATTTTGAAAGTTTAAATATTCCATCATATAATTATACAATTCCATATAACTATGGAATTACAAGAGAAGAAGCAAGAAAGACGGCAAAAGAATTATTAGCAAAATATAATCCAGAAAATAATAATGATGAATACGAATTAGTATCACTTCATAGAAATATGGAAAATGATAAGGCTTCATATATTTGGTATGCAGATTTTTATAAAAAGTATGGTGAGTTATATAATATGTATGAAAAAATATCAATCGGATGGATACCAACAATTAATGGATTATATAGTCTAAATATAGAAAACTCAAAATATGAAAATAATGAACAAATTATTACAAAAGAGGAAGCAATAAGAATTGCAACAGAAAGAGATAAAAAAATTGAAACAAGACATAATATAGCAACTACCGAAGCACAAATTGGTATCGATAAAATGAATGCAGATGTTGTATATAGAGAAAAAGATATAGAAAATTATAATAAAGGAACAATTAATTATGAATGTGATGAAAATGGAACATATAAAATAAAAGATAATGCAGATTTTTACAAAGTTGATAATCGTGTCAGAAAAGTTTGGGAAGTAAAGATTTTTTATGATTATTATAATGAATATTATCAAGAAAGATATGTTTATTATGTTGATGCAACAACAGGAGAAATTATTGGTGGAAATAGCTGGAGTGGCTCAACTGAACAAGTAGCACAATTAATTGAAAGTCAATATAATCTTATAGAAAAATAAAAAGAAGTCCAGTATGAACTCTATTTTTTAGGTGTATAGTTCAGTTTGGACTTTTTTTTGATAATAGATTGTTTGAAAATATTTTTTGTGTTAAAATATAAAAAACAATCATACTACTTTGTGAGAAAATATTGTAATTGGAGGTAATGATATAATGGAAAAATGGAAATGTCCAAAATGTGGAAATGAAGAATATGAAAAGGACCAATTTCAGGCAGCTGGAGGAAATTTTGCGAAAATTTTTGATGTTCAAAATAAGAAGTTTATAACAATTAGTTGTACCAAATGCGGATATACGGAATTATACAAAACAGGAACAAGTGCAGCAATGAACATATTTGATTTTCTAATGAACTAGGTACAAAATAAAAAATATGGAGAAAAGATATATGAAAAAGGTATTAAAATATGGAATAATTGTAATCATTATAATAGCAACAATTTTTATAGGTATAAATTTATATGTAAAAATATCTACAAATAAACAAATTGTGAAAGAAGCAGATTATACAAAATTATCAAACATAGATTGTATAATAGTTTTAGGTGCTGGAATATGGAATAATGAACCTAGTCCTATGCTAGAAGATAGATTATTAGAAGGAATAAATTTATATAAAAATAATGTATCAAATAAAATAATAATGAGTGGAGACCACGGTAGAGCAGAATATGATGAAGTAAATATAATGAAAAACTATGCTATTGAAAAAGGAGTAAAATCAGAAGATATTTTTATGGACCATGCAGGATTTTCAACTTATGAAAGTATTTATAGAGCAAAAGCAATTTTTAAAGCAAAAAGAATTGTTATAGTAACTCAAAAATATCATTTGTATAGAGCATTATATATTGCAAAACAACTAGATTTAGAAGCATATGGAGTTGGAGCAGATCCAAGACAATATGTAGGAGCAACATATAGAGAAATAAGAGAAATATTGGCAAGAGATAAAGATTTTATAAAATGTATATTTAAGCCAGAACCTACATACTTAGGAGAAACAATTCCTGTCAGTGGTAATGGAGATGTTACAAATGATTAAATAAGCAAGTGATTGATACTCACTTGCTTTTATACTATATATTAAAAAAATTATGAAACTTTATTTAATGTTACTGTTATATATAAATGAAAGCAGGTAAAAAATGGAGAAAGATTTAGATAAAAAATTGTACAATGATTATTTGAATGGAGAAAAGGAAACATTTGAAATTCTTTATAACAAATACAAAAATAAAATTGAATATTTTATTTATAACATAGTAAAAGACTATCAAAAAGCAGAGGATATAGCACAAGAAACCTTTATATATGTTATACAACACCAAATGAGAGAAAATAGTTCTTTTAAATACTATATATATCTTGTTGCAAGAAGCAAAGCACTAAATTATATAAATGTAGAAAAAAGAAGAAATGAAATAACAGAAAAATATTTTGTAAATGATAATGAACAAATTGAAAAAGACGTATTAGATATTATTACAGCAGAGGAAAGTAAAAAAGAACTATTAGAATCAATAGAATTGTTAGGCGAAAGATATAAAAATGCAATTTATCTCGTAAATATTGAAGGACTATCTTATGAAGAAACATCTAAAATATTAGGAGAAACTCTACAAAACACAAAGAATTTAATACATAGAGGGAAAAAACAATTAAGAAAAATCCTGCTAAAGAAAGGATTTAATGAAATGAATAAAGTTTTGAAAATTTTTGTAATAATTATATGCACTACAATCGCATTATCAGGAATAGTCTATGCTACAACAGTTATATATAATAAGTATATAAAAAATAATAC
>OKRZ01003351.1_pt1 | contig 10876 bp, 8 predicted proteins | sample 1601141 | NCBI WGS metagenome assembly OKRZ01 (sample SAMEA3541524, study PRJEB24748) | human gut metagenome | biome: human gut; feature: human-associated habitat; material: faeces | place: China | collected 2012
ATGATTTTGCAAGAATCTGGAGAAAACTATTTGGAAACCATTCTGATGCTGCAGCAGCAAAACGGCAGTGTCCGTTCTATCGACATTGCAACGCATATGAATTTTACCAAAGCCAGCGTCAGCAGGGCTATGAGTATTTTAAAACGCGAAAATTACATTCTGATGGAAGCGGACGGCAACATCATTCTGACTGAAACAGGGCTCGCTAAAGCAAACGCTGTTTTGGAAAGACATCTGCTGTTGACGCGCTTTTTACGCGAAAATCTTGGCGTATCCGAAGAAACAGCTGAAAAAGATGCCTGCCGGATCGAACATGTTATCAGCCCCGAAACCTTTACCGGGATAAAAAAACTGATCAAAAACTCTTAACAATTCAAAGGAGCTGTTTTAACAATGATGAAAAAATTACTTCTTTTGCTTACTGTTGCCATCGCAATGCTGGCATTGCCGCTGGCCGCTCATGCAGACAAAACGAAATGGACGAATCCCAATTACGATTTTAATAAACTTCACCGCATCAATTTGGTTTCCATAAGTGTAGTCGATCCTGTCGGCAGCAATTTTACTGTTGACGATATGGCGACCGAAAAAATAATAAGTGCTTTACAAAAAGCTTTAACTAAAAAAGATTATGTTTTTGATACAAGCATCGAATCAAATCTTTCAATTACCAAAGAAGATGCTTCCCAACTGACCAAAGATGCTTTAAGCGGCACTTATACAGATATATCGACCAAAATAGCGCCTGCTCCAACTGCTGATCTGAAAATAATCTCCCACAAATTTGGTTACAACAGACGGGTCATCCCCGCTCACGAAGAACCGCGTACCAGATATTACAAAGAAAAGGTCAAAGACAATAAAGGGAACTGGATCGAACGGGACGCAGAACGAACTGTTTATGAATATGTTCCGGCCAGCACTGTATATGACGGCTACGTTGATGTAGCTTTTCATCTTTTTGACCCTGCTACAGGAAAAATAATTTTCAGTCTGCGCGATACACGCAGCCGTACAGCAGACAGTGATACAACAAATATGTGGCAGCGCATGGCCAATGCTTTCGTTCAGGATCTTGATAAAGCTGCAAAAAAATAACTCTGCAAATTTCTAAACACCCTTTAAATAATTAAAGGGTGTTTATTCTTGTATAACTCTGTATCTTAATGATATTTTTTCCTAATTTGCTTGACACTCTATTCAAAGATGTTATAATTTAGTATATCAAACTGAATACGGTAATGCAGGTTCCGTCAGGAATAACAGAGAAGACCGGTTAAAAGCCGTCGCGGTCCCGCCGCTGTAAGATGGAGCAACGCCTATAGAACCACTGGAATATTCCGGGAAGGAAGGCCGAGCCATGAAGTCAAGCCAGAAGAACTACCTGCATCGCGATCTTAGTGACCTGCGAAGGACGGGGAAAGATCATGGGTCTAACCATGTTTTATCACCATCCCTAATATTTATGGATGGTTTTTTTATTACCTATTCAGAAAATAATCAGAGGAAAGAGGAATAATTTATGAAAAAACTGCTTTCAATGTTAGTTATGGCTTCAATGATGGTTTTTGCACTGGGAACTATGGGCGCTTCTGCCGCTGCTAAAGCACCGAAAAACGACAAGGCTGTCGTAGTAGTCAGCTTCGGTTCGACCTTCGACGACACCCGTACGAAAGATATCGGCGGTATCGAAGAAGCTGTTGCCAAAGCTTTCCCGAACCGTGATTTTAAACGTGCTTTTACTTCCTACATCATCATGGAACGATTGGAAAAAAATAAAGGCATCAAAGTCAACGATTTGCCTGCAACCTTAAAAGAACTGAAAAAAGCCGGTTATAAAGACATTCTCGTACAACCGACTCATTTGCTGCACGGCGAAGAATATGAGCATAAAGTCCTGAGCACCGTTGATAAATTCAAAGGTGATTTTGACCGCATCGTTGTCAGCGATCCTCTGATGGTAGGTAAAAACGATTTCGCTATCGCTGCTTCCGCTGTTGCGACTCAATTCCCGACTCTTGGCAAAGGTGAAGGCGTTGTCTTGATGGGTCACGGTTCTCCCCGTGATAACAACCAATCCTTTGGCAACACCTACAAAATGCTGCAGGAAACCTTTGATAAAATGGGTTTACCGGTAGTAGTTGGCACTGTTGAAGAAGTGGATACTCCTAACGTGGACGAAGTTCTGGAACAAATCAAAGCACGCGGTTACAAAACTGTGCATATGTTCCCCCTGATGATCGTTGCAGGCGACCATGCCAACAACGATATGTACGGCGATGAAGAAGATTCCTGGAAATCCATGATCGAAAAAATGGGCGTTAAAACTGTAGGTCACCTGCAGGGTATCGGCCGCAATGCCGCAGTACAGGCTATTTATGTACAGCATGCAGTTGCTGCTGAAGCCGGTGTTCAAAGATAAATAATTACTGTTAGTCCAAAGGACGTTCTTCTAAGGAAGAACGTCCTTTTATGTTCTAGAAATCAGTACAAAAATATTACAGCGTTTTTATTTTAATAAAATTTTCTGTAAATTTGTTACCCTTTGTTGCTGCTGCTCTTGCTTTATGAGATATTAGAATGCTATACTTTAGTCATTGAAAGACATTATATATGAAGAAAGGGTGTTGCACCAATGGGTTTAGTAATCTCTGCTCTTGTTACTTTTTGGGTCGGCTTTCTGATCTACAAAAAGTACAAACCTCAACCGGTCTTATTCTTAGGCGGTATGATATTAATGTATATTGCCGCAATTTTCGGTTACGGTACTATCTTACCGGCCAAAGCCGCTACAGGCTCTACTTTCTTTGATGCTTTTGAATTTATTCGCGCTACCATGAGTTCTAATGCCGGCAAGCTCGGTATGAACATTATGGCAGTTGGCGCTTTTGCCCGCTATATGGACAAAATCGGCGCTTCCCGTTCTTTAGTTCGTCTGACTATCCGTCCTTTACTGGCTTTAAAATCACCTTATATCGTTTTATCCGGCACCTGGGTTGTCGGTATGCTGATCGGTCTGTGCATCAACAGTGCATCTGGTCTGGCCATGCTGCTGATGGTCACCATGTTCCCGATCCTGATCGGACTTGGTGTCAGCCGTCTGTCTGCTACGGCTGCTGTTGCTACTACGCTCTGCTTCGACTGGAGCCCCAGTGATACCGGCACCATCCTTTCTGCTGAAACCGCCGGCTTGAACCCGGTAGTTTACTGGACTGACTACCAGGTACCGATCGTTTTGGTTGCTTTCGTTGTTGTCGGTACACTGCACTATTTCACTCAAAAATATATGGATAAACGCGACGGACATGTCGTCCAGCCGATGGAAGTTGAAAAACCTGCTGAAGATGATCCGGCTGACAGCGCGCCGCTCTGGTATGCGGTCCTGCCGGTTATTCCGCTGGCTTTGATCCTCTCCTTCAGCCCTCTGTGGATCACCTCAATCAAAATGAACATCGTTATGGCTATGTTCATTGGACTTTTTATTGGCGCCTGCTGCGAATACATGCGCTGGCATGACGGCAAAAAAGTTCTCGGCGACATCCAGACCTTCTTTGACGGTTTAGGAATGCAGATGGCTAACGTTATCACCTTGATCGTAGCTGGTCAGACTTTTGCTCAGGGCCTTCTGTCCATGGGTACTATCAATGCGCTGATCTCCGGCAGTCAGGGCTTTGGCTTTGGCCCGATGGCTATGATGCTCGTTATGGTCGCTATCATCACCTTCTCAGCTATCGTTATGGGCAGCGGCAACGCTCCGTTCTTTGCCTTTGCGGCTCTGACACCTGCTGTTGCAGCCCATACAGGTCTGCACCCGGTACTGATGCTCCTGCCGATGCATTTTGCGGCTTCTATTGCCCGCAACTGTTCGCCGATCACAGCAGTTATCGTTGTATCCTCCGGCATGGGCGGCGTTTCTCCGTTCGACCTGGTAAAACGTACCGCTATACCAATGGCCGGCGCAATGCTTGTTAATATCGGTATGACCTTCTTCTACTACTACAGAGGGTAATTGAAATTTTGATAAAACAGAATAGCTGCCTGCGGGCGGCTATTCTTATTTTAGAAAGGATGTGTAAATCATGTTCATCTGCGACTGTCACTGCGACACACTTACCGAGCTTTACAAAAAAGGCACTTCCCTGTATGACAACGATCAGCACTTCGACATTAAACGTCAGATAGAGCTGGGCGGCGGTCTGCAGTTTTGCGCTATTTTTGTCCCGACCCACGAATTCCGTTACTACGGCGGACTGCGTTATACGCTTTCCCTCCTCGACAAATATAAGCAGGAGCTTAAAGCACTGCACGAGAAAGGCATCGACGTGCTTCCCGTTTTAACTAAAGCCGATGCTGCCGACGTGCTCAACCACAAAGCAGCAACTCTGCTGGCTATCGAAGAAGGCGGCGCTATCGACGGCAGTCTGGAAGCTCTGCGCATGCTCTATGAGCTTGGCGTGCGCGCTATGACGCTGACCTGGAGTAACCGTAACGATATTGCCGACGGCGTCAACGAAGAATGCAGCGGCGGCGGTCTGACCACCTTTGGACGTCAGGTAGTTGCAGAAATGAACCGTCTGGGCATGCTGGTAGATGTTTCCCATATTGCTACAGCGGGCTTCTGGGATGTTATCGAAACTTCTACCAAACCGATCATTGCTACCCATTCCAATGCCAAAACACTTTGCAGTCATCCCCGTAATCTCAATGACGACCAGATCAAAGCCATCAATGCCAATGACGGCCTGATTGGTATCACCTTTGCCGGACAGTTCCTAGAAGAAGATTATAACAATGCCTGCATCGACAGCGTTTACCGCCACATCGATTATATGCTAAACCTTTTGGGCAATGACGACCACGTCGGTTTCGGCAGCGACTTCGACGGTATCAGTCACCCGCCTTATAATATCCATGGCGTACAGGATTACAAACCACTGATCGAATACCTGCAAAGCAAAAACTACAGCGACAGTACCATTGAAAAAATCACCCACAAAAACGTGTTGAACTTGTTGAGTAAGGTTTTATAACTGCAACCTAAAACAGCCCTGACAGAAATATTCTGTCAGGGCTGTTTTACTTTAGAAACACAATCTTTAGCAGCAACAGCTTAATTAGTTTAGATTTTAATACCTGTTCCCATAATCTTTACTCTGCCTTCTTCATCTTCAGCATATTTTTCTGGCTCCAGTGTCTGCTGCACAACCCGGAGATCATCGTCTACATGCTGAATATTGATCAAAGCAGCCTGATAAGCAACGTCATTGATAACTGAAGGCCCAATCGGCGGCTCAACTGGCGGCACCTCAGGTTTTTTGGCGTTAACTGTGACCGTTAACTTACCGCCATCACCAATAGTGATTTTATAACCATCCTGAGTAGAATATAACAGCGAGCTTAAATCGTATGTACCAGCTTCCTTCACCTCTACAGCTTTGATTTTAGAGGCATCAAACTCTACTCCCATTGCTGTCAGTTTATCAATAATAGCCTGTGCTAAACCAGTATAGATATCGCCATCGGTTATCTCGACCTCAATATTACCGATGCTGACATCCAGCGGTGACAGGAACGCCTGTAACTGCGGCGTAGTCTGACCATCGCTATAACCAAGCCAGGCAGCCTGCTCGCCGCTAGCAGCAGCTCCCTCCATAAAAGACTGGTTAAAAGCTTCTGTTGAGGTATATTCCGCTCCATCATAATCATAATAACGCTGCGTAGAAGGATTAAAATAAAACGCATTGGTAATAGTTCCATTGCCAGCAGCAACAATACCTTTACCAATGGCTCCGTTTTCAACCGTCACTGAACTCATATTATAAGCATTTTTAATCGGACCCTTATTACCAGCAATGATACCACCTGCAAAGCAGGTTTTCGTCGAAGTGCCTTTATCTGCGCTGACAGCACCAGTATTATAGACATTAGTAACACTGCCAGAATTATTATTGCCAACGATACCTCCGACTAACAACTGCAGCGCACCCGCTCCTGTTCCTGCGACAACGCCTGTATTATAGCTGTTTTTTATTGCTCCTCCATTATTATATCCAATAATACCACCAATCCACCCATTGCCTTTAATTGTACCGCTATTATTGAACTTCTCAAATTCTAATGCGGCATCATTTTCCCCAAAAATACCGCCAGCATAACCTGCATTAGTCACATTTCCTGTAATAGCACCGCTGTTGCTGAGATTAGTAAAACTCCCTGAAGAATTCGTAGAGGAATTATGACCAATAATGCCGCCAGCATATCCTGTATTGGTCGCATTTACTGTCACCGTTCCACCATTACTGAGATCATCAAATTTTCCCTGAAAAACTTGGCCCACAATGCCGCCAACATACGAGAAAGCGCCGATTCCTGTTACTGTCCCAGAATTATGCAGTTCACTGTTTATCACCGCAGTGTTTTTGGAATTGTTGCTATAACCTAAAATCCCACCTACGTGCCAGGTTCCTGTTACCGCACCTGTATTTTCGGCCTTACTGACCTGTCCAGCGTTATTGCCGACGATGCCACCGGTTTTTGCCTGACTGCTGTCAGTAACACTGATGGCACCTTCATTCTTCACGTTCTCAATGACACCGGTTTCATTGTATACCTCAGAATAACTATTATTACCTGCTATACCGCCTGCATAGATATTAGTACTGCCACTGGCTGTAATATCTACTTTGCTCACAGCATCTTTGATAATACACCTAGCATTTGTCAGAACAGGAGTACCACTTACCCCAGCAACAGTACTGGCATTTGTTCCTACAATACCGCCAATGAATACAGCCCCTGATGTCAAATTGCTGGCTGTAATTTTGCCGCTGGTCTGCATATTTCTTACACTGCCCGCCAATGCACTAGTGATACCTAAATTATAACCAACCAGCCCGCCGATAGATTTGATTCCTCCGGTAAAATTATAGTCAATTCCGGACAGCTGCACATTAGCAATCTTGCCGGCAGATACCCCAAACAGACCACCATACTCAGCCGTACTGCTATTAATATACAAATTACTGATCGTATATCCAGCGCCGTCAAACACACCTGTAAAGCTCAAATCTCCACTGCTGAACAAGGTCTTAAAACCGGAACCGCTATTCCAGTTTTTTGTTGCAGTGCCGTCAATATCACCAGCCAGCATAAATTTACTAAACCGATTTGGTTCATAAGTTTTATCAGTTGAAATACTTTGCAGCTCATAGATATCACTGATCAGCATACAATCGTTGATATTGTTCGCTTCGCTGCCATTAAGCTTCTTACCCATAAATAAGGTACTGCCTTTCTCCGCAGCTCCTGCACTGTAATCACGTATAGCACGCTCTGTACTGACACCATTTTCTATAATAGATATATTCTTCGTCCCGATCGTTTCATAGCCTACGTTAATAGTACCTTCTGCCTTAAGAATATAATTCGCCTGATCGGCAGCCGCTATTGCGTCTCCATTTTGTTTTTTTATATCAGCAGCATTGCCCAGCGAAATATTGGCCCCTTCTATCGTCACCTTATCGGCACGTATCGCACCCAGATTCAGTACATCAGCAGTAACTCTGCTCAGGTCGATCGCCGGCGTGCCATTAAAGCCATTGATGGCAGCGTCTGTCATTTTACCTGTGGAAGCATGCAGGCTGCCAACGTTGACAGCCGCACCCTTACCAAACAAAATGCCGTTGGGATTGAGCAGAAAGACGTTGACGCCTTGTCCGTTCAGAGTGCCGTAAATCTCACTTTTAGTATTACCGGTAACATAGTTCAGCACATTAGCCATATTTTTAAAGTTGACTGTTTCACCATTGGCGATATTGAACTGTTCCCATTTTATCGCTACGTTATTACTGCCTGTACCGATGATATCCATAACATTACCGCTGCCGCCGATATTGCCATTACTGCCGCCGCCCACTACTGCGCCGCCCTGCGGCAAAGCGTAAGCACTGCTGACAAACATCCCGCCGATAATCAGGGATAAAGCCAATCGTCTGGCCAGATAAGATTTATTATATTTCATCTTTCCCACTCCTCGCATTAGTTTTATTTTCCTTGAAAATCTGTCTAGAACAGTTTATAGGCCTGGAACCACAGGCGTCCGTTCTTATCCTTGTCCTCACTCTGGAATGCTTCACTATTAAGCTTGCGCGCATAATCCAACCGCAGATAATAATCTCCTGCTTTGGCATACTGTACGCCGATGCCCCAGCCTGCCAGATTGCGGTGTCTGTCGTCGTAACCTCTTTGCTCTACTTCGCCGAAATCAACAAAAGTCGCCAGGCTGAGATATGGCAGCGGCATGTTGCAGCGCAGTTCGGCTGTTGTCTGGTAGCCGCTGTCTCCGCTGGCCTCACCCTGCGGATAAGCTCGTACTCCGTTAGCCCCGCCCAGGCTGAACTGTTCGCTGCCGTCCAGCTGTTTATTCGCCAGCTGGCTGTGGAAGTTAAGCAGCAGGTCTACTGTATTGCCCAAACGGCGGCTGTGGTTAACATCGCCGGTCAACTTATGGAAGCTGCCTTCTGTTTCGCTGTTAAAATCTTCGTTGGTAAGCTGTCCCCAATAGTAAAGCGCACTGTAGCCTGTATAGCTGCCGCTGCCTCGACTGTTGCCGCTGATTCCTGTATGTACAGCATTACTGCTTTTTTTAGCGTTGTAACCAAACAGGCGCATTTCATCCTGCAGCTGACGGTTGTCGTAGCCGTAGACCATGTCTAGTTTACTGCTGCTGGTATTAGTCAGGGGCGTACTGCCGTAGATGCTGAAGGTTTTGGCTTTGCCAACTGCGTCCAGCAGATTGAAGTAGTCGCCCAGGGTATAATCCATCTGGCTGTAGGAAATGCCCAGACGGCTGCCGTTACCGCTGATGAGCATTTCATAACCAAAATTGTAGTTGCGCATATCTTCGTTGCTTAAAGTTCCGCCCACAGTAAATTTATCGCCAATACGCCCTGGGTCGTTAAGGGTAGTCTGAAAGCCGTAGCGGTAACGGCCGCTGTATTTGCCGCCGTGGTTATCGGCATATAAAATAGTTTCGACGGCTTTTTTATCAGCAACGATGATCTCAAGGTCACTGCTGCCGACGCTTGCTCCTGCTTTAAGCATACCTGCGGCTCTGATGCCGGGCAGGTCGTTGAGGTTGTTGAGCACTGTTTCCAATTCGTTTGTTTTGATAGCGGCGCCGCCGTGCAGTCTATCTATAAAACTGCTGATAACCGCATCTTTCAGGCCAGATTTGTTATTTACCGTCACCTGGCCAAGATTACCCAGCAGTACACGAATTTCTACTGCTCCGTTCGCTATCTGCTGCGGCGGAATAAAAGCAGTGGCTACGGTGTATCCCTGCTTACGCAGGTAAGCTGTCACCTTATCGGCAGCCTGCTGCAGCTGGCTCAGAGTCAGCTCCTGTCCGACATAATCTGTTACCAGCTCCTCACAGGCTGCCTTGTCGATATTGTCAGGACTGGTAAAATTGATAAAATCGACAGTAAAGCTCTGCTCGCCGGAAAGTTTATCCCCTTCTGTCTGAACACTGGTCAGCTCTGCCTGCTGCGGTGTCTGCGCCTTGTTCTGTTCCAGCGCACGCAGATCACTGTTAGTACTGGGCAGTGCCGGTGCTGCTGCCGCTGTGGTGCAGCTTAAAAGCAGCGCCAGCGTTATTCCTTTCTTTTTCATAACTTTTTCCTCCCTTTTGTTGTCGAAATAGATCTTGAAGTTTTCTGTTTCAAAGCCTGATTTTATATCCTCGCAGTTATTACTGCGGCTGCGGCACAGAGTTTTCTTTAAATTTTAGTCATTATTTATTAAATAAAAATCAGTTTTTATTTGTTAAAAGGCAAAAACTTTTGTTATTATAATAATCATAACTATTATAGCACGTCTGTACCCCCCCACAAGACATACAAGAACTTTTTATCGACGCAGCCTGGTTTCATTATTGCCCGCACGTTTTACTAGTCGCCGAAGCTGCTGTATTTTCACAATCTATAAAATTCTTCTTCATACATAAAATTGACTACGGCCATATGACGGAAAAGTACGATCTTCTTAAGCAAATTTATGCAAAAAAAATTAGCCCCTGGAAGGGGCTAAAAGTTTTTACGGCAAATTTTACCTGTTCACTTTTATATAAAAACAGACAGTGTCATCGGTTATCGAAAGTAATTTTAAACAAATATTACTATCAAAATAGCTAGTTTTAAAATTATCTATCCAGTTCCTGATAAACAAAACAGTTCGTCACATGGTCATTCACCATACCTGTAGCCTGCATAAATGCATAAACGATTGTCGAACCAACAAATTTAAATCCTATTTTTTTCAAATCCTTGCTGATTTTATCAGAAAGCGGTGTTGCAACTGGTATATCCTCCATCTTTTTCCAATGATTTCTAATTGGAGTATAATTTACATATCCCCATATAAATTTATCAAAACTTCCATACTTTTCTTGTACCTTCAGAAAGGCTTTGCCATTCGCTACAGCTGCCGCCACCTTAAGGCGGTTTCTAATAATTCCTTCATTTGCCAGCAGTTCCTGAATTTTTTCTTCATCGTAAAGAGATACTTTAACCGGATCAAAACAATCAAACGCTTCTCGAAATGCCTTTCTTTTTTAAGCACAGTGATCCAGCTGAGTCCTGCCTGCATTCCCTCTAAAATCAGCATTTCAAAAAGCTTGTTGTCTTCATGCACAGGACGCCCCCACTCTTGGTCGTGATACTCAACATATATCGGAAGGTCACCTGCCCAGGAACATCTAATTTTTTCACACATATTTTATTATCCTTTCCAAACAACCAACATCCTAATCAATATGGCGTACTAAAGTTAAATTTAGAGAAAATTATATATCCTTTATCTAACCAGTATTATAGCA
>OKRZ01003354.1_pt1 | contig 10869 bp, 9 predicted proteins | sample 1601141 | NCBI WGS metagenome assembly OKRZ01 (sample SAMEA3541524, study PRJEB24748) | human gut metagenome | biome: human gut; feature: human-associated habitat; material: faeces | place: China | collected 2012
CAACTTGTTAATTACGAGAAACTAAGTTTCAAAACTGACGGACAAGGAGAAATATCAATAATAATAGAAAGAAAACTAGAATAATATGAAAAAGAAAATATTTGTAATGGGCAAGGTGTATGATCTCGCCAAACAAGAAATTAGTGAAATCGAAAATGAAATACAAACGGATTTAGATAAGTTCTCTAGCGGTGGGATTAGATTCAAAATAGATATTACGTCCGAGAAGACTTTGGAGCTAATATTTACGCGCAAATATAGGGATGGTGAGATAGATTGGCTTAATTATAATCCAGAGACAATCTATTGTACCGATGCAAAGATCATAACAGGTCATGGATTCGATGGTTTTAAAGTTCCCGTCTATTGGGGAGGGGTTCCGTATGGTTATCCATTCTTTATGCCAAAGGAGGAATTTATTAATTGCTATAAGAAGTCAGCGATTAAACTTGGAGGAAGTCGGTTGAAATTTGCAGAAGTTGGAATAATGCCGGATAAGATTATTTTTGCTTTGGCGTATTAAAAAAGGAAAGGGAAGGTGGAATATGATCTATCTTCCCTTGCTTTTAAAATTTTCCTGCCAGACGATCTGTCCTCTCAGCTTTGATTTACTAATCTTCTATATAGTTTCGTATTTATGAAAAAAACAGCACTCCCATAATCCTAAAACCTAAAAACATGTTATCTTTTAGATAAACAGGAGAAAATTATGTAAATAATAAATTATATTCTAACTTGTGTTTGAATAGAATCCCTTAAAGTTATATCATTATGAATAAAACTTCTACTTTCTAGCAAGTGGGCAACTTCATTGTAAACCATTTTTTCTTGATTAGGGTCTTTTATTGTTATTATCAAACAAAAATCTTGGAATAACTGTTCACCATCTATAACAGCTCTAGTTTCAGCAAAATCCCTGTATAATCCCGTAAGTCTAAGTCCCCATTTTTTAGGAGCTGTTAGATATTTTACTTTATTTGCGGGAGTTAATTCACCTAAGTTAAAATGCCACTTTTTTACAGGCTGATATTTCTTCCCATATTTCAGCAATGTACGTTCCCTAGTAAAAGGATTGTCAAAATCAGCATTAATAAATCTCCTTCCATAATTATCTGGCATCAGAAGATTTTCAAACCCATCTGGTCCGTATTCGTTTCTTCTTCCTTGGGTAATTTTGAGTTGTTTGATTTCATCAAATGTCCCGAACTTTACATCAATATCAGACTGACAATATTCAGCTCCATTACCAGCAAACAATACCGGAGAAGTAACAAGAGTAACCGTTACGTCTCCATAATAAAAACCATGCTGGTCAATCAATGATTCCGGATAAGGAAACTCTAGTATTTCCATAAAGCTTCCTTTTGTAATTCTATCAGATTGAATAAGGGTAATCTCATAGTCTGAATTATATAGAATATTTTCTACCGTATCAGGAATTCCATATCCCATTAGTTGAACACGGTCTATTTGAGATAACTTAGTATCAGGATATTTAGCAGAGTGGATAGCAAGAGCTTTCAATAATAATGGATCAAATTCTTCCGCTATTTTAAAATCTAGTCCAGCAAGAAGTGTTGCTAATCTTGGAGCTGCAAAACTTGTTCCAAGATTCTCCACAAAGCTACCATTTGTCGCAAAAGATTTAACACCGTCCATGATATATTTCTCACCAACTTTTATCATATTTCCCCCAAAACTAACTAGGTCTGGCTTATGAATATTGGCAGGACCGAATCCTTTTCTAGAAAAGACAGAAGGAGTTCCATCATTTCCAACAGAACCTACAACTAAAGATGCTATACTTTCAGCAGGGATTGTTATTCGTCCAGTCGGTCTATTTGATAAGAAATTAGAACAATTACCTGCTGATTTACATATTATAATATTATATTGTTGTTGAATGTCATCAAGCACCATAGCAAAAGCTGAAAAGTTATCAGAATCAGCCTCCATACATTCATAGCCAAGTGACATGTTCCATATTTTAATTTCTGGATGAGACTTTATATTTTCTCTTATATTTTCAATAAGTTCATCTTCTGTAATATTTTCTTTATTGGTGTCAGGAAAAACTGCTGCATCAAAAATCTTACATCCATTCACTCCAGTAATAATTTTCCCTTCTAAGGAATCACCATAAGTCACTATTCCACCAATAAATGTGCCATGTGACTTATCAAGCAACTCATCGGGATATGAATTATTAGAACCAATAATCCATTCAGATAATTGTTGCGTTTGTTCAATACCTCCATCAAGTATTCCTACGACTGGATATTCTTTATCAGGTTTTGGTTTCTCTAACTCAATGTCAATACTTTGTTTTATTTCTTGGTTAGAGATTTTGAATTGGGGCATAGGAATGATATATTCTATGGCAGGAAACTCTTCCAATTTCAAATATTGTTCATTAGATTCAACATTCTCTAATCTAAAAATAATTAAATCATTTGTATAAAAGACCTCTTTTGATATTATATTATTTTCTTTACATAAGTCATGAAATGCAGATTTTACAGCTTGATTTAAACTGTAATCAAAGTAATTAAATAATGACACTTTGATTATTTTTCTATCTTTGCTATTTTCGGTATTTTCTATTATAGGCTGATATGCTGCAATATTAGTAATAGCAGAAATACCTTTTGCATATCTGATTGAGTTATTGAGTTTTCTCTTTATTTTTGTTGCATCATTCACAGAATCAACCTTTATTAAGAGTTCGTTCTCATTATTAAAACCAATTACATTATTTTTATCTCTCTCTTGATTGAATATTTCTTTAATAGAGTTTCTATGCGTTTTAGCAACAGCATTTTCATCTAATTCAACTGCAATTATAGAAGGAATATAATCATATTTATCCGGTTTGATTTCAATAGTTTTTATAATATCGTCAATACCTGTACTCAGTAATCCAGCTCTCTCTTCTAGACTTTCTCCATGTAACACCCAAGAAGGATCATCTTTAGAGCCTCCAGCATTAGTTAAACGATCATCTGTAATTTCTCGTTTCTGATAAAATTTAATTGGTAGATACTTTTTCATATTATTTTAAATTTAAAGAGTTCCTGATTTGCCTTATTGAAGTTCCTATGAACTTGGCTATTTCTTTTTGACTTATATTGTTTTCACTTAAAAATCTAACAAGTTCTTCTTCTGTATATTCATTTGAATGTTGATATTGAAAATAGCCATATACAACATCTACCAGATTAAATTCATTCCTATTGTTAATAACAGATTTTGTTATTGACCCATTAATGACCTTTTTTATTTCTGAATATGATAGATTGTCTAACATTAACGCCATTTTTTCCACATCAGATTTGGTTAAACTATTAGCAAACTTGGATATTAAACTATTTATTAATCCTTTTTTCTCAGCCAAGCCAGGTCTATCAATAAATATAACCTTTTCAAATCTTCTCCAAATAGCATCATCTAATAATTCTTGATGATTTGTTGCTGCAATTAAAATATTTCCATTAGCTAAAAAATCATCTATATTTTGTAAAAGGCTATTTATAACCCTTTTTAATTCTCCTTGTTCATTCTGGTCTTTACGATTCTTGGCAATAGCATCAAACTCATCCAAAAATAAAATACAAGGTTTGTTATCCGCAAACTCAAATAATTTTCTAATATTCTTAGATGTATTACCTAACAGAGATGATATCATAGAATCCAAACGAGCTATAATGATAGGAAGTTGAATAGATTTCGCTATATATTTAGCTAGTGAAGTCTTTCCACATCCGGGAGGACCATATAACAAAAGAGAGTTATGTATTTCAATTCCTAAAGCCATAAATTTTTCTTTATGCTCTATAACTTCAACAAACTCTTTTACTGCTTCTTGAACAGAGTTAGAGAGAATCAACTCTGTTGTATTAATTTCTGGTGATAAAATATCCGCTATACTCAGCCTTGTTTCATTATCAACAGGCAGATTTAAAAACTGCTCTGTTATTAGAGAGTTTTTCTTAATATTACTATCTAATAAGCTACGTATCTTAGCAGACATTTTTTTTTCACCGTCTGCTTCGTATTTCTCCGCCAAGAGCTTTGCATACATTGCAACCCTTGCACTATCCTTTGATAACCCACATTCAATTATCTTTGTTATTTCAGTATACATAGTTTCATATTTATAATATTCACGGCAAATATACAAAATAATCTCGATTATTGTTTATAATATATCAAAAAACGATATATAGATTACATTTTTTGATATTAATATCACAAAATTCGCTTGTTTAATCTCAAGAAAAGCTTAATATGCACAATAAAACTCTTTTCTTCATTTTTGAACTATATATAGTTTTACCTATCTTTATACAGGAATTAAGTTTGCTTCTAAAACTATACTCTTCAATATTCGATCTTTTGTAACAGTTAAAAGAGGTGTTATCTATGGTTATTCCCCATGTTGCATGAGACTGAAACAGCAACTCCGGCATTTTGAAATTGCGGCATAGTTATCATTCTTTTATTAACGCTTACGTTCACCACGTATGTCTCTAAAGAAACTCGTGACTATTCTTTCTCCGTTACACTACGAAAGACAATAACGTCACTCCCACAGACATACTCTAAAGGGTTCACTCTCGCTCCGCACTTGGACAATCCCCCTGTTATCAATTAGGGATTCATTGGGATATAGAGGTTTCGGAGAAATGACGAGCAGAACAATGAGGATGATAATTGGAATAAATGGGGAATTGAGAAAATAATGATATAGCTTCTAAACTCATCCCTTCATAGTTTTCAATTATGTCCGTCATTTTTGTTTACATGGCTAATTGGATGAAATGAAGGGGAAATAATGAAGCTATATATAAAGGATAACAAGCAAATACATTGAAACAATTAATACATTACATAACTTCACTAACATGGAGAAAGTGTCTCCTTTGGGAGATACTTCCTCATGAAAACAACATTTGTTTTCATTAATACTATCTTTATGATAATTCTCTACTACTCCGTATTTTTATACTCTTATATATATTATACCGCAATTTCAAAAATACGGACTAAGGTTTGGGGTTTATAGATTTTCTATTATTAGGTATATTCAAGGCAATTCCTAAACTAGTCTTCATAAAATCAATTAACCTCGTATAGTTTGATCTTTGCTTTTTGCCTCCCATTGGGATAATTCCTCCAATAACATTAAGAGGAATATCCATCTGAAAGGTTTGGTCATTATTACTAATCGCTTTTTCTAAAGCTGGGTTATATTTTATCAGTTTCCCAATTTTATCTACATACTTACTCCCTCCTTTTATAGATTTTACTCGTACCATCCATACGGGATCAGTAGTAGCCTTCTTCGATTTCATGGTTATCTTATTCTTATTCAGGTAATCGTCCAAAGACTTGATAAACTTCTTCGGGTGATCAGAAGAGTAATAGACAGTATACTTTAGTCCATCATTCTTTCTTATGCCAATTCTAGAAAGCAACTGGATCGTATACCAGAATTTATACTCATCCTGACCAGTTTTAGAGTTATACGCTTTCCTTAGTTGTCCCGATACAGACGGAGGTAAATCCCAATTACCGCAAAGGATAATATTCTGATAATCTCTGTATACATTGGTTGATTTGGTATCAGATGCACCATAATATGTAACAGTAAAATTACTTCCGGCTAATCCTTCTGTCAGCAATGCTTCTCTAAGTTTATCAGTCCATTCCGATTTGCCTGCTTCCTTAGTTAATGTTCTCTCATCATCCGCCCTGTAGTCTTTCCAGATAACAATCAGTGCTTTCCCAAGCAAACTACAACATAAAGAGCGAACAGACTTGACAAATAACGCATACGTTGCATTATCCGGTCTATGTTTTCTGCTCAATCCAAAAGTAAATTCTCTAAAATCAACCTGACTATTATACTTGGGGATTATATCAACTAGCTTAAAGTAGGAACTTTTACCCAACAACACATCTCCTGCTCCTTCATAGATAATCACGTGGGAACCCATACCGGGGTGTATCAAGTCAGACGGATAGAAATGAATATTACAGTTTTTATCCTTCATCCCCATCCATTCAGAGTAATACTTCGGTATCAACCCCAATACAACATCCCGTTTGATTTGGCTAACCCTGTCTGTCCCTTTATAGAAATCCAAGCTCCCTCCCTTTACAAATGTATTATACATATCCTTTATATCCGTTTGGGACTTACACCGATAACCACCCTTTTTATTCTTCTCGGAGAATACGCCTAACAAACCCTTAGAGAAAGTTATGAATGGTCTTAGGAACAATGGAGTTTCATCAAGAAGGATATATTTTCTCAGATTATCCTGCTGCATTAGTTTCTTGAAGTCACCATCAAATACAGAAACAACCGGATTTGGATTATTCGGTTCATAAAGTAAGAAATAGTTAATCAGGTCAGTGAAGAAACGTACATGCGTGATGATTAGAATCCTAATACGAACCACTTGCTCTGGATGTGTCTTGTATTCCTTCATCTTCTCAAAATCAGCATCCGAATGAATCATCAGCACATCATCCAACTTTAAAGTTTCTCCATGTAGTATCTCGCCAATCAAATTATCTACGATCCATTGATACATTCTGTTGCATTCGCTTTTCGTATCAACGCAATATAATATACCTTGATCCCATTTCTGACGTATCAGCGATTTAATAGATTCGGTCTTCCCTGACCCACAACCACTAGAAATGCAATATCCATCTGGTGTGTCCGGTACTACTATCGTTCCAAACGGAAAAGGTATAGCAAATCCGTTTCCCCCCGGATGAATCACAACCTTTACCCTCTCCGGTGTTCTGCAAGGAAGGCACAATATGGTTTTCAATGAGTCCATAAGCTAGAAATTCCATTTTTTACCCCTTGGCATCTCTGTCAGTATGTCTACCACTATATTGCTATCAGGTAGCTTTGTCTGCTGCAATGCGAAATACAAGCTAATATCTTCTATCAGTGCTAATTTCCGATCTATATCAGTATCAAGAAGAGATATCAATTCTCCGTTATCATCTACAGCCAACCATCCCCTTGATAAGAATATCTTAGCAGGAATTACATGTAGCATCGGTGCGTTGGTATTACAATGTAGATTACATGTCAATTTTCCTATGAGTCCCGTGTCTAAGCGTATCTTTTGCGGCAGACATAAGACATATCCTTTCTGTTTTAATTCTTGTAATGTCATCATAATTTGTGATGGATTAAAAATCCCCTCCACCTGCCACATGGAGGAGAAGATAAAATTAGAAACTACTAATTCTCTGTCTGTTGCTTCGTTTTCTTTAAAGCATTTTGGGTAGCTACCTTTTTTCTATTTGCTAGAATTTCATTCGGAGTACCTTTTTTGAGAGTTTTAATGATGTCATTCTTAGCAGCCACCGTTTCTTTCTGCGATTTCCACTCAGATATCTTCATATCCTGTTCCTTTTCAAGGTCTTCCATGTCATCTTTATGTGAAGAGCAGAACTTTTGAAAATCACTAAACAAGGTACTTTTTAGTTCCCCGTAATTTTTGTTTGCCAACCGAGTGATGATTTTATTTCTAGTGGTATCGTCCATCATAGTTACGAAGCATTTCATATCACGTGTAAACGTTTTGTTATTTGAATCACCATTCTGATTATGAGCATGAACGATCGCATCAACAAACTCCACTCTCTTCACATTCTTCTCATCTCCAAACTTATAAGCAATAGCCATATATAACTGATACCCTCTTCTTCCGTTTTCTTCGTTGTAGGGAGTAGAATCCTTACCTGCAATAAGGTCTTTTTTCTTAGTAGCATCTCTTTTGAATGTCAGAAGATACTCCGCATACTTAGGAGACACCCCAAACTTACGCTGTATTATTTCAGATTCTATATACAATTGGTTGGTAGACTTACCTGTCGCCAAATTAGATTTTTTGCGGTCTTCATTATTCCAATTCTTATCCATAGAATTCAGAATTTGAATAAATGACATTAGATTACCGTCATAATCTATCAATTCCAAATCTAAATCAACATCCAAATGTTCCAAGCATACCATTAACCTATGTTGTCCATCGAGGATTGCTACATACAGCCATAAATATGGAGTATCTAATGTGATCTCTTTTCCATCAGCATCCACTGCTCTTAACCCACTCCTTAAAGCTCTTTCCAAAGATACAACTATAACAGGGTTGGAGAACTTCTTATCCGAACTGGAACTGATTTCATTATACAGTTTATCAATCTGGCTTGAATAAACCTCCCTATTGCCTATTAAGAATGCTATTTTCAGCCCGTGCTTTATAGCTTCACGATAGGAAAATAAATAATGCACCTTATATGGCATCTTTCTGACCAAGAAAGAAAGTAAAGTAACTAAAGTTTTGGACTTTATTTTTTCTTGATTATTTTGATCTACAGGCACTTCATCTAACGTTTCCTGCGATTCCTGACCATCCATAGTGGATATATCACCTTTCGATTGTTCATTGTTAACCTGATCAGTGTCTGACATCTCGTTCATACCATTCTCATTAATTGTTCCCATATTCACATCATTGTTTTTTAAAAATTCTTCACTCATTTTGTTTCTCAATTTATGAATAGATAACTTTGACATCAAGATTAGCTAGCATTATCTCTCAATAAAGTCATCTATTCAAGGTTATTTACTTGGATACAATTCTTAATAATATTTACATTATTCTAGACTAACACAAACATGCTAAAACTGTAACCGTTAACTTCGTGAATTGATTTTGTGAGACTCTATGAATTCATTCAAATCTGTTATCTTCACATAAATCTTTCTACCGAACTGGCAGAAAGGGATTCTACGTTCATCCCGATAAGTTTGCCACGTCTTTTGAGATACACCTAAAATCTTGCGAACCTCAGAGCTTGTATAGTACCCTTCCCGCTGTGATTGAGTTCCCGTTATCGCTTCCAATTGCTGTTGAATTTGAGTAACGCCATTTAATAAGAGATCTAATTTCTCTTCGGGTATTACCACTAATTTAATATTCGATTCTATCATGGCTATTAACATTTATTTTTCATTTTGCAAGTATAAGCATTTAATAGCCAGTGTATTATAGCTCGATAGAATCGATGGATTACATTTACAGCTCGATAGAAGTCTTTTCTCTTTCGATAGAAAAAACTTATTCTGAATAGAATATAATCAGGTCATTTTAGATAAAATTATTATCAATAAAAACGACTATTCTTTACCAGAATAGTCGTTCATGAGGTATGGTAAGAAACAAATGAAGCATCTTACTATCACATATATTATACCATATCAATTCGTCTCCAAGGCTTCTTTCAATAATTTGAGAATCTCTTTCTGCTTGTCATCACTTATCTTTCTAACCATATCACTAATATTATCATTATCCTTCCAAGCTTCTTTTTTCACGTTGAAGAAAGCTTTCACCTTCTTATTAAAATCACGTGTAGTATCTGTATCCTCACATTTTTCATTACATATTTCCTTGCGTGTTAATCGATAAATCAAGTAGGATAGTTGTTTCTTATCTCTTATACATATTATTTCTGACAAACATCTGGGTTTATCAGTGCCCGAAAAACGAAAATGAAAAACTGAATAATCCGTATCTCCTGAAATAAATTTATTCCCAACTAACACATCATAAAGTCGTTTTATCTTATTACTGTCTAATGACAGATTTGGGAAATAATCATTTTTACTAATAATAGCAGTAACAACCTTATTCTCATTTACAGTCTCAGATTTCGAAGTACTATTCTGCGATGAGGAATGCTCCGTTACAAAAAGAGATTTTTCTTTTATTTTCTTCCTTGCACAATAATCCTGATATTCAGCATGTACTTCATATCTAAAAGACGAATGACACAAATCATCGTACAATTTATCATTCAGTTTTAACTCTTTAGAACGAACTATATCAAATATGCAATCAGAAAATTTTGGAGAGTCCGTATCATAAAGATAATAATATGCCGAATAAATTAACGCTATAAAATCAATATGCTGATCATAAGCCGGAAAACTAATAACACATTGGGTTAGTTTAGGCAATAGTATATATAAAGGAATAATTCCCCCACGAATACTACAACAAGCCCTCCAACGAGTATAATTACTAATGTACCTCATAGGTAATTCTTTAGTAGTAATTAGAAAGGCACTTATATTAGTAGTTAACGCATTCCGATCCTCTTCTCTAAGACATTGCCATACTTTCACTCCCCCTAACGCAACTCCTAATGCAATAAACGTGGATACACAAGCAACACATTTTCCCAAAGTACCATGAACACGCATTGACATTTCAGAGGCAGTTTTCCACAAAGTAGTACTACTCAATCCTTTTTCCGTTTGTTTCAAATATTTATCTACTTTTTCAGCATTTTGAGTCATATAAGAAACAACCAATATAGCAAACAACTTCTCTGAAAAAGACAAGCTATAATCTTGGCAAGTATGTTCATGCGCTCTTTGAAAGTTAACCAAATAACGTTTTAGTTCCTCCTCAGTCCATGATTCTCCTATAATTTTGCGTGTCATTTGTTTCATATCCACTAGTTTTAAAGTAATTTTAGCTACAAATATATTATAGAAAAACTTATTATCCTGATTTCAGAGGATAAATGAACCTTAAAAAAACATGAAACTACTAGAAAGAGAGATTAGTGCTAACTTTGAGAATGAGAAAGCCTACCAGACACCTTACAAGCTAAATAGAAAAAGAGAAAGTTTCAGTAATGTTTCAGTAGAAAAGAAGAAAACCTTCATAAAAGCTTTTTAATCAGCTATCTATGAAGGTTTCTAAGTACCCAGACCCGGGGTCGAACCGGGATGGAAGTGAATCCACTGGTGTTTGAGAC
>OKRZ01003355.1_pt1 | contig 10869 bp, 7 predicted proteins | sample 1601141 | NCBI WGS metagenome assembly OKRZ01 (sample SAMEA3541524, study PRJEB24748) | human gut metagenome | biome: human gut; feature: human-associated habitat; material: faeces | place: China | collected 2012
CAAAGTACCGGTGATCCTGCTTTCCGCTACCCTGCCCGCCAAGCGCCGGGTCGAGCTGGTCAGGGCCTACCTGAATGGAAGAACCGCCCCGGACGGCTTATGGCAGACCTGCCGGGGCTATCCGCTGCTGACCTGGACGGACGGCAAACGGGTGGAGCAGACGACTATCCCACTGGAAACCGAACCACGCAGAGTGGAGACATTCCCGCTGACCGAGGAACAGCTGACTGACACTCTGCGCAGTGCCTTGCGGGAGGGCGGCTGTGCGGGCGTGATCGTCAATACCGTGAAAAAAGCGCAGGCCATTGCGGCCCGTCTGCGGGCAGAACTGCCGGAGTTTGAGGTGGTGGTATTCCACGCTCAGTTCCTTATGCCCGACCGTGCCGCCAAAGAAGAGGCGCTGATGAAGCGCATTGGCAAGCACTCCACCCCGGAACAGCGGGATAAGCTCATTGTGGTGGGCACGCAGGTGCTCGAGCAATCCCTTGATATCGATCTGGATTTTCTGGTCACAGAGCTCTGCCCCATGGATCTGCTTTTACAGCGCATCGGACGACTGCACCGCCACGAGGGGCGGGCTCGTCCCCGGCCGGTGGCGCAGGCCCGCTGTGCCGTGCTGGACACTGGGACGGAGGAGTTCGACGAGGGCAGCAAGGCGGTTTACGGGGAATGGCTGCTCTGGCGCACCCGCAAGCTCCTGCCCACCGCCATTACCCTGCCCCATGACATCGCCCCGCTGGTGCAGGATGTCTATGGCTGGGAGCCCGACCCTTTGCCCGCCAGCCCGCAGAGCACTGCGGCCCGGGTGGAGTACGAAAAGGCCCAACAAATCAAAATGGGCAAGGCGAAGACTTTTACCATCCTGCCGCCAGAAGAGCACAGAAAGCGCCCTTCCCTGAATACGCTGGACAATTGGATGGATGATGTGGGTGCGGTCAGTGACAACGGTGCCCGCGCGGCGGTGCGTGACGGAGACCCTTCTGTTGACGTGCTGGTGCTGATGCGGGATGCGGCGGGAAATGTCCGCTTCCTGCCCGATGAAACGGGGCATCCCGGTGCCTGCGTGCCCACGGACGAGCCGCCTCAGCCGGAGATGGCACTTCAAATTGCACGGCAGAAGCTGCGCCTGCCCGGATATTTCAGCAAGCGGTGGTCGGTGGAACAGACCATCGATGCACTGGAAGCCCGGAACCGGGAAGTGTTTGGGCTGTGGCAGCAGTCACCGCTGCTGCGGGGAGAACTGATCTTACTGCTGGATGACCACCTGACCGCACAGCTTGCCGGGCAGGTGCTGCAATACGACCGTGAAAACGGTCTGACCTACCGGAAGGAGGAAGAGAATGAAGCAAATTGAGTATAATTTGCTGGAGGAACGCTGGGTGCGGGTGCGTGGGCAGGACTATACCGTGCAGGAGGTCTCTCTGCCGGATGCCCTGCTGCACGCCCACGAATACCGTGACCTGGCCGGAGAACTGCCCACGCAGGATGCCGCCATGCTGCGGCTGCTGCTGGCGGTTCTGCACACGGTGTTTTCCCGGGTGGATGGAAACGGTACGCCGGCCCCCTTTGAGGAAACGGACGATGCTCTGATCCGCTGGGAGGAGCTGTACCGGCTGGGGCATTTTCCGGAAGCGCCCATCCGGGCCTATCTGGAGCAGTGGCGAGACCGCTTCTGGCTTTTCCACCCGGAACGCCCCTTCTGGCAGGTGCCGGAAGCGAAGATCGGCACAGAATACACCGCTTCCAAGCTGAACGGGGAGCTTTCTGAGAGCAGCAACAAGCTGCGGCTGTTCTCATCCTATGCGGGTGAGGGCAAGGAGGGCCTGACTTATGCCCAGGCGGCCCGCTGGCTGCTGAGTGTGAATGGCTACGATGACACCTCTGCAAAGCCCAAGGGCAAGGGTCTGCCCTCGGTGGGCGCTGGCTGGCTGGGAAAGCTGGGGTACATTCAGGCGCAGGGCAGCAACCTGTTCGAGACTTTGATGCTGAACCTCACTCTGCTCAAGGATGGCGTAGAACTGTGGGGGGAGAATCATCCCTGCTGGGAACTGGAACAGCCCCACAGTGCAGAGCGCACAGAAATCGCCCTGCCGGACAATCCTGCGCAGCTGCTGACCCTGCAATCCCGGCGGCTCCTGCTCGACCGAGAGGGGGAAATCGTGACCGGCTTTACCCTGCTGGGCGGCGATTTCTTCCCCCGGGAGAACGCATTTGCAGAACAAATGACCGTCTGGCGTGACCCGGATGCCAAAAAGAGCAAAAAGACCGGGCAGGTCACCTTTGTGCCCAGCCGTCACGACCCGGCCAAGCAGTTCTGGCGGGAGTTTCCGTCCGTGTTCTGCGAGGAAGGGGAAAGCGTCCGCAGGCCCGGCGTTGTCCGCTGGGTGGAAATGCTTCAAAATGACCCGGACTGCCCGCTGGAACGCAAGCAACTGATCCGCTTTGCCATCAGCGGCATGAAGTATGGCGATAAGGATTTCTTCGTGAACGATTCTTTCAGCGACAGCCTGACCTTTCAGGCCGCGCTGCTGGGAGAACTGGGACGGCGCTGGACAGTGCCCATCCGGGATGAGATCGGGCGCTGCGAGCAGGCCGCGCAATGCGTCGGCCGCCTTGCGTGGGAGCTCTCCCTTGCGGCGGGAGATAAGAACGATACGACCGCGGAATCCGCCCGCACCCAGTTCTACTTTACCATCGACCAGCCGTTCCGGCTTTGGCTGCAAAGCATTGACCCCGAAACGGACAAGCTGGACGAAAAAGCCGATGAATGGCAGGAGAAAGCCCGCAAACTGGCCGCAGAGCTGGGCCGCCAGATGGTGGAGCGGGCCGGAAATGCCGCCTTTGTGGGCCATAGGGTCGAGGTGAAAACAGGCGGTAAAAAGGACGAAAAGAAAACCGTTCTGTATACGGCCCCCAAGGCCTACAATAGCTTCCTGTACAATCTGCGGAAGCTCTACCCGAAGAAAGAAGGAGGAACAGCATGATAACGGATGCAATCCATGATTATGTGGCCGGACAGCTGAGCGGGCTGTGGAGTCTGCCCAAACCCCAGCGGCGTGCCCGGCTGGCAGAGCTGCGCCGGGGCGTTGGGCATCAGCCCGGCGACCTGCCGGCGCTGTGGGGCAGCTTCCTGCAGGAACTGCCCAAAGAGCTCTGGGGCAGGGAAACGGCGGCAGGAGAGTGCCGGGAACCATCGGAAGCCGAGTGGGCGGTCTACCTTGCCCTGACTCTTTACGCCCTGCACCAGCAGGGAGAAGAGAACGTTTCCATGAATGAAAAGGGCTGCACGCTGGGCAGGGCGGTGCGCCTGCTGGCCCAGAATTCCGCAGCTGCCGCGCAGGACTGGACCGAGAGCAGCGTCCTGCGCCGGTTCAACGCACTGGCCACAGCGGATTCCATGCCCGAGGTGTCCCACTACCTCCGGGGGATGGTGCAGCTGTTCCGGGGAAACGAACCGAAGCTGAAACTGGATTACCCCCGGCTGGCTGTGGAGCTGTACCGATTCCAGCTCCCGGATCAGGCAGCCAATGTCCGCCTGCAGTGGGGCCGGGACCTCTACCAGATGAATGCCGACACACCTGAAACCGAAGAAAAGGAGAATTGAAATGGATACCAAGCGTCTGTATGTTGATTTTCATGTGCTGCAAACGGTGCCGCCCAGCTGTGTGAACCGCGACGATACCGGCAGCCCCAAGACGGCTGTCTATGGCGGTGCCACCCGCGCCCGGGTATCCTCTCAGGCGTGGAAGCACGCGATCCGCAAAATGTTTGCCGAAGAAATGGCCGACATGGTCGAGACCGGAAAACGTACCCTGAAAGCAACTGACCTTGTGGCCGGGGAACTGGCCGCACTGGCTCCTGAACTGGACGATGCCAGACTGAAAAAGGATGCAAAAAAGGCACTGGAAAATGCAGGCATCAAGCTGAAAGATGACAACAACGCCGCCCTGCTCTTTTTGAGCACGGCCCAGGCCCGGGCGCTGGCCCGGCTGGCTGCCGAGGACTGCGAGGAGAAGGATGACTACAAAAAGGCCCTGAAGGAGAACCCTTCGGTGGATATGGCTCTGTTTGGCCGGATGGTCGCCAGCGATCCTTCCCTGAATTACGATGCCGCCGCTCAGGTGGCCCACAGTATCTCCACCCACGCCGTGCAGAACGAGTTCGATTATTTCACGGCCGTGGATGACTGTGCCCCGGAGGATTCGGCAGGCGCGGGCCATCTGGGCACGGTGGAGTACAACTCTTCCACCCTGTATCGCTATGCTACCGTCAACATGGTGGAACTGGTGCACCTGCTGGGGGCTGAAAAGGCAGCCCAGGCTGTCCGGGTGTTCGGCGAAGCCTTCATCCGCTCCATGCCCACCGGAAAGCAGAACAGCTTTGCCAACCGCACCCTGCCGGATGCTGTCTATGTCACCCTGCGGGAGGATCAGCCTGTGAACCTCTGCGGTGCCTTTGAAAAGCCGGTGCGCAAGAGCCCCGAGGGCTATGCGGAACCCTCCAAGACGGCACTGAAGCAGTATGCGCAGCAGGTGTATGCCTGCTATGCGGATGCTCCGGCCCAGAGCTTTGCTGTGGGCATCGGGCTGGACGAGCTGGCCCCGGCCATGCCCCTGAACCAGATGCTCACCGCGCTGGAACGTGCCGTAAAGGAGAAGCTGCCCGGAAATGAGGTGTGACCATGGCAACGCTGTTGCTTCGGCTGGCCGCGCCCCTGCAATCGTGGGGTGCGGATTCCAAATTTGAGACCCGCAAAACGAACCGGGAACCCACAAAAAGCGGTGTCATTGGCCTGTTGGCGGCGGCTCTGGGCCTGCGCCGGGACGATGCCGCAGGCCTTGCCCGGCTGAACGGCCTGCACTTTGCCGTCCGTGCTGACCGGGAGGGCAGCCTGCTGGTGGATTTCCACACAGCCAACCGGGAAGAGGATCGAAAAAAAGGCAAGGCTCCCTATGTGACCTACCGCCATTACCTGCAGGATGCGGTCTTTCTGGTGGGGCTGGAAAGCGAGGACACTGCCCTGTTACAGGAGCTGGAAACGGCCCTGAAACATCCGGTCTACCCGCTGTATCTGGGGCGGCGTTCCTGCCCGCCCACCCTGCCGCTCTGCCTTGGCCTCCGGGCCGGGGAACTGCTGGATACCCTGCGGGCCGAACCGCTGCTGGTGAAACAGAGGAATGGGGCCCCCTTGCGCATCGTGGCAGACGCGGACCCGGCGGATGCTGCTGCCGTGCCCCGGCGTGATCTGGCGGTGTCGTTCAGCCCCATCCACCGGCAGTACGGCTTCCGCCCGGTGCGGGAGTGGAACACAAACCCGCCGGAAATGCCCGGCGCGACCGAACATGACGCAATGGCAGAATTGAGGTGAGGAATCATGTATCTATCCCGCGCAGAACTTGACCCGACCCGCCGTGAGACCATGGTGGCGCTGATCTCGCCCCAGAAATTCCATGGTGCGGTGGAAAACGCTTTTCCCGGTGCGCGCCGCCGCAGGCTGTGGCGGCTGGATCAGCTGGGAGAAAAACTGTACCTGCTCCTGTTCAGTGAGGAACGGCCGGACCTGACCGCCCTGTGTGCGCAGTTCGGCACCGGTGCGCCCCCGGAGACCCGGCCCTATGACCCGCTGCTGGAACGGGTGACAGCAGGCAGCTGCTGGCAGTTCCGCCTGACTGCCAACCCCACCCGCAGCAAAAAAGACTCTGCCGACCATACGGCCCGGGGAACCCTGAAACCCTGCTATCTCGAGGTGGAGCAGGAGGAATGGCTGTGGGCGCAGGCCGCAAAGCACGGCTTTGCCGTCTCGGAGGGGTCGTTCGCAGTGACCCGGAAGCAGACCTATCACTTCAAGAAAAACGGCACCCGGCCCGTTACCCTGCTGGCTGTGACCTACGAGGGCATTCTGCAGGTGACGGACCCGGAGGCCTTCAAGGCCCTGCTGTGCGAGGGCGTTGGCCGGGGCAAGGCCTATGGCCTTGGCCTGATGACCATCATCCACAGGGGAGGAGACCATGGCTGAGATGCCGGGCATTGCGCGGCCCGAACGGCAGGCGCTGCCGCAGCTCCGGGACCGGATGACCTTTCTGTATCTGGAACACTGCACCCTTGGCCGGGACAATGGAGCCATTACCGTAACGGATGAAAAGGGAATCGTTCAGGTTCCGGCAGCGGGCATCTCTGTCCTGCTGCTGGGGCCCGGCACCCGTGTGACCCACCGTGCCATGGAGCTGATGGGGGATACCGGTGTGGCAGCGGTCTGGGTGGGGGAGCATGGCGTGCGGTTCTACGCCCATGGCCGTGCCCTGAGTGAGCACTCCCGCCTGCTGGAACGGCAGGCTGAGCGCTTTTCCAACCAGCGGGAGCATCTGGAAGTGGTGCGCAAAATGTACCAGCTCCGTTTCCCGGATGAGGATGTTTCCCGTCTGACCACCCAGCAGCTCCGGGGCCGGGAGGGCAGCCGGGTGCGCACGGCATACCGCAAGGCCGCAAAGGCCACCGGTGTCAAATGGAATGGCCGGGTGTATGACCCCAATGATTTTTCTGCAGGAGACCTCGTCAATCAGGCACTTTCGGCGGGCACGGCCTGCCTGTACGGCCTGGCCTTTGCGGTCATCACTGCGCTGGGCTGCGCGCCGGGACTGGGATTTGTCCACGTCAAGCACGAGGGCTCTTTTGTGTACGATATCGCCGACCTGTACAAAGCCGAGGTGGTCATCCCGCTGGCCTTCGAGGTGGCGGCGCAGGCTCCGCAGGATCTGCCCTCCGTTATGCGCCGCCGTGTGCGGGATGCCATGGTGGAACATCATATTCTGGAGCGGATGGTGCACGATGTCCGCTGGCTGCTCCTGAACGAAGAGGAGCAGGCGGCGGAACCGGAAGCGGTCTATCTCTGGGACAGCAAGATCGGCACCGTTGCCAACGGCGTAAACTACTTCGATGCGGAAGAAGGTGAGGAGCCATCGTTGTCCTGACTATGACAAACTGTCCGCCCAGCCTGCGGGGTGACCTATCCAAGTGGCTGTGCGAGATCAACACCGGCGTGTATGTGGGCAATGTGAGCAGCCGTGTGCGGGATGCCATCTGGGATCGCGTCTGCGAAAACCTGAAAAATGGGCAGGCAACGCTGGTGTTCAACACCAACAACGAACAGCGGATGGATTTCCGCACCCACAACACCAGCTGGGAGGCCGTTGATTTCGAGGGCATCAAGCTGATGCGCCGCCCGCTGCCCCGGACGCAGGCCCCGGCGGCTGATCTCAAACCGGGATTCAGCAACGCGGCCAAACGCCAGATGGCTCAGAAGATGGCCCGGAAGAAAGCCGCCGCCCCTGCCAAGGAAGAAAGCTACACCGTGATCGACCTTGAAACCACCGGTCTGAACGCCGCCTCAGATGCCATTGTGGAATACGGCGCTCTCCGTGTGCGGGATGGTCAGCCTGCCGAAGAATTTTCGGCCCTTGTCCGGGGCACAGAACCTCTGCCGGATGTGGTGGCAAAGCTCACCGGCATCACGCCGGAGGAGCGGAGCGGCGGTATGGAGCCGCTGGCCGCGCTGGAGGCGTTCCTCGCATTCGTGGGCAAAGACACGCTGGTGGGCTATCACCTGAAATTTGACCTCGATTTCTTGCGTGCGGCCTGCATCCAGAATGACAGACCCCTGCTTACCAACCGCAGCATCGATGTTTTGCCCCTTGCCCGCCGTAAGGTGTCGGGGGTGATGAACTATAAGCTGCTCACGCTGGCCCGGCATTTTGAGGTTGCCCAGCAGGAGACCCATCGCGCCCTGCCCGACTGCCGCCTGATCCAGCAGGTCTATGCAAAACTGAATGAAACGGGATCGGCCCGCTGATAAAAATGCCGCTTCTATGGGATCTTTTTAGTCTTTTCCCCGCCCACGCGGGGGTGATCCTTCCTAGTTCAAAGTGTTTGATAAAATACATCACTTTTCCCCGCCCACGCGGGGGTGATCCTGGCGGATACTGTCTGCCTGTGAGCCGATTCCACTTTTCCCCGCCCACGCGGGGGTGATCCCATTCGCTTGTCAGTGTGTACTGGCATTTTCTGCTTTTCCCCGCCCACGCGGGGGTGATCCTGGGGCAAATCGCCGGAAATGCGCTTGTAAAGCCTTTTCCCCGCCCACGCGGGGGTGATCCTTGACTTCATTTTGCAGTTGGTTCGATATGTACCTTTTCCCCGCCCACGCGGGGGTGATCCCCACATCGAAAACAACGCCGCAATGCAGTACAACTTTTCCCCGCCCACGCGGGGGTGATCCTCTGGCGGCAAGGTTACATTCAATGCACCAACGCTTTTCCCCGCCCACGCGGGGGTGATCCCAGTACCGTTTGAAGCAGGTGGAGGTAAATTCCCTTTTCCCCGCCCACGCGGGGGTGATCCTCAGACAACGAGAAGACTGGACGACACGCATAGCTTTTCCCCGCCCACGCGGGGGTGATCCCTTTTTACAGGTGCATTTCCTGTCAGTGCAATGCTTTTCCCCGCCCACGCGGGGGTGATCCTTTTGGGTACTTGGTACGTTTTTGTCGGCATCCCTTTTCCCCGCCCACGCGGGGGTGATCCTATGTACGAGATCTCCCCCTTCGGGGTCATCCACTTTTCCCCGCCCACGCGGGGGTGATCCCATCTAACACATACGCCCTTTAGGCGAGGATTGCTTTTCCCCGCCCATGCGGGGGTGATCCCTGGGAAGAAGCCGGATATATGCAAAGTATCATCTTTTCCCCGCCCACGCGGGGGTGATCCTTGACTTAGCTGTGTTACCTGACTGCCCAGCCCCTTTTCCCCGCCCACGCGGGGGTGATCCTCTGTCCCGGCGTAGTGCTGCCAGAGGGTGGCCCTTTTCCCCGCCCACGCGGGGGTGATCCCCTTTAGCCACGCTCAGGCATCAGGAGTTCCAGCTTTTCCCCGCCCACGCGGGGGTGATCCTTGACGGAAAATCAACCCAGGCCAGCAGCCCAGCTTTTCCCCGCCCACGCGGGGGTGATCCCTCGTGAATTCCGTATTCAAACTCCGTTCGACGCTTTTCCCCGCCCACGCGGGGGTGATCCCCGTGGGAATGGAAACAGGGCTGCTATCTTAAACTTTTCCCCGCCCACGCGGGGGTGATCCCATATTAATCTCCTTTCGGTTGTGTGTGTTCCTCTTTTCCCCGCCCACGCGGGGGTGATCCCCGAAATCACCCGCAATTATAACCCACGGTCTGCTTTTCCCCGCCCACGCGGGGGTGATCCCCCCGCACTTGTCTTTAACAATTAAATGTAGTACTTTTCCCCGCCCACGCGGGGGTGATCCCTTATACCGCTTGCGCAGTGTTTCGCGGCGGTGCTTTTCCCCGCCCACGCGGGGGTGATCCCCCGTGGCAGTTGATTAAAAATCACTTTTCCACCTTTTCCCCGCCCACGCGGGGGTGATCCCGACCGGTTATGTGCCCCGTAAGGGGGGCACAACTTTTCCCCGCCCACGCGGGGGTGATCCTTTTTGTGGGCACCTGAACTACTCGCAGTCTTGCTTTTCCCCGCCCACGCGGGGGTGATCCTCCGTTGCCGATCAGTGTCATTCCTGTAGTTACCTTTTCCCCGCCCACGCGGGGGTGATCCCAAGCAGATTCAACGGTTCCAAGAGTATACTTGCTTTTCCCCGCCCACGCGGGGGTGATCCCGTGGCAAGAAACGGTTTCTCGGAAGTGAATTTCTTTTCCCCGCCCACGCGGGGGTGATCCTGCCCCGACCGACCTGCGCGGGCGGCCCATCAACTTTTCCCCGCCTGCGCGGGGTGATCCGTAGGGCAGGACGGCGTACACAGTGCCAGTTTGCTTTTCCCTGCCTACGCGGGAGTGATCCCCGGCACGGGGGAGGAGCAATGCAAGGCCGGGCCTTTTCCCCGCCTACGCGGGGGTGATCCCCCTTTTGGGCGCGCGGTGATGCCCGCCCGCAGCTTTTCCCCGCCTACGCGGGGGTGATCCCTCGCCGGTTTCATCGTTGAAGTTTGCGATATGCTTTTCCCCGCCCACGCGGGGGTGATCCTATGTTGATGCAGATGGGTTACAACACCTTAGGCTTTTCCCCGCCCATGCGGGGGTGATCCTGTCCGGGGTATTTTGAGCGGGCGAGACGTGGTCTTTTCCCCGCCCACGCGGGGGTGATCCCGGTAAACATATTTCCGGTAAAAGATTTTCCGCCTTTTCCCCGCCTACGCGGGGGTGATCCTTTGCCATACTGGTTATCAATGATGTGGTTGTTCTTTTCCCCGCCCACGCGGGGGTGATCCTGTACGAGACCAGACCGAAGAAGCACTCAGGCTCTTTTCCCCGCCTATGCGGGGGTGATCCTGAATCGGAACTGCCGCCGTAAAACAGAAAAGGCTTTTCCCCGCCCATGCGGGGGTGATCCGGACGATGCCTACTACGAGAAGCTGGCTATGGACTTTTCCCCGCCTATGCGGGGGTGATCCCAGCGGCGATTGGAACAGCGGCAATCGGAACAGCTTTTCCCCACCCACGCGGGGGTTCTACATTGACAACCCTGCACAAAAAGCAGATAATAGGTTTATCTTGAATGCAGAGCGAGGGAAAGTATATGCTGTATTTTGAAAACGATTACTGCGAGGGTGCACATCCGGCGATCTTACAGAAGCTGGTGGAGACCAACTTTGAAAAGGTCTCCGGCTACGGCACCGATCCCTATTGCGCCAGTGCGCGGGAGAAGATCCGCGCGGCGTGCGGCGCACCGGATGCCGATGTCTGGTTCATTTCGGGCGGTACCCAGAGCAACGCCATCGTCATTGCATCGATGCTGCGCCGCTGGGAGGGTGTGCTGGCCGCATCCACCGGCCATGTGGCTGCCCACGAGGCTG
>OKRZ01003356.1_pt1 | contig 10862 bp, 6 predicted proteins | sample 1601141 | NCBI WGS metagenome assembly OKRZ01 (sample SAMEA3541524, study PRJEB24748) | human gut metagenome | biome: human gut; feature: human-associated habitat; material: faeces | place: China | collected 2012
GGCTATACCGCCGGTAGGGAATTACACCCTGCCCCGAAGATCTTTCTCGCTATTTAATTTTCCTTATATTTATATAATAATAAAGTAATACAAAATTTTCAATATAAACTTTTCTTATATTAAAAAGTGTATTGGTAAAATACTTAATATAATCAAAATATATCCTTAATCTCAAATTAATAAAATATCTAGTATATATCTACACTTCGAAAATTATTTTTCGTATACAACTTTTCCATCTATGATAGTAACTAATACGTTACTTTGTAATTCAAATGGATCATTATCCCATATAACTATATCTGCATCTTTACCAACTTCTATAGACCCAACTCTTTCATCTATACCTAGGGTTTTAGCAGGATTTATAGTTATAGCTTCTAATGCATCTCCTTTTTTCATACCATGCTTTATAGCTATCCCTGCACATACTGGTAAGTATTGTACTGGTATTACTGGATGATCTGTAGTTAAAGATACCTGTAAACCTTCATTTGAAAGAATCCCTGGAGTTTCAAAAGTTAAGTTTCTTAATTCAATTTTAGATCTTTCTGATAAAGATGGCCCTACAATTACTGGATATCCTTCTTCTGCAAGTTCATCTGCTATTAAATGACCTTCTGTACAATGGTCTAATGTAAGTTTTATATCAAATTCCTTTGCTATTCTTATTGCAGTAAACATATCATCTGCTCTATGAGCATGAACTTTAAATGGTATTTCTCGTCTTAAAACAGGTATTAAACATTCCATTTTCATATCATACTCTGGCTTATCGTGATCTTCATGTTCCATGTATAACTCAATTTGTTCTAAATATTCTTCAGCTTTCTTTAATTGTTCTCTTAAAAGCGCTGCAATTGCCATCCTTGTTTGTGGCATTTTTTCATCTCTTCCATAACAAGATTTTGGATTTTCTCCAAAAGCTATTTTTGATGCAACAGGATTTTTTATAACCATTTTATCTATTCTTTTTCCATATGTTTTTATAGCTATACATTCTCCACCCATTACATTTGCACTTCCAGGTGTTGTGCATACTGATGTAATTCCACCTTCTCTAGCTTCTTTAAATGTATTATCCATAGGATTTATACCATCTATAGGATTAAGATGAGGTGTTATAGGATCTGTTTCTTCATTACCATCAGCACCTTCAAATCCCATACCATCTTCCCATAAACCTAAATGAGTATGTGCATCTATAAATCCCGGAAAAACTAAGTTTCCTTCTGCATCTATTATTTTTGCATCTTGAGGTACTTCTAAATTTTCTCCTATTGCTTTTATTTTTTTATTTTCTACTAAAATATCACCTTTGATAATTCCATTAGTGATTGTATTTATTGTTCCATTTTTTATAAATATCATCTTAATCTCCTCTGCTTTAACTACATTTTCATAGATAAAGCTACTCTCTTTTTATTCATATCAACACCTATAACTTTTACATCAACTATATCTCCTACAGTTACAATTGTCATAGGGTCTTTTACAAATCCTTTACTCATCTCAGATTTGTGCACTAATCCATCATTTTTTATACCTATATCTACAAATGCCCCAAAATCAACTACATTTCTTACAGTTCCTTTTAGTATCATTCCCTCTGTTATGTCTGCTATCTTTAATACATCTGTTCTAAGTATTGGCTTTATGCCTTCTTCTCTAGGGTCTCTTCCTGGCTTTTTAATTTCAGCTATTATATCTTTTAAAGTAACTTCTCCTACTTGAAGTTTACTACTTAGTTCCTTTATACCTATAGCTTCTACTTTAGAATCTATATCTGATATATTTTTATTTTCAACATCAGATAGTGAATATCCAAGCATATCTAACATATTTTTACATATATCATAGCTTTCTGGATGTACACCTGTATTATCTAAAGGATTTTTAGCACCTTCTATTCTCATAAATCCTGCACATTGAGTAAATGCCTGTGGTCCAAGTCTTTTTACTTTCTTAATTTGAGCTCTTGAAGTAAAATCTCCATTTTCTTCTCTATAAGCTACTATGTTTTTAGCTATAGTTTTACTTATACCTGCTATATGCTCTAATAAAGAGTATGACGCTGTATTTAAGTCTACACCAACGCTATTTACGGAATCTTCTACAACTCCGTCTAATACTCCCTCTAATTTCTTTTGGTTTAAGTCGTGTTGATATTGACCTACACCTATACTTTTAGGGTCTATTTTTACAAGTTCAGCTAATGGATCTTGTAGTCTTCTTGCTATAGATATGGCTCCTCTTAAAGATACGTTTATGTCTGGGTGTTCTTCATTTGCAAGCTCTGATGCAGAGTAAACTGATGCACCAGCCTCACTAACTATTATGTATTGAACTTCTCTATCTATTTCTTTTATCATATCTGATACAAACTTTTCTGATTCTCTTGAAGCTGTACCATTTCCTATAGCGATTATATCTATATTGTATTTTTCAATTAATGCTTTTAATTCTTTTTTTGATTCTTCTACTTTATTTTGTGGCTCTGTTGGATAAACAGTTGTAGTATCTAATAATTTACCATTTTTATCAACTACAGCTATCTTACATCCTGTTCTAAATGCAGGGTCAAATCCCATAACAACCTTATCTTTTACTGGTGCTTGAAGTAATAAACTTTTTACATTTTTTCCAAATACACTTATCGCTCTTTCTTGTGCATTTTCAGTAAGAGTATTTCTTATTTCTCTTTCAATTGATGGGAAAATTAATCTCTTGTATGAATCTTCTATTGCACTAACTATTACATCTTTATTTTTTAAATTCTTATCATTTACATATTCATTTATTATATAGTTTATTACTTTTTCATTATTGATTTCTACTTTTACTTTTAAGAAATCTTCCTTTTCTCCTCTGTTTATTGCTAATACTCTATGTGGTGCTATAGTTTTTACTGACTCACTGTAATCATAATACATATCATAAACTGATTTTTCTTCATTTGAATTTTTTGTTACTATTACACCTTCTCTTAATGCAAGCTCTCTTATATATTTTCTTATTTTAGCATCATCAGAAACTATTTCAGCTATTATATCATTAGCTCCTTTAATAGCATCTTCAACTGAATTTACTTCTTTTTCTGGATTTATATACTTAGATACTTCTTCATCTATATTAGATATATTTTTATTTAATATATCTAATGCTAGTTGTTCTAATCCTCTTTCTTTTGCTATAGTTGCTCTAGTTCTTTTCTTTTGTTTATATGGCGCATATATATCTTCTACTTCTTGAAGAGTATTCGCCTTTTCTATACTTACTTTTATTTCTGATGTAAGCTTTCCTTGTTCTTCAATTATTCTTATTACATCATCTTTTCTATTTTGAAGATTTCTTAAATATATTAATTTATCATAAAAAGCTCTCAGAGTAACGTCACTCATTTCTCCAGTCATTTCTTTTCTATATCTAGCTATAAAAGGAATAGTATTTCCTTCATCTATAAGTTTTATTGTATTATTTATTTGTTCATCTCTAAGATTAAATTCCTTTTTTAGAATATCATTTATATTCATAAAACCCACTCTTCTTTCGTTTAAATTTATACTTTTAAATAAGGCTTGAGAATTAAATTCTCAAGCCCCTATTTTAACTATTTTTAGACTTATTCATTTTTAAATACTCATTTATAAATAAATCTAAGTTTCCATCCATAACACTATCTACATTTCCAATTTCAGCGTTTGTTCTATGATCTTTTACAAGCTTATATGGTTGGAATACATATGATCTTATTTGGCTTCCCCAAGTTATTTGAGAATACTTTCCTTGTATATCCTCAATTTTCTCTTTTTGTTCAAGCTCTTTTAATTCTATAAGTTTAGCCATAAGCATCTTCATAGCAGTATCTTTATTTTTATGTTGAGATCTTTCATTTTGACACTGTACAACTACACCTGTAGGTATATGAGTTATCCTTACAGCTGAGTCTGTAGTATTTACATGCTGACCTCCTGCTCCAGATGCTCTATAGGTATCTATTTTTAAATCTGCTGGATTTATATCAATATTTATACTATCATCTAATTCTGGTATAACATCTATAGATGCAAAAGATGTATGTCTTTTTCCAGAAGGGTCAAAAGGAGATATCCTAACAATACGATGAACTCCTTTTTCACTTTTTAAGTATCCATAAGCATTAAGCCCTTCTATATGAAGTGTTGCACTTTTAATTCCTGCTTCTGGATCTGATAGTAAATCCAATGTTTTAACTTTATATCCTTTAGCTTCTGCCCATCTTATATACATTCTAAGTAACATTTGAGCCCAATCTTGAGCATCAAGTCCACCTGTTCCTGCATTTATAGATAGTATCGCATTATTCTTGTCATAATCTCCACTTAAAAGAGTTTTTATTCTAACCCTATCAATTTCTTTTTCAAGATTTGATATAGATTTTTCTATTTCTTTTTCTATTGAATCATCACTTTCTTCTAAGCCTATTTCAATTAATACTTCTATCTCTTCTAAAGATTCTTTTAATTGATTGTACTCTTCTACAGTTTCTTTTAAACCTTTGTTTTCTTGTAGCACTTTTTGAGCTAACTCATTATCATTCCAGAAATCTTGATGATTCATTTTCTCTTCATTTTCTTGTATCTTAATTAATAATGAAGCAATGTCAAAGAGAATCCCTCAATTCTTCTATATTTGAAGTCATACACTCCATACTACTTCTATACTCTTGTATATTTAACATTTTGGTCCTCCAAAATTATCTTCCACAACATTTTTTATACTTTTTACCACTTCCACATGGACAGTCATCATTTCTTCCTGTAGTATCTTCTTTTCTAACTGTTTTACTGTTAGCATCTTCATCTACATTAGATGATAAATGGTCAACATCTATAACTTGCTTTCTTTCAACTGGTTCTTCTATAGTTATATTGAATAAGTATTTTATAGTGTCTTCTTTTATATGAGCATTCATTTCATTGAACATATTAAATCCTTCATCAGTATATGCTATTACAGGGTCTTGTTGACCTATTGCACGAAGACCTATACCTTGACGTAATTGATCCATAGCATCTATATGATCTATCCAATGGCTATCAACTGCTTGAAGAAGTACAACTCTTTCCACTTCTCTCATTCTATCTGATCCTATTCTTTCTTCTTTTCCATTGTATATCTTCATAGCTATTTCAAATACTGTTTCTATAACTTGTTCTGTTTTAAGATTTTCTATATCAGAAACTTCTATGCTTCCTCTTGGCATGAATAAATTATACATGTACTCTACAAATCTTTCTGCATCAAATCCATCTTGAGAGTATGACATAACACCTTCTTCTATTAAAGAATGAATCATATTTTCTATTTGCTCTTGTAAGTTTTCACCTTCAAGAACACGTCTTCTTTCAGCATATATTATTTCTCTTTGTTTATTCATAACATCATCATATTGAAGTACGTGCTTTCTTATTCCAAAGTTTCTACCTTCTACTTTCTTTTGAGCGCCTTCTATAGATTTAGTTAACATTTTATGTTCTATAGGCATATCTTCTTCAAGACCTATTTTTTCTACTACACTAGATATTCTTTCACTTCCAAATAATCTCATAAGATCATCTTCTAAAGATATATAGAATCTTGAGCTACCTGGGTCTCCTTGACGACCAGCACGTCCTCTTAACTGATTATCTATTCTTCTAGATTCATGTCTTTCTGTACCTATTATAGCAAGCCCTCCAGCTTTCATAACTTCTTCTTGCTCAGCTTTTGTTTCTTCTTTATATTTTTTATATAATTCTTCGTATTTTTCTCTAGCTGCAAATAACTCTTCGTTACCTTCTCTATCTATACCTTCTAAAGAAGCATCTACTTTATTTATTACACTTTCATCATATCCTAACTTCTTCATTTCTTTTTTAGTTAAGAATGTTGGGTTACCTCCTAGTACTATATCTGTACCACGACCTGCCATATTAGTTGCTATAGTTACAGCACCTAATCTACCAGCTTGAGCTATTATTTCAGCTTCTTTATCATGGTATTTAGCATTTAATACTTCATGCTTTACTCCCCTTCTCTTTAATAATTGAGATATTAATTCAGAGTTTTCTATTGATACAGTACCTACAAGTATAGGTTGCTTATTTTTATGTCTTTCTATTATATCTTCAACAACTGCATTAAATTTACCAACTACATTTTTATAAACTGCATCTGATAAATCTTGTCTTTGTACTGGCTTATTTGTAGGAATTTGAACTACATCCATTTTGTATATAGCCTTAAACTCTTCTTCCTCAGTTTTAGCAGTACCTGTCATTCCTGCAAGTTTATTATACATTCTAAAATAGTTTTGGAATGTTACAGTAGCTAAAGTTTTAGACTCTCTTTGTATTCTTAATCCTTCTTTAGCTTCTATAGCTTGATGCAATCCTTCTGAATATCTTCTACCAAACATAAGTCTTCCTGTAAATTCATCAACTATTATTATCTCTCCATCTTTTACTACATAATCAACATCTTTTTTCATATTTGTATGAGCTTTTAATGCCTGATTTATGTGGTGATATAATTCCATATGAGCTATATCTGTTATATTTTCAACATTAAAGTAAACTTCTGCTTTTTGTATACCTGACTCAGTTAACGCAACTGATTTTTGCTTTTCATCAATTTCATAATCATCTGGCTTTAATGTTAATATAAATGTATTAGCATCTGAATATAAATGAGTAGATTTATCTCCAGGTCCAGATATTATAAGTGGTGTTCTTGCTTCATCAACAAGTATTGAGTCAACCTCATCCACTATAGCATAGTTTAATTCTCTTTGAACCATTTGCTCTTTATGAATTACCATATTATCTTTTAAGTAGTCAAATCCATATTCGTTATTTGTTCCGTAAGTTATATCACATTGATATTGTGCACGTCTTGTTTGTGGATCTTGTCCATGAACTATTACCCCAACAGTCATTCCTAAGAACTCATATACTTTTCCCATTTGCTCTTTGTCACGCTTTGCTAAGTAATCATTTACTGTAACAACATGTACACCCTTACCTGTAAGAGCATTTAAATAAACTGGAGCTGTTCCAACTAAGGTTTTACCTTCTCCTGTTTTCATCTCAGCTATTCTACCTTGATGAAGAACTATTCCACCTATAAGTTGAACTCTATAGTGTCTCATTCCTAATACTCTTTTAGAGGCTTCTCTTACAACGGCAAAAGCTTCTGGTAGTATATCATCTAATGTTTCTCCATTTGCCAATCTCTCTTTAAATACATTTGTCATGTCTTTAAGCTCTTTATCTGACATAGATTCAAATTTTGGCTCTAATGAATCTATGCTATCAACTATCTTGTTGAATTTTTTTAGCTCTTTTTTATCTGCCATATTAAATAAATTATCTAAAAAACCCATGTTTAAAATCTCTCCTCGTACATTTATATAATATCTATATATTTTACCATAAAAATACTCTATGTAATATTATTTGCTCAAAAAAAGCTATCGACAATTAAATTTATCAATAGCTCTTATAATTATTTATACTATATTATTTCGATTCTATTAATCCATATCCACCATTTTTACGTCTATATACTATAGATATACCATTTGACTCAGAATTCCTAAACATATAAAAATCATGTTCTGATAAATCCATTTGTAAAACAGCTTCTTCCGGACTCATTGGTTTTACACCAAATTTCTTAGTTCTTTTTATTACTATATCTAAATTATCTTCATTTGAAGAATAATCATTTTCTTCTATATCCTCTATCGCATCAAATCTTATACTTTCATTTGATTGATGTCTATCTTGTAGTCTCTTTTTATATTTTCTTAACTGCTTATTTAATTTGTCATATACAACATCTATAGCTGCATATAAATTTTCCTCTATATCTTCTGCTCTTATTATCGGACCACTTATAGGTATTATTGTAACTTCTACTTTTTGTCTTGCTTTTTTAGCACTCACTGTAACCTTTACATCTGTTGCTGGATGAAGGTAGAAATCCAATCTTCCTAATTTCTCTTCTATGGCATTTTTTATTCCATCTGTTAAATCCATTTGTTTTCCAGATATTATTATATTCATAAGAACATCTCCCTTCAGTTATACCAGTATAAATATTTATACTTTATTTTTATATTCTATATATCTGTTATAAAACCCTTTATTTTATTGTTAGCTTTTATAATTTAATATATTCAACTAAATAAAGATTTATTTAATTTAATAATAACTGTTAACAATGTGGATTATTATCCACTAATATACCTGTTGATAATGTGGATAAAATTGTTAATAAGTCTTACTTTTGTGTATTTCTAGCTATTTTTAACATTATATATATCCACAAATTTCAACTTAAGTTGTTACTAATTTGTGTATTTATGTCAAATTTTATAATATATAATCAAATTTTTTGTAAAAAAAAGCACCTAAAAAGGTACTTTTGAATATTTAGCTGACCTGGTTTTTGACCCCACACTCGCCTACTGGAGGGTTCGCTTGGGTTTGCCGCACTACTAGCTCTCTCGATTTTATACCGGTAGGTCTTACTTCTAAGCCGCACCATGATCATCAACCCCATTTTTAGTGTTGACTTACGTGGATCCCTTTGCCTGCGACTGGCTTGGACTTTCAACCACAGACCTAAATATTACTAACTTATTTTAATATTTTAAATGAATTATGTCAATAGAAAATTATGCCTTAACATAAAATGTATCTGTTCTAGTTAAGAAAGTAGATACAAAAACTTTATTTACTCCATTTATTTTTAAAATCTTTGATATTTCATTAACCGTTGAACCTGTCGTAAATATATCATCTACAAGTAATACATTTTTATTTTTTAAATCAATTCTATTATCTTTTATCATAAATGCATTTTTTAATTCATTAATTCGCTCTTCTTTACCTAATTTATATAATCTTTTTGTATTATATTTTCTTGATATATTATCTACAGTAGGTATATCTACTATCTTACTTAAATCCATAGCTATCTTTTCAGCTTGATTAAACCCTCTTTGTCTTAATCTTTTTTTATGTAATGGAACAAATAATATATAATCAAATTTAATATTTTCTAAATCTAATTTCTCTTTCATTATAGTTGCAATATATTTACTCAAATAAGTTTTATTATTATATTTTAGTCCAAAAACTATTTTTTTACTAATTTCTGTATATTCTACACAAGATATTACTTTATCAAAGTAAAAACTCTTATTTAAACAATAACTACAACCATCTATACTTTGTTCTTCTAAAGAATAATTAATTATAGGCTTACCACATTTAATACATCCGTCTAATATAAAATTTATATTACTAAAACAATCCTTGCACATAGAGTATGTAGTATTTTTGCTTATGGAACAATCACATAATATACAACTTATATTTTCAGGGTATAAAAAATCTAAAAATACATTAATTAAATTAGTAATCAAATTCAAAAAAATATTTTGTATCATATTTATTTTATCAATAATCCTTCTTCCCTAAATTTATTTAATTTATACGATAAATTAGAATATCTATCATTAGTTCTATTATTTTTTATCATATATTCTAAATATTTTACATCTCCAACTAGTACAACTAATTTTTTTGCCCTTGTTACAGCTGTGTATAATAAATTTCTACTAAGTAACATTGGTGGAGCCCATGTTATAGGTATAACTACTACTGGAAACTCACTTCCTTGACTTTTATGTATAGTTGTACAAAAGCTATGGTCTAGTTCATCTAATTCATCATATCCATAGGATACGATTTTTACTTGATCGAATAAGACATATATTTTTTTATTCTCTTTATCAATATGATAAATATATCCTATATCCCCGTTGTATATACCTTCACCACTCTCACTTTTATCTTCATTTTCCCATTTTTTAGTATAGTTGTTTTTTATTTGCATAACTTTATCGCCAACTCTAAATATACGCTTTTGAAAACTTTCTTCTACTTTAAACTTATGTGGTGGATTTAGATATTTTTGTAATTCATTATTTAAGTTTATTACTCCTAAATCACCTTTTCTCATAGACGAAAGTATTTGTATATCTTTTAGTTTATCTAATTTATAAAACTTTGGAAGCCTCTCACTTACTAACCCTACAATTTCCTCTATAACTTCTTCATTAGTTCCTTTTCTTAAAAAGAAAAAATCTTTACCTTTACTATTTAAAAATAATGGCTCTCCTTTATTTATTTTATGAGCATTCACTACTATCATACTTTCTCTAGCTTGTCTAAATATTTCATTTAATCTAACTACATTTATTACATTTGAATCAATCATATCCTTTAAAACATTTCCTGCACCTACTGATGGTAACTGGTCGCTATCTCCAACTAATATAAGTCTTGTTCCTGGCTTTATCGCTCTAAGTAAACTATACATAAGTAAAACATCTACCATAGATACTTCATCTATAATTATTACATCTGCAGTTATAGGGTCTTCCTCATTTTTCATAAATTGAAGCTCTTCACTATCTGTTGCATATCCCATTTCTAGTAGTCTATGTATAGTTTTTGCTTCTCTTCCTGATGTTTCACTCATTCTCTTAGCAGCTCTTCCCGTTGGTGCCGCTAATATAACTTCTTTTTTATTATTTTCGAATATTATTATTGTGTTTATAGTTGTAGTTTTACCAGTTCCTGGTCCACCTGTAATTATAACTACTCCATTTTCTATAGCTTCTTTTACCGCCAATGATTGATTTTTAGCCAGTTTTATACTATTTTCTTCTTCTACATACTTAATTTCTTCATCTATATCTATATTTAAGTTTTCAAATTCAAACTGTGATAACTTTATTATTTGTTTGCAAACTTCATTTTCTG
>OKRZ01003382.1_pt1 | contig 10809 bp, 10 predicted proteins | sample 1601141 | NCBI WGS metagenome assembly OKRZ01 (sample SAMEA3541524, study PRJEB24748) | human gut metagenome | biome: human gut; feature: human-associated habitat; material: faeces | place: China | collected 2012
GCTCCACCCCGCTATAAATGGTGGAGGGAGAAGGATTCGAACCTTCGAAGTCGAAGACGGCAGATTTACAGTCTGCTCCCTTTGGCCGCTCGGGAATCCCTCCATAAATAAAATGGAGCTGGCGATAGGAATTGAACCCACAACCTGCTGATTACAAGTCAGCTGCTCTACCAATTGAGCTACGCCAGCATCATTACGACAAGATGTATTTTATCATCTGCCTCACTAAGTGTCAAGAACTTTTTAAAAACTTTTTTGAAGTTTTTCTTGTTCACTGCGGTATCCCTTAGTGCTTAATCATAATAACATGAAACGATACCCTATGCAAGTATTTTTTCTAAACTTTTTAAACTTCATTTTTTCCTCATCGGCAATCATAGATAAAGATAGATAATCGCTAGTATAGCAACAATAATTCTATAATATCCAAAGGAGGATAATGAAGAGCGATTTAAATACCATAAAAATACTTTTACAGTAATATACCCTACTATATACGATACTAATGTGCCAATGGCAAACATAATAATATCATTTAGATTTAGTAAATGAATTACCCGTAACAAATCATATACACAAACAATGATCATAACAGGTACAGCCATAATAAAAGAAAAATCAGCGGCAGCTCTACGCGTACATCCAATCAACATGCCTCCCGCAATGGTCGCACAAGGCCTACTATGACAGGAATTGGCCCAAATAGATACCCTTTAATAATATATAGTAAAAGATAGCCCGCTGTTAATACAGGTAGCACACCTGCCCCAATATGTAATAGAGATACGCCACGAGTTTTAATCCAATTCTTCCGTTTTAAAAAGCTATTAAATGTCCGTCTATAATGTGTATATATAGCAAGAATGGCGCCAATTTGAATAAACACTTCAAATACATCGGCATGAGCGCCTTCAAAATTAAGCATATGCCCAATAATAATCATATGACCTGTACTAGATACAGGAATGCATTCGGTTATACCTTCTATAATACCCAAAATGAGGGCAATTATATATTGTTCCATGATATCACCTACCTTTATATATGTGGTCATAACTCATGGCAATATATAATGCCCTCAGTAATCAATATAGCTTTAATTAATCAATAACCATAACACGTTCAGGTTTTGTAACTGTTACAACCGCATGTTTTGGATCATTATTGTGTTCTAAGTATAATTGATCACCTTCGAGATGACCACGCCAACCTACAACAATCGGATATGTTTTACTAATAGTCTTTAATAGTTCAAGAGGATTTAAATTTAAAATCGGTGCAAACAACACATTAATACCATCGATGAGCACCACTTCTGTATCACTACGACTTAATGCACGGCGAATTACTTCTTCTGCCAGTTGTGGTCTTTCATCACGAGGCACTAACAAAAATTCTTCTTCAATAAGTTGTTTTGCTTCTAAGTACTTCCAACCTTTTTGCTCAGACAATTCACGAATTAGCAAACTTTTACCAGAACCAGGACCACCAACGATAAACAATATGCGTTCATCATCACCTTGAATTTTTTCCCAACGTTCTCTTACATCTTGAACAGTAACCATATCCCTTGCCTCCTCGCTGTGACCAATCCTACTTAACTGGACGGTCAGATAACATAACGGATTTGATATATTGGTTTTTATCATCTAGGGCAAACTGTAAATATGAATCGCTTGCCGCTGGATTTTTATATTCATATACGGTAGACGTGCCCGCATTTGTTGTAGATTCAACAATACGAGTTGGCATACCATACACAAAGAGCAATAGATACTTAGTATCGCCCATCGCGATGCCACGACGGGTAGGTGTGTAAATGTTTAACAATACGCGATTGATAAGATTTTTTTTATCAACACTTACACCATATTCGTTATATCCAATAAAGGTGGAACCAAACAACATACCTTGATGTTTCCAATCATTATTGGGGTCATTAACAAAATGATCATTCAATTTATAGCCACGCAATACAAAATCATCAGCAGTCAACTTACCAGCTTCGAAATCATATACTGGAGCTTTAGGTAATCCAAATCTTGGCCATACTTGACCACTAATCATATCAACAGCTTCTACATTGCTTTGTTTGATGGTGAAAGCAATATATTCTTTCTGTTGTCCTAACATAGATTGTTGTTGGCTATTATTATTTGTATTCTCTATCGAGCCGTTAAAGTCCTTTTTTCGAGACAATGAATTTTCGGAATGACCTTCATAAAGGAAAATATAGCTTTCATTTTTCAAGTCACGCCACATCGCATTAGGACTGCCATAAGCAAATACCAATTCCATGCGCGTACTACCCACACCTATATCGCGTACAGTACGGGCGCCTTTTTTCGTACTATGAATATTAGTAATAGTATTTGGCTCAAAGAAATAGGTAGCCCCTTGACCTCGCAATTGATTGTTTATCAATCGTTCTTGAGTAGGTCCCGTATATACGGTTACCTCCAAATCTTTCATATAGTACGTCGTAAAGTTATCACGCACTACCGTTTTTTCTACATCTTTAGGTGCTACAAACTGATCACCTAAGCGGTACCCATCAATGGCATAATCATCTTCAGACCCTATGGTTGGTAAATTATTAGCCGTATAGGACTTGCCGATATCCGCCAAATTATTTTGCGTTACACTAGGCAAGGATCCTTCATTTTCGCTAGCTGCTTGCCAAAATTGTATGGAATCACCAAACTCGGTAACTGCCATTTGTTCGGCCAACCAACCTGTTTTTGTGTTTTCCTTCTTTATTTTTGTATCAATTTTAACGGCTTTAATCGGTGCATTATCTATATACGCAACAGAATTAGCCGCATCAGGTTCCACCGTTTCTACAGGTGCAGCAGTAGCTGCCGCATCATTTGTATCCTCTGTAGCTTCTACAGCCGTCGGTTTCACTGTGGAAATAGCCGGTTCTGCCGCATACCCTACCGTTGTAGCAGATAGGCCAACTAAAAGTGCCGCTACGATACGGCTCTTAATAGAATGATTCATCGATTACTCTCCAATTGCGCACGCAACCATGTCAACCATGGCTCTAACCCATTATGGGCCGTGCAACTTACTTCAAAAATCTCTCCTGTTGGATTCAAATTACGTATATCTTGTATTGCCTTGTCTTTTTTAAATGGTACATAAGGCAATAAATCTATCTTATTAATGAGAATAGCCTTTGACTCTTTAAAGATTAATGGGTATTTAAGAGGCTTATCTTCACCTTCAGTAACAGATAATACAGTTACCTTCATGCTTTCACCAATCTCAAATTCTGCAGGGCATACAAGGTTACCTACATTCTCGATAATGATCATATCGAGTTCATCAAGATTTAAATCACCTAGTGCATCTTGAATCATTTGTGCATCAAGATGGCAACCTCCCACTGTATTGATTTGAATAACAGGAACGCCTAATTCATGAATCCGTTCCGCATCCTTAGCAGTAAATAAATCACCTTCAATAACAGCAAGGCGGTAATCTTTTTTCAAATCATGTAAAGTTGCCTCCAATAGAGATGTTTTACCAGCCCCTGGAGAACCTAATAGATTAAATACAAAAATATTTTTTTCCTTAAACAACTGTTGTAAGGACTCTGCAATGGCATCATTTTTTGCCAATACATTAGTTTTAACTTGAACTTGCATGCCTAACCTTTCTATCAATCGATATCCATGGAGGTCACTTGTAGTTCGCGGCCACCAATGGTTTGTACGAAATGACTGTCACAATAGGGACAGATAAACTTATAATTTTCTACAGGAAATGTTTTATCACAATCCAAGCACTTTCCTTCAATAGGAATCGTATTAATTTCTATACGCGAACCTTCTGCTGCAGTCCCCTTTGTAACGGCTTCCCAGCAAAATAGGAGAGAATCTGGCTCTACTCCACTCATAAGGCCCAAATCGAGTTGAACGGAATGAATCACAGATGCATCGTGTTGGCGCAATGTATCGAGGGCTACATCAAGTATACCTTCTGCTATAGACATCTCATGCATGGTATGCCTCATATACAGCTTCAAGCATCATAGTAGTCGTTACAGAGCCTACACCACCAGGCACTGGAGTAATTGCAGACGCAATATCTTTTACCGCTTCATAATCAACATCGCCTACCGTCTTACCTTCTAGTTCATTAATGCCTACATCGATAACAACAGCACCTGGCTTAATCATATCTGCTGTAATCATATGAGCACGACCCGCTGCAGCAATAACGATATCGCCACGTTTTACTTGTTCTGCCAAATCAGGGGTTCTGGAATGGCACATTGTAACCGTACCATGTGCACCAAGTGTCATAAGAGCTACCGGCTTACCAATCACTTGGCTACGACCGATTACTACCACATGTTTACCCTCTACAGGAATATCATAGTGGTTTAAAATCGCCATGCACGCCTTGGCAGTACAAGGGGCAAAGCCACCTTTACCGGCAGTTACAAGACCAATATTATACGTAGTTAGACCATCGATATCTTTTTTAGGATCTAGCATATCGATAAGAGCCTCTGTATCAATGTGTTTAGGCATCGGCATTAACGGTAAAATCCCATGAACAGCCGCATCATTATTTAATTCTTGCAATGCTGTAACTACTTCATCCTGTGTAGCCGTTTCAGGTAATTGTTTTAACACAAAGCCATAGCCAAAGTTCTTGGCTGTCTTTTCCATAAATGTAGCGTACATATGAGCACCGTGGTCTTCACCAACGAGTAATACTGCCATAGTAATTACAGAGTCGCCAACTGCTGCAACTTTTTCTTGTAAAATCGCCTTGTGAGCGTCTGCTACTGCTTTACCGCGTAATTCGATCATAAGTATCTCCATTCATTCAAACTATCTATAAAATAAGGTGCCTCCGGAGAGGCACCTAAGTCTCTTATTCTATTATATAACGAACTGTCTATAATTTCTAATTATGACCGAATTCGTTTTATCTACGGAAATGAACAGTAATTGCTATACCAGCCTGAACAGTTGTACCGCTACTTTCATCTTGAGATGTAGCCGTACCAGTTCCATCCGGTTTAAAGGCAAGTCCCGCCTTATGTAACCAATCACGCACTTCACCATAGGTAAAACCAGTAAAGTTAGGCAATGTAACAGAACCATCACTTCCCGGTTTTGGTTCAGGTAATGTATTAGCAGCTTTAACAGCTACTGGTGTACTTTCTTTAACATACGGACTCATTTGGTAATACCGTACAAGTTGAGATACGATGTCCTTAAATACAGGGGCTGCAATTTGACTACCATAAAAAGAACCCTTTTGTGGGTCATCAATAACGACAAGAACTACAAATTTTGGATCCTCTACAGGGCCAAAGCCAATAAAGGACGCAATGTATTGTCCGTCGAGATAACCGCCATGTTTGGTATCTAGTTTTTGCGCCGTACCAGTTTTACCGCCGAAGTGATAACCTTCTACCATCGCTTTTGTACCGCCACCTTCGGATACTTCTTTTTCTAGAATATCTACAATGGTTTTAGCGGTTTCCGCCGGAACTGGTTGTCCCACAACAGATGTTTCAGTCGTACTTGTAACATCGCCTTGAGAGTTACTATAAGACTTGATGATATGTGGTTTCATCATAGCCCCACCATTAGAAAGTGCACCAAAGGCGCGAACCATTTGTAATGGTGTAACCGCAATACCTTGACCGATGGACATAGTCGCAACGTCTAGCTTACTCATATCCTCTGGATTATACAAAATACCTGCTCCTTCACCAGGCAATTCAATACCTGTTTCAGAACCAAAGCCATAATCACGTACATATTTCGAGAGAATATCTGCGCCTGTTAATGTACCAATTTCAGCCATACCAGTATTAATAGAGTACTTCAAAATATCTAGCAAACGAACAGGACCATATCCCTCACCATTCCAGTTTCTAATGATATGTCCATTGGCAGCGAAGGCCCCTTTATCGTTATACACAGTGTCTAACTTCCATTTGCCTGCTGCAAGAGCTGCAGATGCAATGATAGGTTTGAATGTAGAGCCTGGTTCATATAAATTGGTAACCGCAATATTTTTGAAAGCCTCTTCACCACTTTGGTTGTAGTTATTAGGATCATAACTTGGACGATTGGCCATCGCTAATATTTCACCGTTCTTTGGATCCATAACGATAACGCTGGCATGCTTAGCTCCTGTATCAACCATCGCCTTATCAAGAGCGCGTTCTGCAATAAATTGAATTGTTGCATCGATGGTTAAGGTTACACTTTTACCCTTATCTGGTAAAAATTTAGATAGTACGGAACCAAAGATGGCATTCCCTTTATTATCAGTAGCTACAATTTCTTGTTGTACGCCCCCCTTTAATTCGTCATCAAGAACCATTTCTAGCCCATCAAGGCCTTTATCATCAGTACCGACAAAGCCTAATACTTGTGCCGCTAAGACACCATTTGGATAATAGCGCTTAGATTCTTCAACGAAATTAAGGCCTGCAATATTATTATCCTTAATAACTTGTTGTACCCCTTTTGATTTGTCTGCATCCATCATACGATTCAACCAGACAAAGGCGGTATCCTCTTGCAAAGCTTTCACAATATTCTCTTTTGACATCGTTACGTACGGTGAGATGAGATCCGCAATCTCTTGAGGAGACTGTTTAATCATCTTCGGATCCGCATATAAAGATTTTGTAACTACACTCATCGCCAAAGGCTTGCCATTACGGTCATAGATTGTACCGCGCGGCGATTGTAATTTTCTATCTACTTGAACTTGTAATAAGTTTTTCTTCTCTAGGTCAAAGGTATCAAAGACCTGTAACTGTGCTAAACGCCCGATAAGGACGAAGGCAACGGTCATGAGTATGGCAAGGCACCACGTAGTGCGACTCCAATCACTCATGCGTAATAACGCTTTATTTAATAACTTCATCATTTCTCCACTGGACGGCGTAACTTATGGTCTAATGCATCATATAATGCATCTGGTTCATTGGGAATCACCCCATTTTGAACCTGACCTAATAAATACTGCAATCCTTCCCCCACTTTTTTCCCTGCAAGCTTAATAACTCGTTCGTCATAATTTAAATCCTTTGTATGGATAGGCATCTCTAGGCTAAGATCTGCCATACATTCACCAAAGGCTAAGGTGCCATCCGTCGATGCATAAGGCTTCCCACAGCCTAATACATCGGCAGCACAAACCTTAGATAATTGTTCCCATGCAATTCGCATAATTTGACTATCTCGAAACTCACCGCTGCGAGCCTCTTTACGGATCCACTTCTTCTCATTAGCTTCCCCATTTTGTACAAAATAGTGAAAGCGCATATGATTTTTTACAATCCAAGCTACACGGCGCACAAAACTCTTAGGGTAACCTAAACGAGTAAGTAATGTTTCTGTCATTTCAGCCCCTAATGTATCATGACCACGATCTGTGAGGCGACCATTCACCACAGCACGCACCGTAGGCATCCCCTTTGCTACATCGTGTAACAGTGCACCCCAACGTAATGTTAAATCTGGTTCTGTATGAGATACAACGGCTAATGTATGATACCAACCATCAAATTCGTGAAAGTCTTTTTCTTGTGGTAAATTCACAAGATGGTATAGCTCTGGTAAAATAGGCACTTCACGAGCCACGCCATTTTCTACAACGCGACAAGAGCACTCGGCCAAGCGAGATTGTACTAATACATCAAGGCCCTTAGCTACAGCGGGTGCAAGCATCAATCGGTCCAGTTCACTGCGAACTCGTTCGAGAGATAATCCAGGTACACGATGAAAGGCCTTTGGCATAGCTTCTAATAAGTCTTCGGTAGGTAAGAAATCTAGCTTTGCCACAAAGCGGCATGCTCTAAATAATCGCAATGCGTCTTCTTCGAAGCGTTGCTGTGCATTGCCAATGGTTCGCAATGTCTTATGCTTGATATCTCGACGTCCCCCTACTAGGTCTATGACCTCACCAAAACGATTCATCGCCATGCCATTGACCGTAAAGTCGCGACGCAACACGTCTTCCTCCAAGGTATCGGCATAAGCGATTTCTTCTGGTCGATGACTATCCGCTCCATATCGTTCAGTGCGATACGTTGCAATTTCATATTGCTTTCCTTCTAGTGTAGCTACTACTACACCAAAAGATTTTCCTACTAAGTCTGTCGTTTGAATATCTTGACCGCGTAGGACTTCAATTACCGTATCAGGGCGTGCAGACGTCACAATATCAAAGTCATGAGGCTTTTGATGCATCAAAATATCACGCACTGCTCCGCCAATGATATAGGCTTCATAACCTGCTTCTTCTAATACAGTCAATATTCGATTGGCTTGTTCCATCATGCACACTCCTTTCTGAACTAGTCTAACCTTTATTTTACTACAAATGAAAGCATGAAAAAAGTGCAATCCTATAAGGATTGCACTCGTTCTGCAATAGCTGTACCCGTCGGTGTTACCGCAAGGCCGCCATCACTTGTTTCACGCAATGCTGCTGGCATAGCGCGACCGATATTATTCATTGCTTCAATAACTTCATCTGGTGGAATTTGACTTTCAATATTCATCAAAGCCAATTCAGATGCAGTAATGGCATGAACTGCATAGAAACCATTACGTTTAACGCACGGTACCTCTACAAGCCCTGCTACTGGATCACAGGCAAGGCCCAATAAGTTTTTCATGCACAATGCGATAGCATGTCCTACTTGACGAGGCGTACCACCCATCATTTCTACAATAGCACCGGCAGCCATACAAGCGGCCGTACCAATTTCTGCTTGGCAACCGCCAACGGCACCGGCCACACAAGCGCGATTCGCTACGACATTGCCAATGCCAGAGGCAGCCAAGAAGCCCTTTACCATAGTTGCTCTATCTAGCTTGTAATGGTCCGCTACTGCTTTCACCGCACCAGGCATAACACCACAAGATCCAGCCGTAGGGCACGCAACAATGCGGAACATCTTTGCATTTGCTTCATTAACAGCAATAGCATAGGTCATAGCTTTGTACGCAATATCACTCATAAATCTTGGTGTTTGTCCATTAAGCTGTGCTGCCTGGCCACCGGACATACCAGACGCTGTTTTTTCTGCATAGTCTATACCATCTTGAATAGAACCTTCAAAGATGTCTAAACGATGCTCTATTTCACGAATAACCGCTTCTTCACTGCGGTCATAATTTTCTAATTCATAACGCAGTACTACTTCACCAAAGGAAATGTTATTTTCCTCAGCTAAGCGAATAATATCTGCAATTGTATCGTATGCATAACTCATCATTCGCCCTCCTATAACGCTTCAAAGGTCATCACATCTTGAATGCCTGGACACTCGCGCATAAACTGAACGGTAATAGGATTTACTACTGTATCGGTAGTAATGACCATCACTGCATCCTTGTGCTTACCCTTACGGAATACACGCATGGTAGCAATATTAATATCGGACTCACTCAATGCTTGGCTCACAAGAGAAATGGCACCAGGTCTATCCTCATGAAATACGACAAGGGTAAACTCATCGCCAGTAATAGACATATCATTGCCATCTACTTCGGTAATCATAATTTGACCACCACCAAGAGAACGACCAATAACAGTCATATGGCGATTATGTTCATCGTACATATCAAAACGAACTACATTAGGATGGCCTACATCGAGAGGAGACTCAATAAAGTTGTACTCCATCCCCTCTTTCTCAGCTAATTTATGAGCAACACGAATATTCGTATCATCCTCTTTGAACCCCAATAAACCGCCAATCAAAGCACGGTCTGTACCATGACCTTTATAGGTCTTCGCAAAAGATCCATATAAGGTTAAATCTACCTTTTTAGGTGTGGAACGGAAAATACACCGCGCCATCTTACCTAGCCGCGCAGCACCAGCTGTATGCGAACTAGACGGGCCAATCATAACAGGCCCTATAATATCAAAAATACTATTCATACACGCCTCTATATACACATAGACAATGTGAAAAAATCTTACTTTACCTATAGTATAACAATCAATATTCAACCATGTCCATATGCACATTAGAGGCATTTTTGTATATTCCAAATGGACAAAAACTTATTCAAGATACATTAAGTGTCTCTAACATCTCGATTTTTTAAGAAAATACAAAATACATTTCTATATTTACTCTTTCAACTAATAGGTCCCATCCCTCAAAGAATTAATATCAGCTATGATATTAAAAATAAACATGAGTATGAAGCAAATTATTATGGGGAGAACAGTATAAAAATCCCATTTTGCCTTTTTCATAAGTACACCCTTTGTTTCCTCATCCAAAGCTGAATCTTGAATAATAGCCCCTCTTCTTAGCCACAATTCTACTAGACAAAATAAGAACGTTGTCATGCTCAATCCTATAGTTGCAACAATCCGATAATATGGTACATCTGCATAATATGCTATATTTAAAAGAATAAAAACAAAAATACCATTCCCGACCTCTGTATAAAGCATTACTTTAGATTGTTTAACCTTAACTTTCTTTAGCTCAAAATAAGGATGCTTTATAAAATAGAGGCAATATAAAAACATTAAAAACAGTGAAATACCTAACACTGCTACACCCCCATTAAACTGCAACTCATTACGTAAAAAGAAATAAATATTGTTACCAATCATTATATATGAAGCACTCATCTATTAGCAATCTTCCCCTCAGCATACTATTTTTGTAAAAGCTATCATGGGAAATAGTATATTGATGGGACTTATTTTCTACTAACGTTTTACAAATAGCTTTTACCAAATAGTAAAAAACACACCTAGAGCATAACCCTAGGTGCGTCA